>Ga0315909_10003244_pt1 | contig 19996 bp, 23 predicted proteins | sample LakEriMetagenome_11_FD_203527 | JGI IMG/M metagenome (GOLD analysis project Ga0315909, IMG submission 203527) | Freshwater fungal communities from buoy surface, Lake Erie, Ohio, United States - Buoy 2 MA125 | ecosystem: Environmental > Aquatic > Freshwater > Lake | place: USA: Lake Erie, Ohio... | reverse complement strand
TTACTCCCATTCAAGTGCGCCTTTTTTCCACTCATAAACAAAACCAATAGTTAAAATAAATAAAAACACAAACATAGACCAAAAAGCAAATAATGGTAAATTGCTTATAACGACACACCAAGGAAAAAGAAAACTTACTTCTAAATCAAAAATAATAAATAAAATAGCTACAAGATAAAATCGAACATCAAACGTACTACGAGCGTCATCAAACGGATCAAATCCACATTCATACGCAGACAATTTTTCTGTATCACCATTTTGAGTTGCAACAATATAAGAAATTCCAAAGAACACAAACGCTAAAATACAGCAAATAACAAAATAGATAAATAAACCAGCATATTGAGAAAAGTATAATGTCATTTTAGTTTTTTATTTTAAAAAATACGAGAGCAATGGGAATTGAACCCACAATCTTTAGCGTGACAAGCTAACGCTTTAACCAGTTAAACTATGCCCTCTTTAAATTTACTATGTGCTTAGTAAAAAACGTGGTAACAAACTTTGTTGCCATACCAGTTGCTTGAAACCGGTTATATAATTTAACTCTTAAAATTCTAAAGCCAATAACACAATTTATTATAACAACCGACAATATTACTTTAGCAAAGCCAAAATTCGAAACTAACACACGAATTATAATTCCGTTGTTTTAACAACTAAACTACATAACCCTTCTTTAAAATATCTAATAAACATAAGTGATAACGGATTCGAACCGCTAACTTCTTCCGTGTAAAGGAAACACTCTACCAATTGAGTTAATCACCCTTTTTCAATCTAGGAATAAACTTTTATAAAAAACGAATACAAATCAATAAAGAAATCTAATCATATCAAATGAGTTCAAGCAACCGGTTATATAATTTAACTCTTAAAATTCTAAAGCCAATAACACAATTTATTATAACAACCGACAATATTACTTTAGCAAAGCCAAAATTCAAAATTAACACACGAATTGTGATTCCGTTGTTCTAACGACTAAACTACCTCACCCTCTTTAAAATATCTAATAAGCATAAGTGATAACAGATTCGAACCGCTAACTTCTTCCGTGTGAAGGAAACACTCTACCGATTGAGTTAATCACTTTTTTTCAGTCAAAGAATAAACTTTTATAAAAAACGAATACAAATCAATTAAAAAATCTAATCGTATCAAATGAGTTCAAACAACCGGTTATATAATTTTAGTTTATAAACCTAAAACGAAATCCCAAGACAAATAACACATACCGCTTAACAAATAATACAAAATTACAAATATCACAAAATAAACAATTCCTAAAACTGGACTTTTATAAAAAAGAAATACAAATTAATAAAGAAATCTAATCATATCATATGAGTTCAAGCAACCGGTTATATAATTTTTATTATTCATAAGTTAAAAATGTTACTAATACTGTCCACCACTAATACTAATTATACACTGTGCGTCATTGATGTTGGCTACCACTAATACCACCTGAACAAAACCGTCTATCACTAACGCTGAGATGCTAGTAATATTGCCTACCACCGACCCTAACTGCCCTAGCAATACTGCCCTACCTGCCACTCGTCTGCTACTAACACTGAGATGCTAGCAATACTGCCTACCACCGACCCTAACTGCCCTAGCAATACTGCCCTACCTGCCACTCGTCTGCTACTAACGCTGAGATGCTACTAATGCTGCCTGCCACTGTCTGCGATCGGCGATCTATTTATTTATTATATTTATATTACGTCGATCACTGCAGCCCAGTAGTCAATCAGCCTAATCCTTTCGACGCCAGTCGAGGATTATGGTGAGCTGATTGACTGCTGAGCTGCCGCCAGTGTTGCTAACGCTGGCCGCGCCATAGCACCCCCCCCTGCCCCCCCTTTCTTTCCTACATATCATATGAGTTCAAGCAACCGGTTATATAATTTTTATTATTCATAAGTTATATAACCGGTTGCTTGAACTCATATGATATAGAATTAAATTTTTTATTGATTTGTATTTCTTTTTTATAAAAATCCAGTTTTAGGAATTGTCTATTTTGTATCATTTGTTAAGTGGTATGTGTTATTTGTCTTGGGATTTCGCTGCAAGTTTATAAACTAAAATTATATAACCGGTTGCTTGAACCCATTTGATATGATTAGATTTTTTTATTGATTTGTATTCGTTTTTTATAAAAGTTTATTCCTAGACTGAAAAAGGGTGATTAACTCAATTGGTAGAGCGTTTTTTTACAGTGAAGAAGCTAGTGGTTTAAATCTGTTGTTATCAATGTTTATTAAAGATTTTAAAGAGGGCGATGTAGTTCAGTGGTTAGAACAACGGAATCATAATCCGTGTGCCGCAGGTTCGAATCCTGCCTTCGCTAAGGTAGTATTGTTGGTTGTTATAATAGATTGTGTTACTGGTTTTAGAATTCTAAAAGTTAAATTATGAGACAAAAAATTCGTCCGTTATCTCCTCACCTTACAATTTATAAACCACAATTGACATCTGTGTTATCTATATTTCATAGAATAACGGGGTCGCTTCTTGGTCTATTGATTGTTTTAAGTTCTGTGTTATTTTATAATAGTTTGTTTTATGTTGGTTCTGGTTTTCAATATTCTATGTCTTTTGATTTTTTCTCCATGTTTTCGATTTTTGTTTTAGCAATTGGCTATTTTGTGGTATTTGTAATTTCCTATCACTTGTTAAATGGCATACGTCATTTGTCTTGGGATTTCGCTTTAGGTTTAGAAATAAAAAATTTGTATACTACAGGAATGATCGTTTTAGGATTGGTTTTCTTTGTCATAGTCATTGTGATCTTATTGTAAAATTATAGTATATGTTAGGTAATATTTTGAAATTGTTTAATCAAGGATTTCTTCACTGGTTTACTCAACGAACTTCTGCATGTTTGTTAATTATTAGCATAATTTCTGTGACAATATCGGATAGTCTTTCTTTAGCTTTTGTTGCTATGTTAATTGTCTTGACGCATTTTGAAGCAGGTATTCATACATTGGTTAGTGATTATATGCATGATCCTAAATCGAAGTTGATTTCAAATCTTAGTATTGATTTGTTGATTATTTATCTTGCAAAAACTGTTTTTATCACTCTTGTTTGCGTTTAAAATTATCTCAGATATTTGATTAGGTTTAATGATACAGAAATTGAACCTAATCTTAAGGATTTATAAATTATGGGAATTAAAAAACAGTTTTTATTGTTGATGATAACAATTATGCCCGTAGCATATGTTTCGGGCATTGTTATTTTTGACATTGCAGCGGAATGTATCTCTGAGAATAGTGATCTGAAAAAAGATCAGGTACAGTCAGAAGAAGAAAACAATCCGCAATTTGACTTGTCAATTTAAAACGAAAAGTCTCAGCGTAACCGGAGATTTACCGCAGTTAGTATGGGTCTTATATGGAGTTTTGCGAGCTATTGCGTTATCATCATATTTCAATAAATGAATAAGACTCAATTTGGTTTGCCAACTAAGAACAAGGTTAGCAAAAAAAAAGCGGTGCCACTTGTGATACTTGTGGCCCTCCCTCTTGTTATATTTGTGAGAATCGTTTTATATTGTTTTTGACATTCCAGCATAATGCGCCCCCGAGAAACACTGATTTAAAAAAAGATCAGGTGGTTTTAGATAAAATGTTGATTGAATCGAGGATGTAAGTAAAACCTAAAAAAGAAAGTAAAATTCAAATTAGTTCGCCAACTAAGAAATTTACTTATTAGGCGATTGTTGGTTTATTCGTTCTTTGACGGCATTCCTCATTTCATTTTAATAAATTTATTAAAACCCCCATTAGATACTAAATAAAATTTTATATAATATGACAAATAGATATTTTGATAAGAGCATACAGACTTTGTTTTTAACAGAACTTTTTCGTGGGATGTGGTTAACACTTCAATATTTTTTTCGACGGAAAGTAACTCTTAATTATCCTTTTGAAAAAGGAGCTTTAAGTCCAAGGTTTAGAGGAGAACATGTGTTAAGGCGATATCCTTCAGGTGAAGAAAGATGTATTGCGTGCAAATTATGTGAAGCAGTTTGTCCAGCACAAGCCATTACAATTGAAGCGGAAGCTAGAAGTGATGGAAGTCGTAGAACAACTAGATATGACATTGATATGACAAAATGTATATTTTGCGGGTTTTGTCAAGAAGCATGTCCTGTAGACGCAATTGTTGAAGGACCAAATTTTGAGTACGCAACCGAAACTCATGAAGAATTGATTTATAATAAAGAAAAGTTATTAAAAAACGGAGATCGTTGGGAATGGGAAATTAGAGAAAATTTAGCCTCAGAATCTTTGTACAGATAATTAATTAAAAAATAAATTATGACTTTTGATATTTTCTTATTTTACTTATTTTCAATATTAGCGTTATTTTCTGCTTTTTTTACAGTAACATCAAAAAACCCAATTCATTCGGTTCTTTTCTTGGTATTTGTATTTTTTAATACAGCAGGATTGTTAATTCTTTTAGGAGTAGAGTTTTTAGCCATGTTATTTTTAATAGTGTATGTTGGTGCAGTAGCGGTGTTATTTTTATTTGTAATGATGATGTTAAATGTAAAAATTTCAGAGTCAAGTAGTTCAATTTATCGTTATTTACCAATAGGTTTATTTTTGAGTATTCTATTCTTATTTGAAATTTTTTTAATTATTGAAGGAGATTTAAAGTCAATAGATAATTTTGTGTTTACTCAATCTGAGTATAAAGTTTTGAAAACTGAATTTTTAGTAAATACGTCATGGATCGATAGCGTAATATCACCGACCAATGTAGATGTTATTGGAAGTGTATTGTTTACATATTATTCTTATTTCTTTATTATGGCTAGTGTGATTCTTTTGGTAGCTATGATAGGTGCCATTGCTTTAACGCTTCATAGAAGAAGTGATATACGAAGACAAGATATTTACCGACAATTGCAAAGAGATTTTGAAGGGGCAACCAATTTAGTTGATAAAAAGATTTAAAGTTTATGACAATTTTTTTGATTATTTTGAATGTAGTATTAAAAAGCTTAGCTTTGATTGTGCCTTTATTAGTTGCTGTTGCTTATTTAACTTTATTAGAACGAAAAGTAATGGCAAGTATGCAACAGCGTCGAGGTCCAAATGTAGTTGGTTTATTTGGTTTATTACAGCCTCTTGCAGATGGATTAAAGTTATTGGTAAAAGAAACTATATTGCCCAGCAGTGCTAATACGGTGATTTTTGTTATGGCACCAATCGTTACATTTTTATTAGCTTTGTTAACCTGGGCAGTTATTCCTTTTGGAGATAATATGGTTCTAATTGATTTAAACGTAGGAGTTTTATTTGTATTTGCAATATCTTCTTTGGGCGTTTATGGAATTATTACTGCTGGTTGGTCAAGTAACTCAAAATATGCTTTCTTAGGAGCTCTAAGATCAGCTGCTCAGATGGTGTCTTATGAAGTTTCTATAGGATTAATTATAATGTGTGTTTTATTATGCGCAGGATCACTGAATCTAACAGAAATTGTAAAAGCCCAAAAAGAAGTATGGTATTGCGTGCCACTATTTCCATTATTTTTGATGTTTTTTGTGTCGGCTCTTGCAGAAACAAACCGAGCTCCTTTTGATTTGCCTGAAGCCGAAGCCGAACTTGTTTCTGGTTATAATACTGAATATGCGGCAATGGGTTTTGCATTGTTTTTCTTGGGAGAGTATGCCAATATGATTTTAATGTGTAGTATGGTAAATATTTTTTTTTTAGGAGGTTGGTTACCATTAATTGATATAGCACCGTTGAACTGGATTCCTGGTGTAATCTGGTTTGGTTTAAAAACGACTATTTTATTATTTGTTTTTGTTTGGGTTCGAGCAGCATTTCCTCGATACAGATACGACCAATTGATGCGTCTGGGTTGGAAAGTTTTTTTACCGTTTTCTTTAGGTTGGGTTCTTTTTATATCTGGGATTTTTGTAGGTTTAGATTGGTTGGTGTAACAATCTTCTATTATCAATTAGTAAATTCCGTTATTTGATAATTTAGCGTTAATAAAAAAATTTATGATTAGTCAAACTAGATATTTATTTGTGGCCATGGTATTATTTTTATTAGGCCTTTCAGGAATTTTTTTGAACCGAAAAAATATTATAATCTTATTAATGTCCATTGAGTTAATGTTATTGTCCATTAACTTTAATTTTATTATTTTTTCAGTTTTCTTAGATGATATTTTAGGTCAATTATTTGCATTGTTAGTTTTAACTGTAGCAGCAGCTGAATCAGCAATTGGACTAGCAATATTAGTCATTTATTATAGAGTTAGAGGAACAATTGCAATTGAATTTATCAATTTAATGAAAGGTTAATATTATGTATTTAAGTATTATATTTTTACCATTAATGGGTTCGACTCTTAGTGGATTATTTGGACGGTTTTTAACTCCAAAAGGCGCCGCTTTCATTACTATTCTTTGTATGGGCCTTGCTTGTTTAATTTCTGTAGCCTTATTCTTTGAAGTAGGTTTTTCTGGGTCTCCGTGTTATATAAAGCTTTCTCCATGGTTAGACTGTGAAATGTTTGACGCATGTTGGGGTTTTTATTTTGATAGCTTAACAGTGTCTATGTGTTTTACAGTGACTTTAATTTCTACTTTAGTTCATTTGTACTCGACTAGTTATATGAGTCATGATCCACACCAACCAAGATTTATGGCTTATTTGTCATTATTTACCTTTTTTATGTTAATGTTAATTACAGCTGATAATTTTATCCAACTCTTTTTAGGTTGGGAAGGTGTAGGTTTGTGTTCTTATCTTTTAATAAATTTTTGGTTTACAAGATTGCAAGCTAATAAAGCTGCTATAAAAGCAATGGTTATAAATCGAGTTGGAGACGTAGGTTTAGCTTTAGGAGTGTTTTCAATATTTGTCGTTTTCAAGACTTGTGATTATTCAGTTGTATTTAGTTTAGTGCCCCATGTTGTTGGAATTACATATAATTTTTTAGGGTTTGAAGTTGATGCTATCTCAGCAATAGGTCTTCTATTATTTGTTGGTGCTGTTGGAAAGTCTGCACAGATAGGTCTTCATACTTGGTTACCAGACGCTATGGAAGGGCCAACTCCAGTGTCTGCTCTAATTCACGCTGCCACTATGGTAACAGCAGGCGTATATTTGATTATTCGATGTTCTCCGCTTTATGAATATTCGGGAGTAGCATTAACTGTAATAACAGTTTTTGGTGCTCTTACTGCTTTTATAGCCGGTACTATAGGATTAGTGCAAAATGATCTTAAAAAAGTTATTGCTTATTCAACTTGTAGTCAATTAGGTTATATGGTTTTTGCTTGTGGTTTATCTAACTACTCTGTTAGTATGTTTCACTTAATAAATCACGCATATTTTAAAGCATTATTATTCTTAAGTGCAGGTTCTGTTATTCATGCTTTAAATGATGAACAAGATATGCGAAGAATGGGTGGTTTATTGCAAGTTCTTCCTTATACTTACGTGATGATATTGATTGGATCATTGGCATTAATGGGATTTCCATTTTTAACAGGTTTTTATTCAAAAGATGTTATATTAGAAATAGCATATGCAAAATATAGTCTTCATGGAACATTTGCACATTGGTTAGGGGTTTTATCTGCAGGTATAACTGCATTTTATTCATTTAGATTAATATATCTTACATTTATTAGCAATCCAAATGGGTTCAAAAATGCGATACAGAACGCTCACGATGCACCGTTGCCGATGGCAATTCCATTATTTGTTTTATGTATTGGAAGTGTATTTGTAGGTTATCTTACTAAAGACTTATTCATAGGTTTAGGGACTCCATTTTGGAACAACGCAATATTTATTGCACCTGAAAACTTAGTGATGATTGATGCTGAATTTATCCCCACTTACATAAAATGGCTTCCTGTAGTTGTAAGTTTATCTGGTGCGATGTTGTCAATGATAGTGTTTCATTTTTTTAAAGATTTTCTTTTTGAAATATGTACAAAACCGTTTGGAAGAAGTGTTTATATTTTTTTGAATAGAAGATGGTTATTTGATAGACTTCAGAATGATTTAATAGGTAGTGTTATCTTAAAGCTGGGTTATAATACGACATACAAACTTGTTGATAAAGGAGTTATCGAAGTTTTTGGTCCAAAAGGTTTATCTTTTTTAACAATTACTTTTAGTAAGCAAATTAGTAGTTTACAATCTGGTTTAGTTCATCAGTATGCTTTTATTATGTTTATTGGAGTTACATTATTTATGACTAAGCTTTTGGTTTGGCCTTTATTTGCAACTTTAATTGATATTAATCTTTATTTCATCATTATGGCAGCTTTAATGTTTACAAACTACTTTGTTATAAAATTATCGTAAAACAAGATTAATTATGTTCGATTTTATCTTATCATGGCTTATATTAATCCCATTTATTGGGATTTTAATAATTTTAGGTATACCTAAAACCCAAGTTAATGCAATAAAGTTATGTGCTTTTGTAACATCTCTTGTTGCTTTTATATATTCATTGTTTTTATTCGTACTTTTTGATAACTCAACATCTAAATTTCAATTTTTAGAGTATTTAGAGTGGTTACCTTCGTTAAATCTACATTTGTTTATTGGAGTAGACGGAATTTCTGTATTTTTTATATTATTGAGTACTTTTTTAATTTCTGTATGCATATTAACCAGTTGGGATTCTGTCGTTAAATATGAAAAAGAATATTATATTTGTTTTCTATCGATGGGTGCATTATTAATATTTGTGTTTTCAGTGTTAGATGTATTAGTTTTTTATATATTTTTTGAAAGTATTTTGATTCCAATGTTTTTTGTCATAGGAATATGGGGGTCTAGAACCAGAAAAATAAAAGCTGCGTATCAATTTTTCTTATATACATTGATTGGTTCAGTTTTAATGTTGCTAGCTATTTTTTTGATCTATTTCGAAGCAGGAACAACTGATTTCCAATTATTGTTAAACGTTTCTTTTTCAGAGAAAAAACAGATAATTTTGTGGTTAGCTTTTTTTGCATCGTTTGCCGTGAAAGTGCCCATGGTACCCTTTCATATATGGCTTCCGGAAGCACATGTTGAAGCACCTACTGCAGGTTCTGTTATTTTAGCTGGAATTCTTTTAAAGATGGGTACTTATGGACTTGTTAGATTCTCGTTATGTTTATTTCCTGACGGAAGTGTTTATTTTACCCCTCTTGTTTATTTAATGAGTATAATAGCTGTTGTATATACTTCAATCACGACACTTAGACAAATCGATTTAAAAAAAATAATTGCATATTCTTCTGTTGCTCATATGGGATTTGTAACAATAGGTATTTTTAGTTTAAATTTACAGGGAATAGAAGGAAGTATTTTGATTATGTTAAGTCATGGATTTGTTTCTAGTGCTTTGTTCTTGTGTATTGGAGTTTTGTATGATAGACATCATACTCGTATGATAAAATATTATACAGGTATTGCTCAAGTTATGCCATTATACACTTTGTTTTTTTTGTTTTTTTCTATTGCTAACTTAGGGTTTCCTGGTATGAGTAGTTTTTCAGGCGAATTTTTGACTTTGGTTGGTGCATTCAGTAGTAATACGTTAGTAACCTTTATTGCTTGTCTAGGAATGATTTTAAGTGCAGCTTATTCACTTTGGTTATGTAATAGAATTTTATTTGGACAACTAAAAATCCATTATATATCAAATTATCTTGATATGAATAAAAGAGAAGTAGCTGTTTTATTTCCATTGGTTATTTGCACATTATGGATGGGTATTTATCCAGAAATTTTTTTAGATGTTATGCATGTCAGTGTATCTAACATTTTAGAAATTATTTAATTTATAAGAAGTAATAATTATGGAATTTAATTTTAATATTGATTGGATCGCTGCAATACCAGAAATTTTTATAATTGTTATTATAAATTTTTTCATTGTTTATGCGGTTATTTATAGTACATCACCAAATTTAGGTTTTCCTATTATGATTAGAAACGTAACTTGGTTAGGAGTACAAATTTTAGTTTTCGCTTTATTGCTAAATTTATCTAATCCAATGACGGGAGTAATTGCTTTTAACAACTTATTAATTTTTGACAATTTTAGTGTTTTAGTTAAGAGTGTAATTTTAGTATCAACTATTGTAACTTTAATTTTAGCTTTAGATTATAGCAAGTATGAAAATCTAAATTGTTTCGAATACGTTATATTGATGATTTTAGCCGTTACTGGTATGATGTTAGTTGTTTCTTCTTATGATTTGATTGCAATGTATCTAGCAATTGAACTGCAAAGTTTTTGTATGTACATTATAGCTTCTTTAAAGCGTGAATCTGAATTCTCAACTGAAGCTGGCTTAAAATATTTCATACTTGGTGCTTTTTCGTCAGGTTTATTATTGTTTGGTTGTTCATTATTGTATGGTTTTACTGGTACAACAAATTATCAACAGTTATTTCAAATTTTTTCAACAATCGATAAGACAGTTGATATAGAAGTAAGCAACGCGATTATTTTAGGGGTTCTTTTTATTTTAATAGGAATGTTATTTAAGTTATCGGCTGCACCGTTTCATTTGTGGGCTCCGGACGTTTATGAAGGTGCTCCTACTTCTATTACAGCATTCTTTGCAATAGTTCCTAAAATTGCGATACTGAGTTTAGTAGTTAGATTATTTTCTTATGTCTTTTATGGCTTATTATTACCGTGGCAAGAGGTATTAATTTTATGTTCCCTCCTTTCCATGATAATAGGAACTTTAGGGGCATTGTGGCAAAAAAAAATTAAGCGATTATTGGCTTATAGTGGGATTGGCCATATTGGTTATATGTTGATAGGAATCAGCAGTGGTTCTATTGAAGGAATTTACGCTACATTTTTTTATGTAATTATATACATTGTAATGACAATTGCTACGTTTTCAATTCTTTTGTCAATAAGAAAACAAGGAAATTTAAGTAAATTAAAATATCTTAATGACTTATCTGGATTATTTGTTTCAAATCCTCAATTAGCTTTAGCATTTTCTATAGTAATGTTTTCAATGTGTGGAATTCCACCGTTAGCTGGCTTTTTTAGTAAAATGTTTATATTTATTTCTGCTATTAATATGGAGATGTACTTTTTAGCTATAATTGGAGTTATGACAAGTGTTATTGCTTCTTTTTATTATATTAGAATAATAAAGCTTATGATTTTTGATTCTACAACGAAAATTAATAATTTAAGTCCTATATCTAAAGAAAATTCTTTATTTTTGTCTGTTTGTTGTTTGTTTTTAGTAACATTTTTTGTATGGCCTACACCATTAGCTTTAACTTTACATAACAGTATAGTGTATCTTTGTGTATAATCGTACACAATTAATTCCTTTACTGTATAAACCTAGGTAGCTCAGGGGTAGAGCGAAAGACTGAAAATCTTCAGGTCGGAAGTTCAAATCTTCCCCTAGGTAGTTTAAAAATTTATAAAAAATACTTATGGCGTTTTCAGCAGTTGAACTAACAGGTATTATTGAAGAACGATTAGCAAATTATTATTCCGACGTCAATATTGACGAAATTGGTAGAGTTTTAAGCATAGGTGATGGAATTGCTCGTATTTATGGTTTAGGTGGTATTCAAGCTGGGGAGATGTGTGAATTCCCTAATTCTGGAGTAAAAGGAATGGCATTAAACCTTGAGGATGATAACGTAGGTGTTGTAATTTTTGGTAATGACAGATTGATTCAAGAAGGAGACATTGTTGAACGAACAAATTTTATTGTGGACGTTCCAGTAGGTAAAGAATTACTTGGTCGAGTTGTTGACGGATTAGGTATGGCAATTGATGGAAAGGGCCCTATTAACAGCGCTAAACGTGCACGAGTAGAGATCAAAGCCCCTGGAATTATTCCTAGAAAGTCAGTTCATGAGCCAATGCAAACTGGATTAAAAGTTGTTGATGCTTTAGTTCCGATTGGAAGAGGTCAACGTGAATTGATCATTGGTGATCGTCAAACAGGAAAAACAGCAGTGGCAATTGATGCAATAATTAATCAAAAACCAATGCATGATGCAGGTGATGAAACAAATAAGTTGTATTGTGTGTATGTGGCTGTAGGTCAGAAGAGATCAACAGTGGCACAAGTAACTAAGATTCTAGAAAGCGCTGGAGCGTTAAAATATTCTATCATAGTGGCTTCAACAGCATCTGATGCTGCACCTTTACAATTCTTAGCTCCTTATACTGGAACAACTATGGGTGAATATTTCCGAGACAATGGAATGCATGCTTTAGTTGTATTTGATGATTTAAGTAAGCAGGCTGTAGCTTATCGGCAAATGTCTTTATTATTAAGAAGACCACCAGGTCGAGAAGCTTTTCCGGGTGATGTTTTTTACCTTCATTCTCGATTATTAGAAAGGGCAGCAAAAATGGGTAAAGATGCTGGATTAGGATCGCTTACAGCTTTACCAGTTATTGAAACTCAAGCTGGTGATGTTTCGGCTTATATTCCAACAAATGTTATTTCGATTACTGATGGACAAATATTCCTTGAAACAGAGCTTTTCTATAAAGGTATTCGACCTGCATTAAATGTTGGGTTATCAGTTAGTCGAGTAGGTTCAGCTGCTCAAATTAAAGCAATTAAACAAGTTGCTGGTACATTAAAATTAGAGTTAGCTCAATATCGAGAAGTTGCGGCATTTGCTCAATTCGGTTCTGATTTAGACGCAGCTACTCAACATTTATTAAATCGAGGAAGTAAATTAACTGAATTGTTAAAACAAGCCCAGTTTTCTCCGTTAACTGTGGAACAACAAACTTGTATTTTATTTGCTGGTGTAAAAGGATATTTAGATAAGTTAAGTATTAGTCGAATCGGTGCATTTGAAAAAGCTTTAATCGCTGCTTTAAATCAAGAAGGAGCTTCTATGTTAACTGAAATTAGTACTAAAAAAGTAATTAGCCCTGAGTTAATGGATAAATTACATAAATTTATGGCTAACTTCGTAGCGTCATTCAAATAAAATTAGTTTTATTTGAGTGTTTTTTCGGGGCGTCGCGTAGCTTGGTTATCGTATCTGTTTTGGGTACAGAACCTCGTAGGTTCAAATCCTGCCGCCCCGATACTCAATATTAATATTTGATAAAATTTATGATTAAATTCAATTTTAAATCGCAAAATAGCTCATTGAAAAACTTAAAATCTTCTTTGGCTTGTTATGATGTATCTGAAAATCGCTTTTTCGAAAGCAATATAAAAAAAATCGGTAACAATACGTTATTAGATTTTGGTTTAAAGCATACACTAAGATCTAATAATCTAAAATTAGATTTGATAAGTTCACATTTAACTACTTCACGATTAAAGAATTTTGAGACGCCTTATAATGACATTTTATGCGATTTTGATGCTTATAGAAAAATTCAAGTAAATAACGAACTATTAAGTCTTTTTAAAGAAAAGTTTTATACAAAAAGTTTTTTGAAAGGACGTTTGTTGAATGGAACAAAGAGAGGATTTTCAATAGGAGTTGCAGGTCTTGTTGGTTTTTTGTCTATGAATAATACAGTAAAAATAAATAAAGATAAAACAGCCATTTTATATGTTGATTTTATAATAAACCAGAATATAATCAATTTTTCACAAAAAAACATCCATAAAAAGACAAACAAAGTTCTTCTTAAATTAGCCTCTAGAATTGTATTTATTTTCGAATCTAATTCAAAGAAAAGATAATTTAAGAGCTTACGGCGAATATAGTTCAGTTGGTTAGAGCATTAAATTGTGATTTTAAAAGTCGTGAGTTCAAATCTCACTATTCGCCAAAATATATATGTAAAGATAATGAATTATAAAGATAAAAAGTACCTATCAGAAGATAGATGGTTAGTAGAAAACTTAAACAGTCTTGATTTTTTTTTCGTAGCTCAGTTAAAGTCGTGTGATTCAGATGGTTGGATTAAACTTCAAAGAGATTTATCAAAATTAAATCTTAAGATTCGTTTAACGAGTTTTAAAAACATTAAAAATCTCTCTTTTTTTTCACAACTACCCAATAACATGAAAGAAACTATGTTTCAAGGAAAAATTATTTTAATATATAGCGATCGTAATTGTATCCTTTCTGATCAGTTAATTAAGAACATTAAAATTATTTCCGTTTTTCGACTTTTTGCATTGTATGCTTGGGGGCGTATATTAAATGGTAATTCAGCTGAAGTATCTAAGCTTTTGGAAGTTATAAGCTCAAGTGAATGGTATTATTTTTTAGATAAATTGAGTGGTTCAGAAATTCCAAATAGCGTAAGTTTATTTCAAAGTTCCTTTGTTGATGCATTGAAAATACAACATATAACTCTTTTAAACCTTTTAGAATATAAAATATAAAATGAAAATAAGTTTTAAAAATAATAAGAAAACATGGATTCAATTGACAGATGGGTCAGCTATAAAATCTGATTATTTATTAGAGAAACCTCACAATCGATTAGATATTGATTCAAAGGCTCATAAGTTGTGGAGATTTGCTTCAAAAAACATATCAGAACTTAGTTCTACAGATAAACGAATTTTAAATTTTAATAAGCGTTTTAATAGGAAAAAATAACAAATAATGGAAACAGTGATCAAATGTTTAAATCAAATAGTAAACGGTCAAAAAATTGGTGCGAACTCGGTTATTTGTTTATATTCTAAGACTCTAGAACAAATTTTGAATATTTTAACAAATGAAGGCTTCATTAGAGGGTTTTTTAAAGAAAAGATTGGAACTTACGAAAAGTTTTATGTTTTATTGAAATATGTAGATGATCAACCAGCAATTAAAAATGTAGTTTTTAATTCGCGTCCTGGTTTTAAGTCTTTCAAAAAATGGAAAGATTTAAATAAGTCTACCAATGGAGTGGGTATTTTGATAATGAGTACAAACAAAGGAATTATAACGAATGAAGAAGCGTTTTATAAAAAAGTGGGTGGACAATGCTTATTTAAAATTTATTAAAAATGAAATCTAAAAATCTGATTGACCTTAAGAATGTGTGTTTATTTCGTTACAATGATGTTATCATTTTTTTAAATTCAAAAGGTAGAGTTGTTTTAAATGTATCAAAAAGTGATTCTTATCCAAAATGTCAAATAGATTCCAACGTTTTGAAAATCGATAAATCATCGTTGTTTGAAAACAAAATTGACTCTATATTGACCGGGTTGCAGACATTTTATCATAGGAAATTGAGTTTAGTTGGTATAGGCTTTAGAGCTTGGTGTTATTTTGACCAAGCTAAAAATTGTCAGGTTTTAGCTATCAAAGTTGGTTTATCTCGAGATGTGTTAATATTTGTGCCTGCTGATATAATCATTTTATGTTTGAAACCTACTTTGATATTTATAAAAGGTTTTGACAAAGAAAGCGTTTCTTTAATAGCATGTCAAATTAGATCGATTAAAGTTCCTGATTCTTATAAAGGTAAAGGTATAAGATATGAAAATGAATTGGTGCGTATTAAGCCAGGTAAACAAAAATAATAAGTAATATGGTTCAAATTTTTGGAAAAATACTTAGTAATAAAAAAAAAGTAAACGTAGCATTACAAAACATTTCTGGATTAAATAATTGTCAAATTACGAATCTTTGTAATGAATTAAATGTAGGATTAGATTGTAAGATAACTGATTTATCTCAGTCACACATTATAAAGTTATTGAAATTGTTAGAGAAAAAGAATTTGTTGATCGAAACATCGCTTAGAAAAGACATTCAGACAAACACAAAACGACTGATTGACATAAAAAGTCACAGAGGTTTAAAATTTGTAAGAAAAAAGTCTTCCACAAAAAGATAATTTTATGAAAAAACGTAGTCTTATTCTTATTTCATAATAAAGTTACTCTTAAATTCTGAAGAGATAGTGTAATAAGTCTCTGTACATTTTACAGATAAACTTTTACATATATTAAAGAGCCAATAATTTAATGGTAGAATGCTCCACTCATAATGGATTCGTTGTAGGTTCGATTCCTTCTTGGCTTAGAAATGTTATAAAAAAGACAATGTTGAAAAAAAAGAATAGTTTAGTTAATACAGGTATAGTTCATGTCAAATCGACTTTCAATAATACATTAATCTGTGTGACAGATTTAAAAGGTAACGTCATCGTATCTGGTTCTGGGGGATCAACCGGTCTAAAAGGCCAAAAACGGTCAACCTATTATGCTGCTCAAGCAACTAGTTCTTTACTTGCACAAAAGAGTTTCAAGAGTGGTATCCGAAGAGTTTATATTCGTCTTAATGGATTCGGTGATGGACGAGAAGCTTGTGTAAAAAGCTTTCTTTCAGAAAAACTAGAAGTATTAAGAATTCAAGATATTACCAAAATTGCTCATGGTGGTTGTAAACTACCTAAGAAAAGAAGAGTTTAAATAAAAATACTTAGATTTAACTATTAGTTTCTTTTTGTTATAAAAATGCGGAGATGGTGAAATTGGTAGACACGCTACCTTGAGGTGGTAGTAGAGCAATCTATAAGGGTTCAAATCCCTTTTTCCGTATATTTTGAGGCTAGATAACATAACGGTAATGTAAAAGACTGCAAATCTTTTAATAGTGGTTCAATTCCACTTCTAGCTTGACAAAAAAAAAATAAATGTTATATTCACCTTTAGAGCAGTTTGAAATCGTTCCTATATTTTCGTTTATGTTGGGAAGCAAGTTTGCATTTACAAACTCAAGTTTATTCTTATTTTTAACTATATTTATAATAGCATGTTTTTTTCATATGACAACATTTGAGAGTACATTAGCTCCTAATCGATGGCAAACGCTTTCTGAAATGATTTATGAATTCGTTCAAGGGATGTTATACGAAGCTTTAGGGGATAAAGGGTCTAGATTTTTTCCATTCATCTTTACAACTTTTGTATTCATCTTTTTTGCTAATATTTTAGGTATGATTCCTTATACATTCACTGTTACTAGTCACCTTGTATTTACTTTTGGTCTCGGTATGACAACTTTTGTTGGGTTGAATATAATTGGATTAAAAAGACATGGTTTACATTTCTTTAGTTTATTTTTACCACCGGGAGCTCCATTAGCTTTAGCACCATTATTAGTGCCGATAGAATTGATATCGTATGTTTTCAGAGTTGTTGCATTAGCAGTGCGATTATTCGCTAACATGATGGCTGGTCATACATTATTAAAAATCTTAGCAACTTTTGCTTGGAAAATGATTGCAGCTGGTGGAATATTTTATGTAATTCAGTTGTTTCCAATGATTGTTATTATCGCAATTACGGGTCTTGAATTAGCAATAGCTTTCTTACAAGCTTATGTTTGGACGACATTAACGTGTTTGTATTTAAGTGATGCTATTAATTTACATTAAAATGTAGTATAGAAAATAAAGAAAATTTATTTTCTATACTTTTTTACACTTTTGCACATCTAAAACGTCAATCTTCTTACACCTTTACCCATTTAAAACGCCGATTTTCTTAAAAGTTTTTTATTTTATTTCCTGAATATAATAAAAAATTGATTTATAAAGTTATTTATACTTAAAGATATAATCTATATATACTATATAATAAATTACAATTGCGAACATTGCGGACATCAATTTAAACAAAAAATTGATTTACAAAGACATCTTACTAAAAAGAACGGATGCATATCAGTTAATCAAATAATTGAAAAGAAAGAACAACAATCAACAATGAATGGTAAAATATTTGTTTCATAAACTTTAATTATCAACCAGACAAGTACAATTGATACTTTCTTTCCTTATTGTAATAAGGAAAGACATACAACGAACTAAATTTTTATACAACAAAAACAAGAACGTTGCAAGAATTGTATTAACTACAACGTTACTAATATAATTTACATTAAATCAAAACCAGAATTAACCTACTATAAAAAGATTTATAGCCTTTTGCATTAGCGTTACACTAGTTAGATTTAAAGCATTTTTCTGATCGTAAAAGGTTTATATAAAGTAAAGATTGAATCTAGATAGACTTGAACTATCGACCTTACACTTATCAGGCGTATGTTCTAACCAACTGAACTATAGATTCGTCACTTTAGAGGAAGTTTAATTAAACTCCCTCTAAAAATACAAATTGAATTTTATTCTTTTGATTCCCAAGGACTATTAAAATTAAAAACTCGGAATTCTTGACTCAATTCAATTGGCTCAGAAATAACTCGTTTTTGGCTATCGTCATATCGAACTTCTGTATATCCTGATAATGGAAAATCTTTTCGTAACGGGTAACCTTCAAATCCATAATCTGTTAATATTCTTCGTAAATCTGGGTGCTGTTCAATATATATTCCATTCATATCCCAAACTTCTCTTTCTAACCAATTAGCTGATTGATAAAGATCAACGATTGACTCTACTGGAGTCAATTCATCAACAAAAGTTTTGATTTTTATTCTGGAGTTATACTTTGTACTCAATAAACAATAAATCAATTCAAAACGATTTTCTTTTGTTGGGTAGTCGACCGCAAAAAGATCCACTAGAAGTTTAAAAAGACAATTTTCATGATCTTTCAAAAACAATATTGTTTTTTTTAGATCAGATACATTAACTTCAATAATAATCTCATCTCTAAATTGAGTAACTTTCTGAGCGTGATTAATCAAAATTTCCTCTAAAAATTTTACAAATTTTTTATCCATAAAGTTGTGTATATATATTTTATTTTGATTACTTTGCTAACCATTTTAGCACATTTTGACTACGCTTAATTTTTTTCTGTAACTGAAGAATACCATACAATAAAGCTTCAGCTGTAGGTGGACATCCTGGTATGTAAATATCGACTGGAACAATTCGATCACAACCTCTCACGACTGAATAAGAGTAATGATAATATCCACCACCGTTAGCACAACTTCCCATAGACATAACCCATCGTGGTTCTGGCATTTGATCATACACTTTCCTTAGTGCAGGAGCCATTTTGTTAGTTAATGTTCCAGCAACGATCATAATGTCTGATTGACGCGGACTAGCACGAAAAATGATTCCGAACCGATCAAGATCATATCTACTGGCTCCTGCATGCATCATTTCAACTGCGCAGCAAGCTAAACCAAAAGTCATTGGCCAAAGAGATCCTTTTCGTGCCCAATTTATTAAGTCGTCAACTTTTGAAACGACAAATTCTAATTTATTTGACATGTTTATATTTTTTATGCTAAACAAGGGAACGAAGACTTGAACCTCGAACGATAGTTTTGGAGACTATTGTTTTACCAATTAAACTATTCCCTTAAAACAAAAGAAGGTTTATTCATTTAGACATAAAAGTTGTAAATCTTGTCTATTACGTTTCATGAATTTTTTTATAAGAAGCGATAATATTATTTATCATTTTTTTCATATTGATGATTAAAGAATTGTTTACAAACAAGTCTTTGTGTTCATCTAAAAAACGAGACCTTTATTGTTAAAAAAAGAGTAGTTTTAACAATTTTTGACATTCTTCTTTGCAACTATTAACGATTGTACCCCTTTTTATATAATTATGACCATAGCATAAATATTTATAGGATAAAATGAATCATTTTCTAATTTTACAACTGTTTCGAATGTGTTAACTTCTCAACGTTTTCTTTTTTTATCAAGGTAATCTTTGCATTTTGTCATAGAAATTTTTAATTATCTGGAATGGAAGGATTTGAACCTTCGATTGTTGGTATCAAAAACCAATGCCTTACCGCTTGGCGACATTCCATTTTCATTTCTTTTTAAGAGGTAAATAATCTGAATTACCTATAAAAATAATAGATTGAATCTTAATCTAGATAAGGTTCAGGTTGAAACTCTTTAAGGAGAAGATTCTTAAAATTTGTGTTATTTATTATGTCTCATTTTCTTATATACACACATTTGCCCTTTATGAGAGTCGAACTCACATCATTACCGTGAAAGAGTAGTGTCCTAACCATTAGACGAAAAGGGCTTT
>Ga0315909_10003242_pt1 | contig 20007 bp, 22 predicted proteins | sample LakEriMetagenome_11_FD_203527 | JGI IMG/M metagenome (GOLD analysis project Ga0315909, IMG submission 203527) | Freshwater fungal communities from buoy surface, Lake Erie, Ohio, United States - Buoy 2 MA125 | ecosystem: Environmental > Aquatic > Freshwater > Lake | place: USA: Lake Erie, Ohio... | reverse complement strand
GGCTAAAACAAGGCATACCCGAATACGCAACGTGGGTGGTGATGATGGATGCCTCTACCAATTACAAGGGAGCAACAAGCGCATCAATCACACACTACTCCAACCGCACAGGTGATTGGGGACACCCTCTACGCAACGAGTTCCTTGAGTTGTATGCTGATTCCTTTACCAAAGAAGATTGGGTTTACTACCTTGATGATGACAATGTGCTGCACCCAAAGTTCCTTGAGGAGTGGAGCAACCTGCATAGCCTTGACTGCTCTATTGTGACGTGGGGACAAGTTGGCAGGCTACGCCCTACCGACCAACCGAGAGTCGGGAACATAGATACCGCCTGCTATATGTTCAAACCCCACGACCTGCCCAACCTACGCTTTGAGATGACGTACGAGGCAGATGGTACTTTTGCCCAAGCAGCATCCGAACGGGGAACACTTATCTGCGTAGAGCAGTACCTTTGTTACTATAACGCACTAAAATGAAAGCATCAAAAGACATAGACGGGTGGTTCAACCACCAAGCAGCATACGACTACCTCCTTGCCAATATGCCCCAAGACGGCACATTCGTAGAGTTGGGTGCGTGGCTCGGTAAGTCATCGGCTTACCTATGCGACAAAGCAACATCCCAAGAAATCACAATCATAGACTCCTTCAAGGGAACGGCAGAGTACATAGACTCCTTCTATCGGCTTGCAAAGACCCAAGACATCTACAAGCTCTTTACCGAGAATATGGGTGAGCGCAAGTACAAGGCAATCAAAGCAACATCCAAATCAGCATCAAAGAAGTTCAAGGCAGAATCTTTAGACGTGGTATTCATAGACCTTGACCATTCCTATGAGGCGGTAAAGGAAGATATCAAGCTATGGCTTCCCAAAGTAAAGAAGGGAGGCTACATCGCAGGAGATGACTACCACGAACATTGGAAGGGAGTAATCCAAGCGGTAGATGAGCTACTGCCTCACGCCACCTTTATAGATGATTGTTGGATATACCAAAAGTGAAAAACCATACGAAGGTCTATCTAAAGGCATTTGGCTACGATACAAATTCGTGGATTGCCTGTGAGGTCTGTGGAGGTACTGCCGTTGACATCCACCACATAGAGTCCAGAGGGATGGGCGGTAGCAAGCTCGCTGACCGGATAGAAAATCTTATGGCTCTATGCCGAGCCTGTCACGTTGCTTATGGCGATATTAAAGAATGGAAGGAGCGACTTCAAGCAACACACAACCACCACCTCTCTAAAAGGGTTATTTAGACATAAACCGAAAATAACGGAACTAAACGGATATGAAAGATGACAAAGGCAGGTTCATCGCAGGCAACACAGGCCGCCCTGCGGGAACACCAAACAAGACCACAAACAAAATCAGAGAGGCATTCCAAACCCTCATAGAAGCCAATCTTGAGAATATGACCATCTGGTTGACACAGGTTGCAGCCGATGACCCAAAGGGCGCACTTGACCTCTTGAACAAGATGGCAGAGTACACGACACCTAAACTCGCAAGGGTTGAGAACTCTCACGAGGTATCGGATGAGCTAACGAAAATCAAGGTAGAGATTGTCCGAACTAAACCTAAAGAGTAGCGAACTCTTTGAGAAGAACTACACCGCACCAACTCGGATAGTAGTCAATCAAGGCGGCAGCCGTTCTGGTAAAACCTACTCGCTTTTGCAGATGCTCATCGTGATGGCGATGGAGGATAGGGGCAAGGTGTATTCTATTGTGCGCAAGTCTCTGCCGTCTCTGAAGATGACGGCCTATCGTGACTTCTTTGAAATCCTAAATGCCAACGGTCTCTATGATGAGGCACGGCATAACAAGAGCGACTACACCTACGAGTTGAATGGCAACCTCTTTGAGTTTATCAGCCTTGACCAACCGCAGAAGAAACGAGGAGCAAGACGTGACTACCTATTCTGCAATGAAGCCAACGAACTTACTTGGGAGGATTTCTTTCAGCTCTTGATTCGTACCACAGGCAAGATATGGGTTGACTACAACCCCTCAGATGCATTCCATTGGATATACGATAAGCTGCTAACGAGGGATGACGTTACCTACATCCAGTCCACCTACCTTGACAATCCGTTCTTGGATGCCTCAATCGTGGAGGAGATAGAAAGGCTGCAACATACGGACAATGACTACTGGAGAATCTATGGATTAGGAGAACGTGGTATGAGCAGAGCCACCATCTTCCAATACGGGCAGGCAGAGATACCAACGGATGCCACGCTCTTATGTCACGGGATGGACTTTGGTTACACCAACGACCCAACTGCACTTGTGGCAGTTTATAAGTCGGGGGACAACCTTTATGTGGATGAGTTGATTTACCGCACGGGGATGACAAATCCCGACATTAGCAACGTACTTGCCTCACTTGGGCTTGACAGACGTACGGAGATATATGCTGACTCTGCTGAACCCAAATCTATTGAGGAGCTGCATCGTATGGGGTGGAACGTGAAACCCACGCAGAAGGGCGCAGATAGCGTCATAGTGGGTATTGACGTGCTGAAGCGGCACAAGCTATTTGTAACCCCACGAAGCAGCAACCTAATCAAGGAACTTCAGAATTACAAATGGGTAGAAGATAAGAACGGCAACCTACTTAATCGCCCCATTGATGCATTCAACCACGCCATTGATGCTCTTCGCTATGCGACCTACAACAAACTCAGCAGACCTAACTTTGGAAGGTATGCCATACGCTAAAACTAAAAGGTTATTTTAATAATGGAACTAAAGGTAATTGTACCCACCTCCCTGTCGGAGATAACGCTTGACCAATACCAACGCTTTGCGAGGCTTGAGGGCGATGAGGAGTTCTTGACACACAAGATGCTTGAGATATTCTGCGGAGTGCCTCTTGCCAATCTTCCTAACGTACGCATCAAAGATGTGAGCCATATCAGCAAGCACATTAGTGCGATGATAAACGAGAAGCCAAGCCTCACGCCAACCTTCACGATGGGGGACACCAAGTACGGGTTCATACCAGAGCTTGACAATATCACCTACGGTGAGTTCGTTGACCTTGACGGCTACCTGCAAGACGTACAAGACCTGCACAAAGCGATGGCGGTATTGTATCGCCCTATCACAAGCGAGGTCAAGCATCGGTACCTGATAGAGCCATACGAGGGAGCAGGCAAGTACTCGGAGCAGATGAAGCAAGCCCCGATGAATGTTGCGATGGGCGCAACGCTTTTTTTTTGGCATTTAGGGAACGAGTTACTGCAAGCTATGCTGACCTCTTTGGAGGCGAAGAGTCAAACGAATACTCCAAGCAAGGACAATTCGCCAAGCAATGGGGATGGTATGCAACAATCTATCAACTCGCTAAGGGAGACATTAGGCAGTTTGAGTCAATTACACAACTTTCCATCCACCAATGCCTACACTTCCTCACCTTTGAAAAGCAAAAGCAAGAGGTTGAAAACGACCTAATAAAGAAGTCAATAAAATGAGACAGTTCTACGACATCACCACCAAGCTGAAAGACACCCTTGAGGCGCATAGCCAAGTCAGCGTGGTAACGACAGGGGATATTTTTGACATAGACCTAAACAAGCAGACCATCTTCCCCTTGAGTCACATCATCATCAACCAAGCAACATTTGATGGACAGATAGTCCGTATGAATGTAAGCCTTGTTTGTATGGACTTGGTAGATGAAACCAAAGAGAATCCACGCTTACAGGCAGAGCCGTTCTATGGGGTTAGCAATGAGCAGGATATCTTGAACACCCAGTTAGCGGTCATCAACGATGTCATCACAGAACTGCGCAGGGGTACGTTGTACACCGACCTTTATCAGTTGGATGGTACTGCCTCTTGCGTTCCCTTCAGCGAGAGGTTCGAGAACCTGCTTGCAGGATGGACTGCAACCTTTGATGTGCTGCTTGCTAACACCGAGATAAGCGTCTGCTAAAATGGCACGGGAGGACTTGGTTGCTGCGGTGCTAATTAACTTTGGCAAATATGTCATTCAGCAGGCGAGAACCAACCTCACCAAAGGAAAGCACAACTTCAACAAGACCCTTTACAATTCCCTTCGGTATAGCGTGTACTACTCAAATGATAAGTTCTCAATGAGTTTCTTTATGGAGGACTATGGTGAGTTCCAAGACAAAGGAGTAAAGGGCGCAGGAGGCACGAGAAGGACTACGAGTGCATTCAACAGGCGAAACAACAAGGGCAAGATATGGAGGCAAAAAGCACCCAACAGTCCATTTGCCTACAAGGACAAGAAGCCTCCTGTGTCTGCATTCAAGGCTTGGTCAGAGAGCAAAGGGCTAAATCCTTTTGCAGTCCGTGAGTCCGTATATCGGCAGGGAATTCCTGCAACGAAGTTCTTTAGCACACCATTTAATATCGCATTTAACAAACTGCCACCAGATATTGCTAACGCAATAAAAAATAGTTTCTAAAAACACAATGAGTACACCTGTATTTTCCACACCGAGCAGCCTTGCAATGGCAAGAAGCCCACAATTTATCACGGCAAAGAATAACGCTCTTGCTCTTGACACGCTCACAGAGATGGACTTAAACTTGCGTATTCGCACAGGTGTCCTTGCTGCATCGGGTTCGTTTAACTACTCGTTGAGCAAAGACTATTCAATAAACCAAGTCATCAACTTTGAAATCAGCGACCTTGTGCGCTCGGAGTTCTACCACGACTTCAGCGTATGGAATGACATAGGCTACACGCAAAGCCCACAGGGTGAGGCGTTGTGGATAGTACCCGAAGGCTCTGTGACATTCTCTAATAACGGAGCAGCACCCGCCAACGCAACCTTCCCAGATGAATCCCCTACCGCCTACGCATACCTAACGACTGATGGATGGGCAACCCGTGATAACATCGCTCCTGTTGCGGTATCTCAACCCGTGCTTGCCACGAATCGCAATCGGCAGGTGCTTGTCGGTAACTACGAATCCCTTGCGATTAACAATAGCAATGCCAATGCTCTTGCGAAAATTGTTATCAGTTGGCAGAGTGGTGATTCTGATGATTTTTATGTGAGTTCCGTCAGCACCGCCCCACCAACACGCGCAACCAACAACTCACAAAACCTTGTAATCTATGCAGGCGTTGGCGCAGCAAACCTTGAGAACAATCCTTTTTTGCCTTCCGAGTTAAAGCCGAGCGCACAACCTAATGGTGGCATAGGGCAGTACTACGATGTAATTCTAAAGAACGCATCAAATACCACGATTGGAACGGTGAGGTACTATGTTCAATGTGAGGCGAAGTACACTCCTGTACAGGTGGCGTTCATCAACCGCTTTGGAGTTGCTGACTTTATCACCTTCTTCAAGCGCAGCGATGAGCGCGGTAACTTCACGCAGGACTCTTACCAAAAGAGCATCTACAACGATGGCTTCACCACCCCTTCATTGGAGGTAGGCAAGTATCAATCCTTTAACGTCAACTCTCGCAACACCCTAACCCTAAACACAGGGTTCGTTGACCAAGACTATGATGAAACGATTGAGGACATTTTGATGAGCGAATATGTTGCGGTCTATACCAATAGCAACTGGGTGAGTGCAGTTCCCAATCGGGGAACGATAGAGTACCAAAAGAGTGTGAATACGAAACTTATCAATTACACGATGTCCTTTGACTTTGGCTTTGATGAGCGCAGCTTGGTACGATGAACAAGGTTGATATTTACGTCAATGGCTTTAGGCTTGACATTTTTGATGATGAGGAGATAAGCATCAACCTGTCGGTACAGAACGTGCAGGACATCAGCAAGGTGTTCACGGACTTCACGCAGGGGTTCACTATCCCTGCAAGCCCACGCAATAACGAGATACTTCAGCACTACTACAACGCTAACATCACAAGTTCGGTTATCACTACCGAGACGGGAGGCTCACCGGTATGGAATAGCATCGGCATCACTTGGAATACCTTTAACACGGCTTGGAACGCAGGCGCAACAAGCACCTCTGTTGCCAATACTTTTGATGGCAGGCTGCGACAGGCAGCAAGAATTGAAATAAACTCCTTGCCATTCCGCACAGGGGTGATAGAGGTAGAGAACGTGCAACTCAAAGGCACAGAGCCGTACGCTTACACCTTGACGTTTTATGGGGATGTTGTAACGCTTGTTGATTTGTTTGGCGAGGACTATCTGTACGACCTTGACTTTGCAGAACTAAACCACCAATACTCCGATACTGCGGTATTTGATAGGCTTACTACCGATACCTACGCTCCGTTGTTTTATCCGCTATGCAGCCCTGTAAAGAATTGGTTTTATGATTCTGATGCCGCAGATAAAAACGATTCCAACCTTCACTACAAAGGCGCAAGTGAACAACACGGCATACACTACTACGAGTTAAAGCCTGCCTTGAAGGTGACGGCTATTCTTGATGCAATGGAGCAGAAGTACGGCATCACGTTTACGGGTGCGTTCTTGGCTGCTACTCCGTTTGTTGATTTGTCGCTATGGCTGCACCGATACGAGGGGTATCTATTTGCGAGTGGTAACGACATAGAATACCAACTCATAAATATGAATCGCAATACGGGTAGCGGTTCGCAGTTTAATTTAGCCACAGACACTTGGACTGTCCCCGATGACGCTCCTTACGATTTGCAAATCACAATGAAAGACGTAAGTGAGAACTATGAACTTGCAGTTTTTAAGGGTGGGGTTTTTGATTATGCGGTTAAGGTCAACGCTCACCCCGCATCTTCGGTGACTACAACTATGGCCTCTTTGGGCTTTGGTACAGGAGCGCAAGTGCAGTTGTTTATTAGACCACAGCAGCCAACTTCAATGACCTACCAATGCACGGACTATTCGGGTATTGATTCCGTTACTTCAACAAGTGAATTTTCAGTTGACCAAACTGCATCTGCAAGCTATTCCTTTCAAGTGGTAGTGCAAGACATTATGCCCGAAATAAAGGTAAAGGACTTCTTGGCAGGGATTCTGAAGATGTACAATATGGTGATTGTGCCAACTACATCTACGAGCTTCTTGCTTCAGCCGTTGGATGATTGGTACGCAGCAGGAAGCGACAAAGACTACCAAGAGTATTTAGACATAACCGAGTATGTGGTAAACCGCCCACCGCTTTACAGGGAGATAGAATTTAAGTACCAACCTACCGAGCAGATACTTGGCTTCCAATACCAACAAACAAACAACGTAGGCTATGGTGATTTGAATGTTGACTTCACTTTTGATGGCGATGAGTTTTTGATTGAACTGCCGTTTGAATGTCCACTATTTGAAAGGCTTACAGACCGAGAGACAGGTACTCTTACGAATGTACTTGTCTATAAAAGCATCACAAGTGAGACAAATGAGGATGGCACGTTTAATCCCTACTTGGGTGCGCCTATCTTATTTTATGCTTATTTTGATGACTACGACTTATCGGCCAACTCGGTGGCATTTGTAAACGCTGATAATAACACAAGCGAGGAGGTCACCGTTGCTTGGTACGCCAACACCTCCAACCGCTACTCAAGCGCAGGGGCATCGCATACTATCACGTTTGGCGCAGACATAGACCCGTACCACCTGCAATCGGTAAACCGAACTCTTTACAACAACGAGTGGAGCAACTACATCACCGACCTATACGCCAAGCAACGCAGGTTGTACAACGTGGAAGCGGTGCTGCCTATCGGTAAAATCATCACGCTGAACCTTCAGAATGCAATCATTTGGAACAACACCAAGTACCTAATTAACAACGTGAGTCTGAATATGACCACAGGCAAAGCAACATTTGAACTCCTTAACGTAGTATGAAGCCAACCTATTTAAGTTATTTAATTGAAATACTAAACTCACAGGAGTGGATTGGAGCAGGTGATTGCGTTGAAATCGCCAAAGGCAAGCACAAACTCCCCGAAGGATGGAACGAATATATTAAGCTACAATGGCGGCAGTTGAAATAATTGAGATTAAAGGGGATGCTACATCCGCTATCGCTGCGCTTAAAGCCGTAGGGATAGAGGCTGACAAGACCCAGACAAAAGCCAAAGAGACAAACGAGGCTATCAGTAGCGGTCTTGAGGCACTTGATAAGCGCACAGGCGGTGCAGTATCTGCGTTCAAGAGCTTACAGGGCGGTATTGGTAGTGCGGTAAAAGCATTCGGTACGCTTAAAGGAGCAATCATTGCTACGGGATTGGGTGCGCTGCTTGTCGCAGTAACATCGCTTGTCACTTACTTTAAGAACACGGAACGTGGTGGTGATGCGTTAGCGGTTGTTCTTGGCGCACTTGGTGCAGTCGTTGGCAAGTTGACGGATGTACTCGTTAAACTTGGCGAGAAACTCTTTGAGGCATTCCAGAATCCGCAGCAAGCCCTCAAGGACTTTGGCAAGCTGCTAAAAGAAAATATCACCAACCGCATTGAGGGGCTTTTGGAGTTGCTGCCTGCTCTTGGCAAAGCAATCGGTCTTGCATTAAAGGGTGAGTTCTCCGCAGCAGCAAAGACGGCTGCTGATGCCGCAGGCAAGATTGCACTTGGAGTTGAGAACGTAACCGATAAGGTTGCGGCAGCAGGTGCGGCTGCGGTTGAATTTAGCAAGTCATTAGCAGCAGCAGCCAAAGAGGGAGCAAGAGTCGCAGGACTATTAAACGATGTAGAAGATGCAGAACGTGCGCTCATTGTAGAACGTGCAAAGGCAAACAAGCAGATTGCAGAGGCTCGCTTCGTTGCTGATGACCTAACCAAAAGCACAGAGGAGCGTATCGCTGCGGTACTAAAAGCAGGGGAGTTAGAAGAATCAGTCGCAGCCAAAGAAATCAAAAACCAAAAGTTAAGGCTTTCAGCACTTCAAGCGCAAGCGAGAATATCAGAAACAAACGAGGAGCAGTTGGTAGCCATTGCAGAGGCAGAGGCTCGTGTATCGGAGTTAGAGCAGGCGAGCATCGCTCGCAAGCGCAGGCTTGGTACTGAAGTAAAGGGATTAAGGGCAGAGGAGAAAGCAGCAGCCGATGAGAAGATAAAAGCCGAAGAAGCCTTTGCAGCGTTGCAGGAGAAGGCAGCCTCTGACTATGCAGTTTCACAGGGTGCGCTTTTAGATAAGGCATTTGAGACCCTACTCACCGACCAACAACGTGAGATAAACGCAGTCCGTGATAAGTACTTCGCCTTGCTTCAGTTGGATGAGTTGTCGGCAGAGCAGAGGGTTGCTCTTGAAGAAAAGCAGTCAGCAGAGATTGTTGCCATCACAAAAAAGACAACGGATGCTACAACCGCATTAGAGAAGGCAGCACAAGACTCAAAGGCTGCAATGGTAAACCAAAGCATTGATGCGGTGCAGGGTGCGCTTGGTGCAGTATTTAAGAATAGCAAGGCCGTAGCAACGGCAAACGTAATTGTAGATGCAGCGCAAGCAGCAGTCGGAATCTTTAAGAATAGCACCTCCCTACCAGAGCCTTTTGGCTCAATAAACAGGGGCATACAATTAGCAGCACTCGCAGCAACAACCGTTGCATCCATCCGCAACATCAATGCAGCAGAACCAACAGGAGGAGGCTCACCGCCTGCAACAATCACCTCCCCTTCTGCGCCATCACAACCACCACAATTTAATGTCGTAGGACAGGGTGGAGTAAACCAACTTGCGCAGAGCATAGGTGGGCAGTTCCAACAACCTATCCGTGCATACGTTGTGGGTGGTGACGTAACGACCTCGCAACAACTACAACGCCAAAGAGTAAGAACCGCAACATTCGGATGATGAAACTAATTGAACTAATACTTGATGAATCAATGCTGCTCACGGGCATTGACGCAATCTCCCTTGTAGAATATCCTGCTATTGAGGAGGACTTCATTGCGCTGAACTCACAACGGGTTGAGTTCGCTACGCAGAGCGATGAGAAGCGCATCCTTATGGGAGCAGCACTCGTACCTAATAAGCCCATCTACCGAGCAGAGGGGCAAGAGGAGTTCTACGTTTACTTCAGCGAAGCCACCATTCGCAAAGCAAGCGAGATGTTCTTTCAGAAGTCCAAGCAGAACAACGCTACGCTTGAACACGAAGTAGGCATCAACGGATTGACGGTTGTAGAGTCGTGGATTATAGAAGATGAAGTCCACGACAAGAGCAAGAAGTACGGCTTTGATTTGCCTGTTGGAACGTGGATGGTATCTATGAAAGTCAACAACCCAGAGATTTGGACAAACTTTGTCAAGACGGGAAAGGTCAAAGGCTTTAGCATTGAGGGGTATTTTGTGGACAAGCTAAACCTTGCCAAGCAAGAGATGGCACAAATAGAGGAGCAGGAAGCAGCGTTGATGCTATCGCAGATTGTCGCTATCATCAAAAGAGATGGGCGCAAAAAGACGGGCAAGCGCATAGAGATGGAATCTTATGCCGACTACCCCGATGCGGTGAAGGACAACGCCAAGCGTGGCATTGAGCTAAACGAGAAGAACGGCAACAAGTGTGCAACGCCTGTCGGTAAGGTAAGGGCGCAGCAGCTCGCACAGGGCAAGCCTGTGAGCGTAGAGACCATCACACGGATGTACTCATACCTATCAAGAGCCGAAGAATACTACGATGAAAGCAATAGCGAAGCCTGTGGCACAATATCGTTCCTGCTATGGGGAGGTCTTGCAGGCAAGCGATGGGCAGAATCCAAGCTCAAAGAACTTGGCAAGATTGAACTTGCAGTAGGCGTACCTCACTACACCGCAGACGGCAAACTCTACACCGGTTTAACGCACAAGGATGCCGATGGCAGACTTATGACTGGTGCAACCCATACCGAAGATAGCGAGTACCTATACCATAAAGAAGACCTAAAGAATGTATAGACCACAGAAACTCCCCGTAGCTTCACCGAGAGGTGGAAGGCGTGGGTGCTTATGCAAAGACAACACCTACAAGTCCAACTGCTGCGATGGCTCATTGCAGGCACAAGGCGTTGGTGCTTTAGTGGGTCAAGGCATAAGCGTTAGGATACGAGGCGAGGAGTGGCAGACCATCAACACCCGATGGGAGTCCACCAATACGCTATGGCAAGACCTATAAAAATGTTACAAATAATCAAAACCCCTTTAATTAGTTAGATATGAAAGCAAACAATATCCTTAACCGCATCCTTGCCGAGCTGTCCTCCATCCGTGAAGTTCAGTTTGCGCAAATGACACTTGAGAACGGAGCAGTTCTTGAGGCTGAATCATTTGAAGCAGGCAACGAAGTATTTGTCATTAGTGGCGAAGACCGAGTTGCTGCTCCAGTTGGCGAACACCTACTTGAAGATGGCCGTGTATTGGTCATTGAAGAAGAAGGCGTAATCGCTGAAATTAAAGAAGCTGCTGAAGAAGCGGCTGAAGAAGTTGAGGCACAAGCCGAAGAAGCTACTGAACTTGCCGAAATGGAAGTAAAAGAAGAAGCTCCTGCGGTTGTCGCAATCATTGAGAAAGTTCTCGAAGAAGTTGCGATGATGCGTGAGGAGATGAAAGCAATGCGTGAGGAGATGGGTTCATACGCCAAGAAGGAGGAGATGTCAGCTATCAAAGCTGAACTATCTGCTGCTCCTGCTGCGAAGCCTATCAAGCACAACCCCGAAACAAAGCAAGTCCAAAAGATGAGTTCTAATCGCCCCGAAAAGACGATTGACCGAGTCCTTGCACGAATGAATAAATAACAAATAAACAATGGCAACAACTACTTCAATCACCACGAACTATGCAGGAGCGTTTGCAAGCAAGTACATCTCTGCTGCATTACTTTCTGCTGACACGCTTGACAAGGGTCTCGTTGAGATTCTTCCAAACGTAAACTACCGCACCACCCTTCAGAAGGTGAACACCAATGACATCGTAAAAGATGCCACTTGTGATTTTGATGCAACTTCTACCTTGACTTTGACTGACCGCATTCTTGAGGTTGAGCCATTTCAAGTGAACTTGCAGCTTTGCAAGAAGGACTACTACGATTCTTGGATTGGTGGTCAGATGGGCTTCTCTGCTTACGATAGCATCCCTGCTTCTTTTGCCGACTTCCTTATCGCTCACGTTGCTGCCAAGACTGCCCAAAAGATTGAGCAGAACATTTGGAACGGTACTGCCGCAAGTGCAGGTGAGTTCTCTGGATTCCTTTCATTGATGACTGCTGACTCTGACGTTATTGACGTAACTGCCACCACCGTGACTGCTGCTAACGTAATCACCGAGCTTGGCAAAGTTGTAGACGCTATCCCATCTGCCCTTTACGGCAAGGAGGACTTGACCATCTACGTTCCACAAAACGTAGCAAAGGCTTATGTCCGTGCGCTTGGTGGATTCGGAACTTCAGGTCTTGGAGCGAATGGTGTTGACAATAAAGGCACTACTTGGTATGGTAACGGAGACTTGTTCTTTGATGGCATCCGCGTTGCTATGGCAAACGGCCTTCCTTCAAACAAGATGGTTGCTGCTCAATCTTCAAACCTATTCTTCGGAACTGGTCTTTTGAACGAGCGTAACGAGGTTCGTGTACTTGATATGGCTGACCTTGACGGTTCAGACAATATCCGTGTTATCCTTCGCTTCTTCGCAGGAGTTCAGTACGGTATCGGTTCAGACGTAGTCCTTTACTCTTAATCCGAGTTAATGTAAATCAAGAGGGGGCTTGGGCTATGTCCTCGCCCTCTTTTTTAATTCTAATAAAACAAAGAAACAATGGCTTGTGATTTAACAAAAGGCAGGGCAGTACCCTGTAAAGACGTAGTAGGTGGCATTTATGCCGTGTACTTTGTAGACTTCGGTGACTTGGGTACGGTGACCCTCACCAACGATGAGATTACCAACATCAGTGGTACTTTCTCTGCTTACCAATACTTGGTAAAAGGTAACTCATCTTTTGAGCAAACCTTTAACTCAAGCCGTGAGAATGGTACTACCTTCTTCACGCAGACTTTGAGCCTTACGTTGACCAAACTCACAAAGGAGGACAACAAAGAATTGAAGCTGCTTGCTTATGGTCGGCCTTATGTTGTGGTGCAAGACTACAACGGCAACGCCTTTATGATGGGTCTGAACTACGGTGCAGAAGTCACAGGGGGCAGCATAGTCACGGGTTCGAGTATGGGAGACCTATCGGGCTACACTTTGACAATGGAAGCACAGGAGCAACTTCCTGCTAACTTCATCGCAGGTGCTACTACTGCCAATCCTTTCGCAGGACTTGCAGGTGCAAATGATACCATTGTAGTAGGTTCAAATTCGTAATCTACCGCAAGGTGAAATAGTTGAAGGGGCGTAAGCCCCTTTTCTATTTTCAAACAAATCCAAACTAAAAGGTTATTTATGTAAGATGCACATCCTTCAAGTATCAGCCTCACCACAAGCAATAGTAATCATACCTCGCACATTCCCTGCGAGTGTTACGATTGCGCTGATTGATGAATCAACAAACACCACCGCAACACCTGCGGTTACTGCTGCCTCTGCTAATGGTTTTATGACCCTTACAGGCACGTTCAGCCTTGTCAACAATAGATTCTATGGCTTGAAGGTTTTTGCATCGGGAAATCTAATATATCGGGATAGGGTATTCGTAACTTCGCAAACAGATTACGAGAAATTTACGGTGAACCAAAACGTCTACACCGAAGAAACAAGCTATGACAATGAGTACATCATCATCTAAAGTCCACGTTGTGAACTTCAGCTCCTATACCACACCGGTTGTAAAAGAGGTGCAAGGGAAGGACTATGTAGAATACGGAGATAACAACGATTACTTCGGGTATTTAATTGACCGCTACAACGGCTCACCCACCAACAACGCCATCCTCAACTCGTTGATGGATATGACCTACGGCAAGGGCTTGGATGCTACGGACTCTGGCAAGAAGCCAAGCGAGTACGCAGCGATGAGGGGCTTGTTCACAAAGTCTTGCTTGCAGAAGGTTGTTGCTGACTATGTGATGATGGGGCAATGCTCTTTTCAAGTGGTGTACTCGCAAGACCACAATATGATTGTAGAGGTGCAGCACATCCCCGTAGAGACGTTGAGAGCCGCAAGGTGCAACGAAGATGGCGAGGTTGAGGCTTACTACTACGCAAAGGATTGGCTTGCGGTGAGCAGCAGAAAAGAAACTGCGGTACGCATCCCTGCATTCGGCACGAGTAAGGAAGGTTTGGAGATTCTGTACATCAAACCCTACCGAGCAGGATTCTACTACTACTCCCCAGTAGACTATCAAGGTGGGCTACCCTACGCAGAGCTTGAGGAGGAGATTGCCAACTACCACATCAACAACATCCAGAACGGCCTTGCACCCTCTATGCTAATCAACTTCAACAACGGAGTACCAAGCGAAGAAGAACGCAGAACCATTGAGCAGCAGATTGCAACGAAGTTTAGCGGTAGTTCAAACTCTGGCAAGTTCATCCTTGCGTTCAACGATAACAAAGACCTTGCTGCAACGGTTGACCCCGTTCAGCTATCGGATGCTGCGGAGCAGTATCAGTTCTTGAGCGCAGAGGCAACACAGAAACTGATGGTCTCGCATCGTATCGTAAGCCCGATGCTTTTGGGCATTAAGGATAATTCGGGACTTGGCAATAACGCAGATGAACTAAAGACCGCTTCTATTCTTTTGGATAACCTTGTTATTCGCCCCAAGCAGGAGATTATCATTGACGGCATAGACCAAATCTTGTCATACAACGACATCAGCCTAAACCTTTACTTCAAGACCCTTCAGCCTTTGGAGTTCACCGAAACGGAGATACAAGATGCAGAGGTCGTAGAAGAAGCAACAGGCGTTAAAACCGAATCCATTGACCCAATGCAAGTGAGTGAAGTCAACGAGGAGCTAATCCAAAAAGAGGCATCATACAATGGAGCGCAGATTGCAAGCTCTTTGCAGATTATGCAGAGCGTAAAGGATGGCGTTTTAACGGTTGACCAAGCCATCACGTTCTTGGTGCAGATGCTTCAGTTCGACCCACAGGTCGCAAACGCTCTCTTTAAGGGCAACTCCTCTGCTATTATTTCGCAGATGAAGTCGCACAAGTTCAAGAGCGAAGTACCTAATTTCTCCCAAGAAGATGAGCATAAGTGGATAGATGCTCTGCGGGGAAAGGGTGAGGTCGTTGATTTAGAAGAATGGGAACTCATCAGCGATGAGGTAGTCAACGACCCCGACAATGAGGACACCCACCTCGCCACGCAGTACAACTTTGCCGTAGAGGACTTCAGTAACTCGGAATCCAAGAGCAGCTTTGATAGTGGACTTTACAAGATACGCTATGCTTACACCCGTAACATCAGCAGCAACTCCCGCGAGTTCTGCCGTGAGATGGTGGGAGCAGCAAACGGAGGAACAGTATTCCGCAAGGAGGATATAGATATGATGAGCTTTAGCGGTGAGAATGGTCAGTTTGCACCGGAAGGTCAGAGCGTGTACTCTATCTGGAAGTGGAAGGGTGGAGCGTTCTGCCATCACGCTTGGAGGCGTTTGGTTTACTTCCGCAAGCGGCAGGGTGGCAAGTTCCTTCCCAACGAAGGTCTGGACAATGATAAGCTCGTAAGCACCGAGCAGGCAATCAAAGAAGGAGTGCCTACCAGTAAGCTCGTTCCTAACGGATGGGATGCGGCTCAAACACGACCTATTGACACGCCATCAAGAGGCTCATTAAAATACAGATAAGAAATGGCAACGGCATTATTTATTAAGAGAGAGGACTTGGTTCGCAACACCGCGATTGGCGGTAACGTGGACACGGACAAATTTATCCAGTTCATCAAGATAGCGCAGGAGATACACATCCAAAACTACACAGGCACGAAGTTGTATGATAAAATCAGCAATGACATCATCGCCAATACTCTTGCCAATCCTTACTTGGCGTTGGTGAACGACTACCTTCAACCGATGCTCATCCATTGGGCTATGGTGGAGTATTTGCCGTTTGCTGCTTATACCATCGGCAACGGTGGTGTGTTCAAGCACAACTCCGAGAATAGCACTACCGCAGAAAAGATTGAGGTTGACTATTTGGTGAACAAGGCTCGTGACTTAGCGCAGTATTACACCGACAGGTTTATCACTTATATGAGCTACAACCAAGCCTCATTCCCCGAATACAATAGCAACAACAACGCTGACGTTTACCCTGATACTGACTCTAACTTTTCAAGTTGGGTTTTGTAGTTATCTTTAACAAAAAAAGCGTATGCAAGAAGAATGGAAAGAAGTCGTAGGCTTCGAAGGATTTTATGAAGTCAGCAACATAGGCCGAGTCCGAAGCTTAGACAGAAGGGCGGAACGGCTTGGTAAGTTCGGTCAGCCATCTCATAATATGTACAAGTCAAAGCTTGTAACTATGTGGATAACAAATTTTGGTTATTTGCGTATGACACTAAATAAAGAGGGCAAGAAGTCAAATCATTTAGTTCACCGCCTCGTGGCAAATGCCTTTATACCTAACGTAGATAATAAAGAAACAGTTAACCATAAGAACGGGATAAAGGTTGATAATCAAATTGATAATTTAGAATGGGCAACAAGAAGCGAACAAACCAAACACGCTTGGGCAACGGGTCTGAATCACGGCAAAACGGGTTGGAGGGGAAAATACGCACCTACACACCGAAGCGTAGCAACATTGTGAAGTTAAAGAGTTATTTAGACAATGGGAGTTCAAGGCGATTGGGGACAAGGAGCAGCAAACAATGACATCTTTTGGGGTCAAGCTGCTGCAACGAATAGTATCTCTTGGGGTATGGTTCAGCCATTGTCTTATGGTCATCCTACGACTAACCTTTACGGCAACAACGAGCAAGGTGCTTGGCAGTTGATAGAAGAAATTTGGAATACTTGGTCAACAACTTGGAATAGTTAATTATGGGAACAACTTTAACGGGGACTACTCCCCAAGACACTTACGATAGCCTTATTAAGGTTACCGACAACGGGCCGTTAAGCGGTACGGCTAAATACCTATCTGATGGATTGGGCAATGATTCGGTTCTTGCTCTTTCAACTACGGCGGTAGGTATTGGTACCAACACCCCCGTTGGAAAATTAACTATTGCAGGAACTTCCGCACAACCGCCTTCAAGCGGAACTACACCCAACTCACTATTGCAAATAAAGGGCAGTTTAGGAAACCAATTAAACATTGGTTCTAATACTGCTACGGGTGATTATGGTTCATACATTCAAGCGAGCGATACTAATTTAGCGGTTCCTTATCCTCTGAATTTACAACCCGTAGGAGGCAACGTAGGCATCGGCACGAGTGCGCCTGCTGCTAAATTGCACGTTGCGGGTGAGAATATCATTTTAGACCGCACAGGAGGCGACCCATTCATTTCATTCTACACGGGTGGAACTACTAACAACGTGGCTTTGTATGGTGGAGCAAGCACGGGACTTCGTGCTTTTGTAGGTGGTAGCGAGCGTGTTCGTGTTACTGCAAACGGCCTAACCTTCAATGGTGACACCGCAGCAGCCAACGCCCTTGATGACTACGAGGAGGGGACTTGGACTCCTGTGTTGCGTGGTGCTGCTACTGCGGGTACTTATGAAACGGATTCGGTGTTTGCTAATTACACCAAGATAGGTCGGCAAGTGAGCATAAATATGATTTTTAACCTTGCCGCTGCCGTTACGGGTGGGGGTACGGGTTATGCTATAATCACGGGACTGCCCTTTACCAAAAGTGCTAACCAACAAATTGCGGCAACTGCAAAATTTGGTACTGTGGACTTTAATGCATCAACAAAGTACGTTATTGCTGAATTTAATAGCGTAGCCGCAACATCAATTTTTTACTTTGCTGAGGTTCTTGATAATGCAGCCCCAATAGATTTGCCAATATCAGCATTTGGTAACAACTCACAGATTCAAGTTAGCCTCACCTACTTCGTATAATAAATAAAACTAAACAAAATGATTGAAGAAGTAATCTACATCAGCGAATTCAACGTCAGCCTTGACGGAACTATCGCAGTCCGCAAAACCACAGACGTTGTAAAAGACGGAGCCGTAATCGCTTCATCTTATTGGCGCACGGTACTCCAAGTCAACGACCCTGCTGCCGATGAGGTATTGGGAGTTGATGGCTACTACCGCACTTTGGCTTCAGATGCTTGGGCAATGGTTCCAACGCCCATTGTGGTTGAGGAGGCAGCAGCCGAGTAAATGGAACACCTACAACAACGCTTGGATGCATTAAAGCAGCAAGAGGCGAATCTACTAATGCAATTAGATGAGGTTCGTGTCTTGGTATCTGCCTATGAGAACACCCTTAACAAAGATGACAAAGGAGTCGGCTGATAGCGTTGTAACCTCTTGGTCTCTGACAGGCACAGGGCTGCTTGTGAGCTACGTTCACCAAGCCTTTGGGCTTATGGTATTAGTTGCCTCATTGGGCTACACGCTATGGAAGTGGCGCAGGGACTATCTCAAGGACAAAGGTGCTAATTGAGCGCATCTTCGGCAACCCCAAGACCACGCTTTTAGGGCTGCTAATCATCGCACTATGCTTCGTGCTTGTCTTCTATGAGAAGGCATCGCTTACGGAGGTAAGTGCTTTTATGATGGGTGCGTTCGCACTACTATTTCTTAAAGACCCTAAAGATGGCGAAGCAACAGGCGATAAGCCAAAGGATAAGTAAGAGCAAGAAGCGAGGCAAGCATTCCAAGAGTGCATCTGCCAATAAAGCGAGTAAGAACTACTCCAAGCCCTACAAGTCGCAAGGTCGTTAAAATGTGCATTAAGGCGCACTAATTCGGATAATGTCCGATTAAAGCATCAAGAAGTTTCACTTTAGTGCAATTAAAGGCACTATGCAAAATGCGCATAATGTGTAAAAATTACAAATCTTGATATTAAAAACGTGACCAAGCGTAAACTCTCCCGAATCATTTTGCATTGCACCGCTACGCCAGAAGGCCGCCACGTTAGCGTTGACACCATCCGCAACTGGCACGTCAAGGACAGAGGGTGGAAGGACATCGGCTACCATTACGTCATTTACTTGGATGGCTCGGTACACGAGGGTAGACCCATTGAGCAGGTAGGCGCACATACAACCGGTCACAATGCCGACTCCATAGGCGTGGTCTACGTTGGTGGGTGTGATTCCAAGATGAAAGCGAAGGACACCTTAAACGAAGCGCAAGAGGTAGCGATGGTTAATTTGATAGAGGCATTACGAGCAGCACACGGAGAAATGACCCTACACGGTCACAACGAGTTTGCTGCAAAGGCTTGCCCTTCGTTCAACGTCAAAACCAAATTCCATTGGCTTCTTTAGAGGACTTCATCAACGATTTAGAAAATGCTCAACAACCGACTTGCAATGTGGACAATCCTGCTGACTGCGACTCTTGCGGTAGTTAGCAGTTGCGCTACTGTGAAACCCGTCCTTCAGAGTGTGATTGTAAGGGATACGGTGATTGTCACCAAGACAAAGTACCTAACCGACACTCTGGAACTCTACAAGGACACGACCATCTACCAAGACAAGGTGCGTCTTCAAATGCAGTACATAGACCGAAAGGTATTCGTTAAGGCAACCTGCTTGCCCGATACCATCCGAGTCACACAGACCAAGATTCTAACGAAGGAGAAGAAGCAAAGGGGTTGGACTCTCGAAGGTGGGCTTACGATGCTTGCCCTTGTTTTGGTCGCTGCGTACTTCGTAAAGAAGTGGATAGATAAACTATTGGAGTAATTATACCCTTTAAGATACATTAGAGCCGTTTTAAGCGACTTTATATGCGAAAGGGTATAGTTCTATACCTTGAGGTATTTGAAGCCCGCAAATCAAAGATTGTATTCTTTTTCTTTGTTTAGTTTCTTTTTCTTTAAGTTAGTTGGTTAAGTTAAGAGTTGACTAACTACTAACTTGAGTTAACTTGAAAGTTGATTAAGTTAACTAATCAAGTAACTTAACTTGTAAAAAAAACAAAATAAAAATGAGATACGCAAGTCCCTATGTTAATTTGTAATGATTCTAAATAATGAATGACCACAT
>Ga0315909_10003241_pt1 | contig 20016 bp, 27 predicted proteins | sample LakEriMetagenome_11_FD_203527 | JGI IMG/M metagenome (GOLD analysis project Ga0315909, IMG submission 203527) | Freshwater fungal communities from buoy surface, Lake Erie, Ohio, United States - Buoy 2 MA125 | ecosystem: Environmental > Aquatic > Freshwater > Lake | place: USA: Lake Erie, Ohio... | reverse complement strand
AAGTTTTAATATAATCTAATAAATCTAAAAATGGATCTACTTCATATCCTGCAATAAGTTGTGTAGTGCCATCCCAGTATCTTAATCCAGCCCACACACTTTGACTATTACCACCATACATGAAATCGTAGATTAATGCCCAAGAAATATATTGTATATCTCTCTTGCAAGTAGTTCTATCGTAGGATAAGTTTGGATATTCTGCTCCAAGGTATGCAACAGTTTCTGCTTGTAAGAAATCAATGTTTGCTAACATTAGATCTCGAGCACTTGTTTGTCCTTGGGTTGTACTTTGTTGACTTGGAAATAATGGTTCTGGTAAATCATTGCCAGAAATTATATTAATAATTGAAGTAATATTTTGTTGTACAGAAGACAAAGCTGCTGGCACAGTATTAACTTGAGGAAGTTCTGCAATACTATTTTGTAAGTTTATTAACAATTCTGTTAGTTGTGCTACACTAATGTCAGTGTTTGAATATGGATATAATAAACTAACAAATATGCTTTGTAAATTTGATTGTAATGCTAAATCATAACATAATGCATCTATAATTTTTCCAAAGTACACACTAACCGCAGTATTATCATATGAAAAATTTAGTACTTCGTCTCGTGCATATTTTATAGCTTCGATAGTTTGACTTAACTGTGATCCTAATACTTTATCGCCGGTGCCGTTAAAGTAAAAAGTAGCCGCTCTATTACTGTTAAATGTGGTATCTAATACAATGTCATATGCAACTGCATCAAGAATATAACCAACATCACGCTGGCACTTGGCTTTATCATATGTAAATGTGTTAACATATTTTTCGTTAATATACGCAATCGTTTCTGCTTGAATAAATTCTTTGTTTAATTGCAATAAATCAAAACCGTCTTGATAGCCAGTTACTGCAACATTGCCGTCTTGTAATACAGGCGTAATAGCAACAGTACTAAATGTTTGATCAGGACCAATAGTGTAACTTAATTTTTGACGATAAGGTCCTGGTTCTTGATTAGCAAGAGCAATAATGTTTTCTGCCGCAAGAGCTGCTGCGCCAATTGACTTATAAGCGTATTGCCAAAATCGACCTTCTTTACCAATTGGGGTTTTTTGTTGTAAATCGTCTCCAGTAGCTTGACTAACATATAAATTAACTGCACTTGAGAAAGTTTGATTATCTACATAAAACTTACTAGCGGCTTGTAAATCGCTTGCTCCGTTTGGTGTACCATACCCTTGCAATGGCGCTGGGTGATCGCTGAGTATTAAAGGACCAGTCATTGTATCGCCTTTGCGGCTTACAACAAATTTACGTTGCACAGACTCTGTTGACAAATAATTACCAGTTAGATCTGGATCATAATCTGGATCGATAAAATTTGGAAAATCTGGCTCTGCACGAGGCTTTAACGACCCTGCAACCGAATTGCCTGCGGTAACCTTTAAGAAATTATTATTTGCATAATTTACAGTAACAGGCATTTGATTTAAGGTTGTTACTGCTGAAGGATTTAGAGCATTCCAAGAGCTAACAATACTTGGGCTTGGGTCGGCCATACGAACAATACTTAGGCCGTTAGCATTTAAGTGATTTGCTAGGGTTGGTGATGTGTCGCCTGAAAGTCCTGTTTGATCAACGGTGAATACAATATTAGCATCGTCATCGGTGTCAATATTAATCGCTCCTTGGCCAACAATGGTTCTAGCTGTTAATTTTCCTCCAGAATTATCAGCCATGATAATCTGATTAGGATCATAAGTGCTAGGCGCATCACTTAAATTGGTAAAATTAATTGAGCCTTCAACACCAAATACAGCATACAACTCTGTAAAGTTTTCGTTAACTTTGCGAAACGATTCACGGATACTGTCACCAGTACCGTCATTACCTTGTACGCCGATATCAATAATTTGTTTTGACATTTATATTATACTCCGAAACTTGATCCGCAACCGCAAGTTGTAGTTGCGTTTGGATTTTTAATTGTAAATTGTGAGCCCATTAGCTCTTCTGTATAGTCTATTTCTGCACCTTGTAGATATTGCATACTCATGCTGTCTACAAGTAGTTTAAATTCGTCTAAGGGAATTTCAAAATCGTCTTCGTTAACTTCTTCGTCAAATGTAAAACCATAGCTGAAACCACTACAGCCTCCTCCTTGTACAAATGTACGTAATGCTAGTTTAGGATTACCTTCTTCGTAGAGTAAATCCTTAATTTTTGTCTTTGCTGAGTCGGAAATGGTTATCATGATTGCCCTCGATACGTTATTTATCAAATGATTTTTATAATCTTAATGTAAATACATCATGTACTTAGGACAAGAATATGCCCAGCAATGCCACTATCGTAAGAGCAAATACGGTACAATGCATGCCTATATGCGTAAAAAAACGGTATTAATTTTTCAATGCGATTGTTGCGGGGGTATGTTTAAGCGTGATCGAGGAAACATGGATCCTAAGAGATTAAACAATAATGTCTATCATGTTTGCGGAGATTGCGATGCTAAGAAGTTTGCTCAAAGCAAAGGTGTTGAAGCACGTAAAGTTTGGGATATGCCCGTAAGCAGTCTTAAGACGATAGACCAACTCTAGAACTAATAACGTTCCAGTTGATAATTTTCCACTGATTTTCTAAGTAACGTTTTTTATCAGCTTGATAATCTAATGCCCAAGCATGTTCCCACCAGTCAATTATCAGTACAATGTCCATTTTAATTTCGTGATTTTTAATAGTTTTAATTTTACCATCACGAGCTAGATATGCCCATCCACTGCCTTGTATAGCCATCGCTTCTTTAGCAAATGCATCTTTAAACTTGTCAAATGTTTTAAAATGTTTAGTAATAAATTCACCAGCTGAGCCATCTGGCGCATTAGAACTAGTCGTTGGTGCTTGATATTGTGTAAACAACAAGTCATGTAAAAACGCACCTGCTTCGTTAAAATCGGCATCGCCTTCACCATCATTAAAACGATCAACATAAGCCTTGTATAACTTACCATAGTGATAACGAATAGTATCTTCGCTGATTGCCGGATCCAAATCATCCTTAGCATAAGGAAGTTTAGTTTGTACTAGAGTTTTTGGTGTTTTACCTTCGTTGAGGGTAATATGCTTGATAAAGTTGTACATAGTGTATTTACCTAGAATTTTAGGTCTATGTACTCTTTACGATAGCTATCAAAATTAGGTGTTAAATTATAATCTTTTAGCTTAATACACAGCTGATTATATTGATCTGCGGTCATGTTTCCCCATGCACGATGATTAATACTAGCCCACCGATGCGGGTCATGCACACCTAAGAAATTAATAAATGCAGTAAATTCTTCAGCAGTATTACAATCTCTAAGATATGGAGATGCGTAGTCGTCAATTTGTTGATGACATTTTTCTAATGCATTATTTTTAATCACCCACAACGCATATAGAATAAATTCGCTCTTTATGTTAGTTGCAAATTTAAACCATTTAGAAAATGCCCTCAATCCGCCTTTTAGATCTATCAATCCTTTTACCAAGTCCGTGTGCAAAAACATAGGAGTAGTTATAGATATGCCATATCTGTTTGGTGGCCGAGGCCTAAAATCTAACCATTTAGCATATTGATTCCATATTTCTATGGGCATACTAAAAACACTGGACTTCCGATAAGGAACTTTATACTCGTCAAGGTCAAAATTATTGTGCGACCAAGATTTTATTAAAAAATTTTGACTGTCAAGAACTAAGTAACCAACTGAAGATATTTTTGTAGCAATCGCTAGTTTTAAAATTTGTTGAGTTTCCCATCCTATTGCCCAAGGATTAATTGCATTAGGAGTCCAGTGAAACCATTCTCCGTCAAAGTCGTGTAGTGTTAGTATAGAAAGATTATGATTATTGTAGTAATCTTTAATGTGTTTGTTAAAATAATCAAACCAAGGAGCAGTGTTTTCTTCGTTAACTATAATCCATACAGGGCAATTTTTATCTAAATACAGATTAATGCTTTGAGCTTGTAACTCTAATAAAGGCAAATCTCTAGTACATGTTACAGTTATAATAGGTATGTTCTTGTGCATAATATATATAGTAGCATATTTAACGCTAAATAGTCAACAAGGAGATTAACTATGTTAAACGCACTAAAAAAACTTTTTGGCATAAAGGCTGCAGAAAAGCAAGAACCGCAGATTGAAGTACCTTATAAAATTGAAACACCTGCTCCGGTAGTTCAAGAACCAGTTGCTGAAACAGCTACTCAAGCAATGGTTGAATCTGTAGCACCTGCTAAGAAAAAGCCAGCGGCTAAAAAGCCAGCGGCTAAAAAGCCACGCAAGCCAAAAGCACCAAAACAATCTTAATCAAATTTTTTAAGTTTTTCAAGATACAGTTTGAAATCAGACTGTATCTTTTCTTTCCTTTTTTCCGTATCGGTTGAATCTGGTAATTGATTCAATTCTTCAAGTTGTTCTCGAAGAGTTTCAATACGGTGTATTAGTTGTTCTCTAGATAAGTTTGAGCTTGATTGTATAGTTCCATGCTGGCGAGGTTTTTGCCCTTGCTTTCGCACATTATGTCGAACTGGTTTAGAAAAGTTATTGCCCATTCGTTTGTTTTTTGATTCCAATAAAAATCTGAGTGTGCTCTAAGTTTTTGTTTTTTGTAGCCTTGTTCGAGCAACAAAGCATGATTAGGTAATGTATTAACGCAGTGGTCGACTAGAACATCTTCACGACTGACTGAATAATGACAAGTAGGGCGCACACCACGCCAACTGTCCAAGACACGCTTAACACGATGATCGTCCGCGCTGATATATTCGGACTCACGTATCCAATGATGGTGAATATCAAGCACAATAGGAACGATATCGCTAATAGTAAGGCAGTCATCTAAACCCCATGCATTCTCTTCGTTTTCAATAGTAATACAGTTACGTGCCTCGGGAGATAACCGCTTGTAAGCACTTCTAATACCATCCGGACCTTGTTTACCTGAAATATGAACATTGATTTTAAAGTCTTGAAATTTCTTACCATAGCCCATGTATCGAACCATGTCTGTATGATATTCAAATTCTTCTAAAGATCGTTGAACAATACCTTCGTTAACACTAGCAAGAACAACAAACTGACCAGGATGCATAGAAACACGGGTACCGCTTGCACGAGCACTATCACCAATAAGGCTAAAATTGCGCTCAAGATAGCTGACAACGTCAGGCTTGCGCCAAAAATAACTCCAACTAGGCTCGGTATAAGCAGGAAGAATGTCGCTACTAAGGCGAACCATCCTAAGATTTTCATTGAGTCCTCCCACACGGTCTACAAGTTTTTGTGTAGCCGAAATGTTTTGCACCATCAGATCCCAGAGTCTTTGCTCTGCTACATCCTTTGACTGTCTATTTAACCAAGTTATGGTAGTTGTACCAGTATTATACTGTTTGGCATCATCGTCTTTCTTGATACCATCTACTTGATCGGCGCGGTCGATCCATTTACACGCAAAGCCTATTTTACCCATTACCAATGCCTTATAACGCCTGCAATTATGAAAAAGTTTGTGATAATGTATATTAACACAATTAGCGTACGAATGCAAGCAATTCGGTCCGCTTCCACGTCCGAACTGCCTGATTTTTCTCCTAATGCTTTAGCCCAAATGCGCCAAAGTTTAGCCTTCGTAGATTGCTGAATTGGCTCCATGCTCAAACACTTCAACTGATTTAACTCTTACTGTTGGGTTAACTGGGTAACGCATATTACCTGATGCTAATAAGTCAGCCATTTTATCGTAGGCCATTTTAGCAAACATTTCGCATCCTACCGCAGGCACAATACGCAAGTCACAAACTCCGCCTTGATCCTGAAGTCCAAGTTCTGCCATTTGTTTGAACATGTCTAGTTTTGGGTCATCTTCAGCAACTACCAAGGTGTGATCAAACATATAGTCTGCCCACTCCTTAAATGCTTTGAGTCCACCAAAGTCCATACACCAATTTTTATCATCTAGTGTATCACATTCAAATACTAGTTTGATACCAATCGAGTATCCGTGTAGTAATGAGCAATGACTATGAGTTGAGCGCCATTGTCTAAAACAGCATGATAAGCCGCGGTCGTTGCCGTATGTTTTTGTCGAGTAAAATTTTGCCATTGTTATCTCCTTAGATTAGCAATGGCGGCAGAATTTATATTGCGGGATGACGCCTAAGGCCGCATAATGTAATTATACAGGTTTATATGTTAGAGTCAACTTTATTGGCGACTAATTGCACCAAAAGGTAACCATTGACCAGGAGCACCACTGTCCATGCATATCCAGCCAACATAGTTGTCTACAGTTGGATTTGAATTCCAGCAGATGTCGCCTTTATTGAACGAGCCAACTGTTGGTGCGCTAGATCCTGTAATAAATTTTTTATTTGAAAACTGAATGTTCCCACTAACTGCCAAATCAACATCATCTGGAGGAGTGTTAATTCCCACAGTTAATTGTCCAAACACTTTAACTGGAACTTTTGTATTTTGTTTATCACCAATTGTAATTTCATTTCGATCTGCATAAAACTTTTCTTGTCCTACAACGTCCATTACAATTTTTTGATTTGAGGAAAGTTTTCCGTTAGTTATAGTGAACTCATTGCCATCGTTAAACAAAATAGTTTTTGCATTAATCACTGCACGACTGGCGTTGATCCTGTCCATAAAGGTAGCTTCGCCCTGAACATTCAATTCATCGAGAGTTCCTAGTTTAGAAATATTTGATTGAGTAACATTTGGCCCAAGCCCTTTGCTAGAAATAACAGAAACTCCGTTTATCATATAACTTTGATCTTCTGCTAAATCAATAGATTCTGTGGACCATAGTCTATCTGGGCCAGCCATCATAACAAACTGTCTCATGCTACCAGTACCGGTCCAAACTAATCCTTGTCCGTAAATTGCACGTTCTCTGCTTGTTTTAAATTCTAAAGGTTGGTATCTGTCGATACGGTTGTCAGCTACTACAGTATCAACAGTTAACGTACCATAAATTCTTACATCAGCATTTTTAGTCGATTCGTTTCCAAAAACAACTTGTCCATTATTTTTTATAGCAATTCTAGGCAAATTGTCTGTTATGATTTCTAAATCATGACTAGTATATGTTCCTATCTGTGCTAGATTATCTCTTGGTGAGCTAATGATTACTTCTACATTATTATCAACTACACTTAGTACGCCGTTTGGATTATCTGTGTTTAATCCTAATCTTCCAAATGCACTATTAAAATGTGCAAAATCTGCAATCGAAGCTTCGCCAGAAACTACAAGTTTTCTTAAAGTTCCAAGTTCTTTTAAATTACTTCTTGTAATAGTCCCGCCAAGACCATCTTTACTAAGCACAGGCGTATTTTCAATCATGTAAGATTTGTTTGCAGCAAGATCTATGTCTGCGTCAGTCCACAGTCTAGCACCAGAACGATATGCTAACTGTATAGACCCTGTTGGCCAAGTCCAATGTAACCCTTTGGAAAATAATTCAGTCTCGTCTTCTACAGTCCAACTGCCAATGTCAGCGAGTGCGGTTTTTGGCTCTTCATCTAGCACTTTTAGTGAATTTACAGTAAGTGTGCCGTCAAGAGTCACATCTCCTTGTATATCATTTACAGTGAGTTTTTTAATGACAACTTTGTCGTCTTGAATGGAAAAAATTTGGCTCATAATAACGTCTCTTGTCCAGTATTTATCTTAGACTAAGAGTAACACATCGCCAAAAAAAAGCCCAGGATTAACTGGGCTGTTTAAATTACGCTATTTTAAGTAGAATGGTCTCTTCGTTAATTCGGCCATTCATTTTAGTATCTGTAGCATTGATATCCTCTAAGAACTTACGCAACTGTACCTTACCCGCAGCTTTAAACTCTTTGAGCTTTTCTTCGGGTTTACGGATAGTTTTTTGAACACTTGTATGTTCGTTAAACCCAGTAATTGTAGTACCTTTAACACCAAGATCCATATACTCATTGGCAACATATTTGCCAAGTTTGCGAGTCTTAGTATTAAACACCCACAATTCCTTGCTACCAATAATGTCAGCAGGATTAATAGACACAAGTTTCAAAGGCTCATCTGTTTTCTTGAACTTGAGTTTAGCAACAATCTTGTCCTTAGGAACAACTTTGGCCTTGCGGGGCTTACGATTAACTTTGGCTTCTTGTCCAAGCATATCGCAAGCACTCATAATTTCTTGATAGAACGCAATTAAGTTTTTAATCTGCTTACGGCTACGATGACTGTAGCCTTCACGCAACTGTTCATCTGCATTACCGCTAGCAAGTTCTTCGAGTTCAGCTAGATCGCGAGCATAAAACTGTTTAATAATACGTGCATGGGCAGCTTTGGCTTCTTTACCTTTGAGCAAGTTAAGAATTTTAAATGCTTTTGGATCAAAATTTTCTGGATCAGTTTGAAAATTTTCAATAGCATCTTCAATTTCCTCAGTCATTTTGTACGCAGCTTCACGCACACGATCCTGGATTGAAGGAGTAAATACCGCAGGTTTTTCAACTTTGGCTTCTGCTTCTTCGTCGATGTCATCCTTACCTTCGCGAATAACTTCATTAATGCGTTCACGCAACCAAGCTGAAGTATCACGACCGTTGTTAAAGTCTGCACGAACAGCAGGCATACCGCGGAGCAAACATGATGCGATAGCACCCATAGTACCACCACATCGGTTATCTTTGGTTTTCTTAAATGCTTGAATGTCTTCTTTGGTACAACCAATTGAGGTCATCCATTTAATAACAGCAGGCTTTAAATCTTTACCGTTAAATTCCAATCGGTAGTAGTCCATGGCATTACGAAACTTTTTACTAAATTCGTCAGCAGTCAAAGTATCAACATCATCCCAAGTAGGGCTGTGATCCTTAGGCGTTTTGCTACGATGTGCAATCACTTGCTTTTTAGTTACACGAGTTTTGGTTGCTGCTTTAGCCAATTTATGCTCCTGGTTAATTAACAATACAAGTATTATAGCACCGAAAAGTACTTATGTCAAGCTCTTGCATTCAGCGTATAACTTAGCCAATTCGGGAAATGTATCCAAAAAATTGGTATTTCTGCGCTTGTCGTGCTCATCAAAAAACAAAGCAAAGTCTTTCAAATGGACTTGTTCTCGTTCTTCATCGAACAAGTATTGTATTCTTTCTAATTTGGCTACTTCCCAATTTTGGAAACCTTTGCCGTTACAGTGATTATCCTGCATGAATTTAACTTGTTTGATAATTTGATTTTTATATTCACTTGGTAAAATTCTAACACTCATCCATTTTGGATTGTCTAGATAAGGTATGTCTACATTAATTGAACGATCTTCGTCAAAATATTTTAACTTCATTAACAATACATCTTTTAAGAATTCTATATATGAAGTAACTGATAATGCGTTGTAAGTAGACATTATACTAAAATTAGCTTTAGGAACTTCGCTTAAAAATTTATAACAGTTTTCCAACCAGATATCATAGTCCATTCCGTTTCTAATGTATTCTGCTTTTGCTCCGTAGGCTTCTGCACTTGTGAATAAGGTAAATCGTTTAACCGCTTTGTTTTCTTGAATAATTTTAATCTTTTCAATAAATTTGTCAAATAATTTATCAGGCAACACACAATTACTGTTGATTGCCAATTCTAAATTAGGATTAGGATTTTCAATAATATAGTCAAGGACTTTAAAAGTATCCTTGCTCATTAACGGTTCACCGCCAGTAATTCGAAAGGTATGTAATGTTGGATATACATCTGGCCACCATTTCCAAAATGCTTCTACATAAGGATTATGTTCCTTAATTGGAATAGGAATTTTGTTTTGATGCTTTGTATGTTCTAAATCATTATATCGAAGTGTAGTTGGATATCCGCCAAACTTTTCAATTTCTTCCATCCACTTAGAACTAATATGTGGACTACAGTAAGCACATTTAAAATTACAAGCATGGCTAAAACTGACTTCTAGATAAGTTGGTTTTATATTTTTTTCATAGCCAGCTACCATGACATCAAAGTAGCGAGATTGGCCAGCCCAATCATCTGTACTTTTATAAATTCTGTCACTGAATACATCTGCATCTGTTGGTGCATTATCTTCAACTTGCCAACAAAAATGACATTCTTCTGGACGTTGTCCAGTCATCATTAATTTACGCTGTTGTTTTTTAAATGACGTGTTGTGTAAAGCACTAGGATCCTCTTGAATTTCTTCAATAGGGATTTTATGTGTGTTAGGATGATGACAACTGTGTGTATGCCCGTTTTGGAGGTGCAAAGTGACTTGTAGCCACTTTGCTAAACACATTCCGGGACCAGTTCTGTCTAATACTGTTTTTGCTTTTCTTAGCCAGATAATTTTTTCATCTGTCATGTCCAAAGACTCTCGCGAATCTTAATAAGACGAATCATCATTGCTTCTTCTTCCTTAGCATAGTCTATTTCGATCTTACGCAAGGCCTTAAGAGCTTTGTCGCCTATCTTACGAAGTTTAGGGTTTTTATCAGCACGTAGGCTTCCCCAAAGACTGCCACCGTTTTCTTTTCGGCAATTTTCGCAGTAATCTGTCCAACCGCTAACATCATAAGGGTCAGGACGATTACGATAAGTTACAGTCCACCAAGTATATAACTCAATAATTTCCTTGGCGGCTTTTGCTTGATATGTGGGTTCGACTTTGTGCTTTTCACCTTCTTCCAAAAACTCTTCGTTAGTTAGTGTTGCAGCCCAACGCAGGTATTCTAATCCAGCTTCTGGACAACGCCAAGTTCTCCAACCAATTTTACGATACCAAGGAACATTGTATTTGGTCTTCATATCGTCACTCCAGATGCAGTGATGCCATGCTTGTTCTATTTCAACAAAATCCACAAGCTCGTTGAATAGACAAGGAAGAAAGCGATTACCAACATCGCACCAGTTACCAGGTTGTATGTCGCGAGGATGGGCCGTAAGACGATGGCTGTGACTAACCCAGCGATTATTAATATAATAGCGAATGTCATTTAATTTATCTGGTATATAGTAAACAAATTTTTGTAGATAATCAAGGCCTTCCTCGGCTATCCACCAACGAACAGGATGCGCAGACTTGGCTTGATTTTCCCAGTCATGCCATTCGTCGCTAGTACCCACTTTGAGTTTTGGTGTACCGCGAATCCAATCTGCAAATTTACTAATTGTCCAATAATGACTACGCATTGTTTTTCCTTAATTACTTTCTATCGCCAAATAACTGTAACAAGTTGAGGAACAAGTTGATAAAATCCATGTACAATGTTAGTGCTCCACGCACTTCAGCGGCTGGTGCAGTATCTACACTTAGTTCTTCTCGAATCTTTTGTGTGTCATATGCTGTTAATCCTAAAAAGATAATAATTGCCAATGCTGAAATGACCATCTGCATTACTGTACTACCAATAAAGATATTAACAATACTGGCAATGATAATGGCAATCAGACCAACAAACATAAACTTACCCATGCTGTCTAGGCTACGTTTAGTAAAATAACCATAACCACTCATAACACCAAATAAAATTGCTGCACCCATAAAGGCACTGACAATTGAACCCATAGTAAATACAGCAAAGATCATTGCAAAGCTCAAGCCCATTAATGCCGCAAAGCCGTGCAAACACAACTGAGCAATTTCTTTACTAGGATTATTTCCTAGTACCATAGCAATACCAAAAATTGCTACTAGCGGTGCAAAAATAACAATCCACTTTAGTACACCTGTAAAAAAGAACGCCAACAACTCTGGGCTAGTTCCTACAAAGTAACTAACAAGCATAGATACAACTACTGCTAGGCTCATGTGTCCATAAACACGACCCATAGCACTATTAATTTCTTCTGCTGAGCGATAACTTAAAACACCATCACTCATATAATTAGAACCGAACATTTCATTCTCCTTTAAACAAACGGTTTAAGATCGGGCGGTACCCAGCCCACGGGTTTTAAAACTTTACCATCTTCACGCTTACGAACTTTGCCCGTATCTTTATCGATCTTAGCAAAGTTAGTTTGCATCACTTCTTTCCAAGCACCTTCTGCATCACTGCCCATACTGTGTATAGCACCAATAGTGACAACAAGTATGTCAATTAGAGCATCTAGTGTTTCCAACTGATCATGATTATTTACAGCAACTTGAAGTTCGTTGTACTCTTCTTGGATCAATCTAAGATACATTTTAAATTGATCTTGATCAAAATCACCGCCTGTGGTTTGATCACAGGCTTTCATAAACTTTTCTTGATCTCTAAATGGATTCGTCATATTTTTCCTTAAATTGTATTATTAGTTTCTGGTTCTATTCCCTCTGTACAAGGAATTGGTCTTCCATAAAAATCTAACATTAAAGTTCCCCAAACTCTGTCGCTATCTTCAAATTCAACAAAAATTCTTCCGTATGCACAGAAAGTTCTAGTTTCAGTCATTGATCTTGGATTTTTTATTAAAACAGCAAACCCAACCAATAAGGTTATGCAAATAGTCCAAGCTATAACTACCCAACGAAATATTTTCACAGCATATTACTCAATTTAGATTTTTTCACCTTTTACAAGTCCACGGAATCGCATGAATCGTGGAAAACGCAAACTATAAGTTCCGTCTTGGTTTTGTGTAATAGCATCTGCACGTACTTCTGCTACCATACCAACACAATCATCTTTGAAGGACCAGAAGCCAACCCGTTGCTCGTCAGTAAGTCCGCTACCAACATTAACTCGGATATCCTTGCCATCGTCAACACCTTCGCATACAAGCGCACCAAGTCGTCCTACATTCTTACCCGTGCCTTCTTCTGTAGCAACTACAGTGAGGCTAACTTCGATAAATGGTTTCAACTTTAGCCATGCCACACTACGTTTGCATTCGTAGCCAGCTTCTGGGTCTTTGATCATGATTCCTTCATACCCTCCATCGATGGCTTGTTGGTTAATATCTTTAAAACGTTTTGCGCCTGCCGTAGTATCTAAGTCAACAAGTTCGTGACCAACAACTGCTACATTAGGCAGTTCGTCTTTGTAAGTTTTGTGCCAATAGTATAACATGTCGCTTCGTTCTTTTTGGCTTTTATCCCATTCGCCTTGTTCAAAATTTTCAAGCGGAAGAAAATCAAACAAGTGTAGCACAGCATCGTTGGCTTGCACATTGTCTTTACGGTGTACCTGTTTCATTAGGTCCTGGAAACTGCTAGACATAACTTCGCCGTCGAGAACAAAATCTAAATTTTTACTAGTACCGTGTTTTTTTACAACCTTGCTAATTTGTTCCGTTATGTGAGGGAAGTTAACAAGCTCTTTACCATTACGACTAAACATATCGACACGACCGTCACTGCGTACAATAGTGATAACCCTAACACCATCCAATTTAACTTCGATAAGTTTTTGCCCTGTAACTTTTGATTCATGATTACTGCTATCGTGAGCAAGCTGACAACCAAAAACAGGAACAGCAAAATCAGCATATTTCTTCTCCACCATTTTGTTAATTGTTTTTTCGCTTACACCACAACGTAAATCTTTAATAAGGATGCGTCGATACCAACCGTTCCATTGTGCCTTGGTAGCCGATTTCATCATTGCTTGTATCATATCCCTCGCTGTATTACCGGTGACGTTGCGAGTAACGAAACCAGTAAGAGCGAGAGTAAAACTATCCCAAGATAAACCAGGACCATCTTCATCTTTTTTCTCCGGTATTTGTTTGAGTCCAAAAGTAATCATTGGATCTAGTGCAAGACGACAACCTTCAAAAAATTCTTTGTTGCCTGCTTCTGCTTGGGCAAGAATAATTGCTTCTTTGTTTAGACGGCTTGGATGATCTTCCAAAGTAGAAATTACATACTGGCAAGGATCGCTCATGAATAGACCTTTCGAATAACTAGTTAATGTAGCTATTATACAGTCAGACTATTAGTATGTCAAGTGATTTGTTGTCTTAAATGGTTTGCCTTCGTAAGCATATTCTAATTGATTCATTATCTTACGCTTCATTTGGCGAACTTTTGGATGGTCATGATTGTACTCAAAAGCCTTCATAAAACGCCCCCATGAGTTTGGACGAACACGTTTTGGAACTTTGGCATCTAAGTAGTTTTTGATTGAACGGGTGTCCCACCCAAATTTATCAATCATATCTTGAGCAAGATTAAAAGCGTGGGCTCCCATTTCATCTCTGTCGCCATAGTACTCTTGCTCTTTACGAGTTCGAGCATAATAAGCAGTACTTTGATATCCTGGTATAGCTTTGAAATTTCTAGCACGAAATTGTCTAGTATGGATAACTTCGTGTAGAACTGTATCAGCAAATAGTTGGCAAACACGTTCCCAACGATAGGTGCTCATACGCATAGTAGCTGTTTTGGGAGGATAAGCCAGTTCAATTTCAATAAAACGCTTTCTACCTTTTTTGTCTAAGTCGCTGTAGTAAGCACCACCTACCCAAATTTCGCCTTTTTTAACAGGATTGAATCTACTGCTTTTTACTTTGATAGGCAAGTGTGCTTTAACATGTTGGCTTATAATACTGGTAATTTCGCCTATAGGTAACCGCTTATCAACTAATTCAGACTTTAGCTGATAAAGCATTGAGTACAAGGTATTGCGGTCCAATAAGGACCAATTAAAAGCCTGGCGGGCCATAGTACACTCCTAGACATTACTATTTATAGTATACTAGGGCTAACCATTATATACGCACTTTATGGGCGTTTTGTAATGGGCTCGTCTACCAAACCAAAATTTAGCACATGATTTTAAATAATTCAAAGAATCCTGGTATTAGATACTAAATATTATATCAAAAATTTGAATAATCATGAGTGATTTAAGAAAATTAATCGAACATATCGATCATGTTGAAAGGGGTGGAGAATTTGCTCGACTACTAGACCCTGCAACAGGTCGCATTGTCAGCGTTCCTATAAATGAAAATCTAGGAAAGCTGTTAGGTGCAGCGGCAGCTGGCGGTGCGCTCGGATATGGTGCAAGTTGGTTAAAAGATAAGTTTTTTTCTGATAAACCAAACGCAGATAGTTCGGGATCATCTGGATCCTCCAATTCGACGGGATCGTCAGGATCGTCAGGAACTGCTTATTTTGTGCCCGATGACCAAGTAAACCCAGAATGGAAGAATTACAAACAAAGAATGAATCCTAATGGGAATCAAGGACACCAAGGTTCAGGTATTGATCCAAATGATGATCCAAATGATCCTAAAACATGGCCGCCTGGTGTGAAAAAAGCTCCAGACTTTGGTTTTCTAGATCCTAACGGTCTGTGGATTCCTACACCGTTTGATGTAAGAACTGGTGGCCGAGATAGTAAATGGACTATACCTCAGACAAGTCCAGCAAATATTATAGGAATTCCTGCGAGTAAATTGACACCTTTTCAACAAAAAACTCAAGAGCTTGGCCATAAAAACTGTTGTACTTCGGCTTCACATCTTGAGCAAACTAAGGTTGTACAGTTACCCAATGGTGCTCCCCAAATACCAGGTTATAAACAAGTGGATGCAAAACGATTCGCTACAGATATGAAACAATCTTGGGGCCCTAATGATTTCAATTGGCAGTATGCTTATAAGAACGGTAACAAGTTTGTTTTAATTGTGCCCTGGCTATGGTACAATACAAAGATTAGTATTGGCAGATACTATTCCGGTTGGAACACAAATCTACGTTATGACCAGAATAAAGTTAACACACCAAATGGTGTAGTGTATGTTGCAGCCAAAAAGTGGGTTGTAAATGATATGTTCTTAGATGTTATTATTCACTCCACAGACAATATTGGTGATAAAATTTTAGCAAATATAAAAATATAAGTATTACCAAGTCTACGGACGTTTTGTAATGATCTCGTCTACCAAACCAAAATCTACAGCTTCTTGAGCACTCATAAAGTTATCCCGTTCCATAGCTGCATAAAACTCCTCAAAAGTCTTGCCCTTGCTGTTATGGTTAACATAAATTTGGGTAAGATTTTGTTTCATTTTTAAGATTTCTTTTACTTGAATTTCCATGTCAGTAGCCTGCCCACCCGCACCACCACTTGGTTGATGAATCATATGGCGAGCATTTGGAAGCATTTTACGCTTGCCTTTAGCACCTGCTTGGGCTAAAAGTGAACCCATGCTACACGCTTGTCCCATGACAATAGTTGAAACATCTGGACGGATGAATTGCATGGTATCATAAATTGCCATGCCAGCAGTAACCACACCGCCAGGGCTATTGATAAAAAATGAGATGTCTTCATTTCCTTGGCTCTCCAAAAATAAGAGCTGTGCTACTATCAAACTAGCACTATGCTCATTAACATCTGTGTCTAGCATAACGATTCGATCCTTGAGCAGTCGACTATAAATGTCATAACTACGTTCTCCGCGAGCTTCTTGCTCGATAACCATTGGTACCAAATGTGGCATTATTCTTCTCCAAAAATGTAAGCGGACATTTTCCGCTCGGTTGTTTCTTTATCTTTCATAGCGCATTCAAAACAGATATTTTCATCGTTTGGACCGTAAGGTCTGCACTCATCTACTGTACCGCACATCTCGCAAACTTCAGGCGGTTGTTCGGCAATTATTCCTCGTCCTGACATTCGTATTTCTCCAGACAGTAATACCAAAGTGAATAATGACAGCAAAGATAGCAAATACTAACCAAAGTCTAATCATTGTGATTCTTTCTTAATTTCTGGTTTAGGTTGTTCTTTTTTCTCTTCAACTTTCTTTTCTTTGAAGACGGGTTCAGGCAAGTAGGGTGTAATAACATAATAGTTAGCACCCCACCAACCTAGTGCCGATAAGAAACCAATAACGATATATTCCATTATCGCTCCAGCTCTTTAAATGCCTCCGGAGCACGTTGTTGAGCCATTTCTTGGAGTCGATGTTGCTCTTTGGCACGTCTTAGAATATTAGCATCACCCGTAGGTAATGCTACCAATACATAAGTACGGAACCATTTGCCTTCAGGCACACGCTTAATTTCTTTAAGCTCGACGCCTGTCAAATCAACTTTGTCGCATGAACTCTTGCTGACTAATTCGTTAACAGCCGTAGCTGAATTTTCACCTTCGGTACGGTAAACTTTATTACGCATACTCATTGTACCACCTGCGGTCATACAAATTTTTCGGTATGCGTCATCTTTTGCCAGCATGTCTGCATAGCTAAAGTCTGTGCTTTTACCAGTACCTGCTTCATACACAGCACTAGTGCTAGTAGGAACTTCAAACATCCATTTAGGAGCCTTATCAATAGCACGTTCAACATAGCGTTCTTGTCGTTCACGTTCCATATCGGCTCTTTTACCATAAGGATCTGTTGTACCACAAGCGGTCAAAACAGCAACAATTGGCAACAGAGTAAGTATCTTTTTCATTATTTTCCACCTATTTTTTCTTTAGTCCATTCTGCACTAGACGTAAGGTCCTTACCAACTCCTGCTACAGTAGAACAAGCGGTAAGAGCTAGTGTTACTACAAATGCGAATACTACTTTCATTTTGCCATCTCCTGTGACTGTGTTTTAACTGTTTCTACACCTTTATCAAGCATACGAGCAATACCGCTAAATCCAACGGTAGCCAGTACCAATCCAAAGATAGTGCCTGCAATAAATGCCTTCATAAAATGTGCCTCAATATGTTGTTGAACATGACTATATTATATGATAGATGTTGCCAAATGTCAATGGACATTTTTACCAATTGCATACATCTTTTTTAAGAATTCGGTACTAAACTTCCAGCACGGGTAATTATAGTAGCCGTCTCCTTTATAACTTAACTGTAAATAGCGGGTGCTTGGATTTTGAGAGGAACTACAACTTAATCGATTATAGCTGTACTTGGTCATAGCTTGTACACATGCCCAATAATCATTTTCTAAAATACGTTTAGTTGAATCGTCCAAATTTGACATGTCAAAATGAACCCAGCTATCAACATTATATTTGGCATCGTCGTAATAGCCGCCTTTTTTTCTGTAAAACACATAAAGGGTTTTTGACATTTTTTTGAAAGGGTCGCTATTAAAAAAAGAAACATGTGGAAAGGTTGACACTAATCGATTATATTCTTGTAACGGAATAGTACCAATAGAAATTGGTTTTACTGTGAACGTATTTTTAATATTAACCGATTTAAATTCTGCATACTCTGTATCTGCATTTCTGTCACTATTTGGTAAAATATTAAATTGACGTTCAATAAAGAATCCAAATCGTCCTGTGTTTGTAGATCTAGTTTGACTAGTTCCATCAAAAGGAATTATAAAAGGATCCTTCAACGGTGTTAATACTTGCTCAACAACGTTATGTGTTAGTGTCATATAGTTCTTTCATTTGGTTAAACATGAATCAATTGTATTGCGAACATTACCACTTGTCAACTACAGACCAAAGTTGGTCGTTTTGACATATGACACCTTTGGAGAACTGTAAACGTCCGTTATTATAGCGTTCACTAAAGTAACGACAGTTGGCTCCTTTAAATTTGAAATACTTTTTATTGGCAACCATGCCAAATTCGTTTTCCAAACCTTCGTCACCAATTTTCCAAGGACGATTTTGTGCTGTACCTTTCCCGCAAACCAACATAGATTCGCTTTGGTACTTACCACCCAAGCGCATATTCAATTCGCTCATACCATACTCGATAGCTTTTTGGCAACTGATTTCCGGATCACCGTAATCTTCGTGTGTCCAATTTACATTGTGTTTTTCACCATCGATTACAATGCTAAATTTGACTTGGCATTTTTGATGACTTTTAATTTTAACTAAATCATCAATATTGCCCATTTGTCGTTCGGCTGTGACTTTACTAGCTTGACGCACTTGACAATCATCCGCTAAAACAGTTTGGCTTATCAAAGCTAAAAGTAATAGAAATTTTTTCATTGTTCACAATTATAAACAAACCACCAAAGATGTTCTCTCAATACTGAATTGTATTGTCTATCTTGGGGAGACAAGTTATCTGGGTTTTCTGAAAAGTTTTTTCTTTTTTGAATATCTGCTAAATGCCGATACTGCTCGTGCTTTTTCTTACATGACAGCGGATAGTTTATCAGCTCTTCAATCGTAGGTAAAGGAGCACTGTTACTGCATCCTGTAACTAACACAATTACAAATGCAATTAGAAATTTCATTGGTATTTGTCATCAAGTTCTACATTAGTTAAACCCGCAATCGTTTGGAACTTGTTCCAAGCAGTCTTTGCGGCTGGATTTTTTTCTAGCTCTGAGCTAGGTAGTACTGCTTCTAGCCAAATTTCAGGCCGACGGTTTGGATGAGCGCCAAACCTACGCGGCTGATGAAACAAGCCACGTTCCCAAAGTTCGATGCTTACACTACGAAAGCGGTCTTCGTCTTCATCTTTATAGCCGTACCACTCTGGATTGCTACCACTGAATAGTCCACGCATTGAGTTTGCTTCATTGCCACCACCGTAGCCTTCCCAAATACCCTGCCATTGGTCATCGTTATGTGGATCAAAATCCGTACGAGCAATAATGACGAGTACATCATCGATGTCAACTTTTCCGTCAACAATATCTCGAACGCATCGGCTGTAACTTAGTCCAATTTTCATAGCTTGATTTTAATTTGTTTAACTGAATCCCAACGAAAACTTTTCCAATGATTTGATTCTAAATCATAAACGGGACATACGTCTTCATTTACTTTTTTTTCTTTCTTTGGTTTAGGAAAGTCTATTGGATTATCAGTGTTAGTATAGTGTATTTCTTCAGTTAAGTCAACTGGAACGAGTGATGGACTGGTTGTACACTCCATCACTCTTTCGGTTCCGTCTTTTTTGGTAAAGACAACAGTCACTGGACCAAAAGCCAAATGTCCTTTAAGCCATTTTTTGAATAGCTTAAATTCTTTTTCACTTAAAGTCGTCATTTGCCATTTCCATTTCTTGGACACGCTCGCGCAAACGAATAATTTCTTTCTCAAGA
>Ga0315909_10003237_pt1 | contig 20031 bp, 3 predicted proteins | sample LakEriMetagenome_11_FD_203527 | JGI IMG/M metagenome (GOLD analysis project Ga0315909, IMG submission 203527) | Freshwater fungal communities from buoy surface, Lake Erie, Ohio, United States - Buoy 2 MA125 | ecosystem: Environmental > Aquatic > Freshwater > Lake | place: USA: Lake Erie, Ohio... | reverse complement strand
GAACGCCCATCCTCGGCCTCGACGTCTGGGAACACGCCTACTACCTAAAGTACCAAAACCGCCGCCCTGACTACGTCAACGCCTTCTTCAACGCCATCCATTGGGGCGAAGTCGCGTCGCGCTACGCCGCAGCGAAGAAGTAATTTTTTCGGAACCGTTTTAAACGAAAAAACCCCCGGCGAATGCCGGGGGTTTCTTTTTAATTCTCGGTGATTATAGCGCGTAGCCTAAACCAATTTGAACATGATTGTTCATTGGATTAGTCAATGCGGACATCCCTAGAGCATAACCCGCATCGAGACGAAACTTATCCTTGGCATAGCTAAGACCAATACCGATAAAATTCAGCGATCCTTTATCGATTGGTTGGTATGAATATCCAGCCCGCACTGCAGTGACCTCGCTCAATGCATAGCTAAGTCCAAGTGAAGGCCGAACCTCTGAAAGTTCCTCCACTGCGCCACCCGGAGCATCCACCCAAGACGTGAAGATTGGAGCAAGAAATGAGGTGGGAATTGCCCGCCCAGAAACAATTTCTCCATTCGCATCTACTATGGGTGCCGTTGGGGCCAGAACCTTCTCAACTTGAACAGTCCAGTTTAGAGCCCGGCCGGCGACATCAATAGAGTTCATGTATGCAACTCTAAACCGCGTTGGAGCAAAGCCCGACGCCCCATTTTCGGAATTCATTTTTGGGCCAAGTTCAGAAAGTTGAACTAGTAGGTCTGACTTTTGACTTAGAGCCATAACCCAAGCCAAATCAACATTTACTGCACTTATTTTGGCACTATTTTCTTGCCCTTGAAAAAGGTCAGAATATACATAGCGCATCCCTGCCCCCATGGTCAGCCAATCGGTCAAGGGTAAACTATAGTTCACCGCAAGATCCAAAACATAGGGCGTAATGGTTCCTAATTCATTGCCTTCATTATCGCGGGCTATAACGCTTCCGGCTTGATAGTACCTAAAGGCGCCGCTTAAAACCCCCATGCCAACTCCTGTTGCCGCGTAGCCGGTACCCATCATGGAGTTGGGTTGCCCAGCAACCATAGTTGGCACAAAATTGACCCCCAGAACTGTCCTTTGATCACTCCATCTCTGAACGGAACTTACAAACAAAGAGCCCGAATTCAAATCACTGCGCAAAAGAGAATTCCCAGTTGCTAGCATCCTTGCGTCCGCGGGTCGGGTCAAGTGATTGAATCCGCTTAGTACTGGATTTGTCGCGCTAAGGGTAAGCGTTACTGCAAATGCTGACGCTAAAATGGTTGCTTTCATGATTCTTGGTTTAAACGTTCTGATACAATTCGCTCTAAATCTGCAATTGAAATATTCTTAGCTACAATAGTCCCTTTATCATCGAGCAAAAGAACAAGTGGAGTGGTCGGAATATAGTAGTAATGCCGAAAGTTTATCTGACTAAAGCGATTATCGTAACCGTTAGTCCATACCAACGCATTGTCAGCAATATACTTTTTCCAATCGCCGAGATCAGACTCTGTAGTAATTGCTATGACCTCTAAACCCCTTGATTTAAATCGATTATAAAAATCTTTAAGAACTGGTGTCGTGGTTTGGCAATGACCGCATGTCGCATCCCAAAAATATAAGACATGGTCGCCACTACCTCGGAATTCACTTAATTTTTTAACCCTACCGTCTGCCTGAATAAACTCAAAGTCGGGAGAAACACTGCCAATAAGGTTCCAGCTAAGCTCATCAGCCTTTCGAACAATTTTCTGCAAATTTTCTTCTGATTCCCAGGTGGCTATGCCAGTTCGATAAAATTTATCTACCATAGCCACGAAAGCCTTGTCCATTCCCATCACCTTAGAGCCTTCAAAACGAATGGTCAGCTTTGACACAAGAATGTCCAACACTCCTGCGGCAATAGGCTCAGAGAATAATACCTCAATTGCAGCAACCACACTGTCAGGAACTGGCGGACAAACTTTATCAAAATAAAAATCAAGATTTCGCAATAAGAAGGGACTGCGAATCATTGCAGGGTCATTCAATGCACATTGCTGCCAATAACTCTGCGACCACTTTCTAAAATTGATAGCCGGCTCAAATGCAATATCAGCCATGGGATCACGAGCCCCCAAAAACCGAACTATTTGAAGCGTCTTGTTCTCCAATTTCCATTGCTCTTCCCAAGAATTGAATATACCCGAAGCATTCTCAGGACTTAGGCTACCCTCGTTAACAAGATTACCGATATCTAAACCCTTTTGGCGAAACTTCAAAAAAGCCAAATTCTCTTGGCAACCAGTCCATAGCATCGTGGCGTCCAATTGCTCAAAATCGGCAGTGAATCTCGAATTCGGAATGCCGTCGTAAACGTATAAATCAAAGAAATGCTCTCGATCAAAAATCAACGAATAAAAGCCCGCAGGATAATTCAGTGAGATCTCAAACTCACCTTTTCGAACAGGTATAGTATCGACAACAAATCGTTGGTCCCCCGAAAAATAGCTGAGCATAACGCTCTCACCAGTGAACCCAGCAACAGTTCCCCTGAGAATTTGCCCTTGACCCGGAAGGGTCAAGGAGCAAAATGCCCAAAGAAACAGTACTCTTTTAGTGAACCACATGCAGCTTCTCTATTGACATCACCTGGCCTTCACGGTATAACTCTACCTGGTACATGCCCGCTGCTACATGGGCAAGGTCAATATTTACTGCCTGCTCCTGCACCATTACCTGGTGAATAACCTGACCTAAAAGGTTTGTTACCCTAATCATAAATCCTGCTTCTGGTACTTCAATGCGAACCACTGCATTCGTTGGATTCGGGAACATACGGGCTAGGCCTTTCCATGGTAGGTCTGGCATTCCAATACCTGTTTGATCCAAAATATTCGAACGTGCTGACTCATACGACGACGTCTTTCCAACCGCGGGTGCACAAACATCACCACTGAAGATCGCCCTCACATTGTAGTTTACGATCGGAGCAACTGGAGGATTCAAATCAGAGAACGTATTGCTTGCTCCTGAAACGCTTCCAATCTGTACCAGGTTACCAGCCGAGATCCAACGGTAAATTTCGTAGGTAAGAACGGTTCGCCCTTCGTATGGGGTCCACGACAAATTAACCTCACCACTAGAGCCAAAGCTGGACTGCAAGTGAATCGTTCGGTGCAAATCTGAAGTATCACTAACGTTTCCACATGAATCTACTACCGCAATCTTATATCGATCAGGTTGTTGCTGGGGAACGGAGTTTACATCCGTAAAGACACTCATGTTCAAATAAGGAACGGTACCAATCTGAGCATACTGTCCTGCGACATTCGTTTCCTTGAAGATCTGGTATTCCATAGTTTGCTTGCCCGAGGTCTTGTTCCAAACAACTTGATTCTTGCCTGTTAAAGAGTCTACCGTCAGCATACAGACTTCTTCGAAGTTGTACGGCTGAGGAGCACCAAGAACAAACTGAGCGGAATCCACACAACCATTGTTGTCAGAAAGCACCACTTGGTAGGGTCCTTCATCCTCATTTAACAAATCTTCAATGGTGTCTCCATTCGACCAATCAAAATCATAAGGTGTAACACCCCCTGAAACGTTAATTAGAATCGACCCATCTCCTGCTTGCGGACATGAAACATCAATAATGGTATCTAGCTGTATCGTGATTGGCAGTGGCTGATTAATCGTGTCTTGTCCAGAAACTAAACATCCATTTGCATCAACAATGGACCAACTAACAACTCCATTCCCTTGGTTAGAGATAGTGACGTTATTTGAGACCAGTGCCCTTGATCGCGCACCTGCTTGCTGGCCGGAGCAATTCACGCAGGATGCAAAACATACTGCATTCAAGGTCGTGTCATTTACTCCTGCTGTGAAGAGACGATGCAAGTCAGTCAAACCTGGCGGATTAACCCCACATGATACGGGTACCAGTTCCGGTGTAGACCCATTATAGAAGCGGTAGTAAATCGGTGTGCCCGGCTTACGTTCTATGGTCGCGTAGTAGATGCTATCACCATTGTAGCTCACCATCGGAATATTGGTCGAAACCCCTACAACAGCCACTGTTGGTGTCGCAATGCTTGAAGCACTTCTCAAATCCAACACAAGCGTTACACGAGATAAACTTGAGTCAACCCCAGTAGTGTTCCAATCCAACCAATATGGACTGATTGAGCCCGAACTGGAAACCGATACGCTTCCGGTTTGATCGCTGTTGCATAGTACATCCGATGCGGTCGCATTCACAACCAGCGCAGTAGGCTGATTAAGGACAATCAATGCACTGTCCTTACATCCCTTAGCATCCGTAACGGTTACCGAATACGTTCCCGAAACAAGGCTGTCTATTGCACTAGATGTCGATGAGTTAGACCACAACCACTGATAGGGAAGCGTTCCACCCACCGTATTTGTGGTAATTGCACCCGAGTTATCCCCGTAGCATCGAACATTTACTCCTCCCGAGAATTGGGTATTACTCGAGGTTAAATCCAACAGCTGAGGTTGCGTTATCACGTGCGTCAGGCTGTCTTTACAACCTTTCATATCCGTTACTACGAATCGGTAAGTGCCTGCAAATAATCCGGCAATGGAATCTCCACTGGCAATTATTTGACCCGTCGAATTTTTCCAATTCAAAATGTTACCACCGTTACCTCCTGAAACATCAACCGAAATCCATCCAGTAGGAGTTTGGAAACACTTCACATTCGAAGCCGAGTCCAAAGTGGCATCAAGCAAGTTGGGTTGAGCAACAAAATGGGTATCCTGAATCGAACATCCCTTCAAGTCAACTACGCTCAACACATAAGCTCCAGAGACCCTGTTGATCAAGTTTGGTGCAGTCGAACTAAATCCGTTTGGTCCAGTCCATGAATACTGGTAGGAACCATTGCCGCCCACTACAGTAGGCATTATTGATCCATTTGAACCGCCAAAGCAACTTACTGGTTGGGTATTCGCATTCACGAAACTAACCGCAAGCGGATTTGGCTGACCTACTGTAATCGAACTTGTATCCAAACAGCCGTGAACGTCCGTGTATATTACCGAGTAATTGGCTGCCCACAATCCTGCCGCTAGTGCCGTAGAGTCGCCGGTGTTCCAATCATAAGAGTAAACTCCAGAAGCTGGCGTAACCGTAACTGATCCCGTACTATCACCATAGCAGGCGACAGGGACCACAACGCTTGTGATAGTAGGTTGTACAAACCTATTGATCTTGAGCGTATCAGAAATTGCAGCACAACCAATACTATCAACAATTCGAACACCAAGTCTGTATTGACCAATGCCGAGTCCTTGTAAGGATACCAAGGTGGTTATTGCGTTATTCGGAGTAAGCGCCGTGTCGCCAAACCAAGTATAGGCATCGTACGATGCGGGCGCCTGAACGGTTACTGCAACGGTCTCGTTGTAGCAATTGTTTAGGTCACCGGTCACTGTCAATTGACGATTAGGTATGGGGCTGACATTAATCCAAACCGAATCCGTAGAAATCGAACAGCCATTCTCATCCATTACCGTAACGGAATAGTAGCCGGTGGTGTCGACCTTGATTGAACTCGTGGTATCACCGTTGCTCCAAGAATAAGTGAATTGACTTGAGCCGTTTGAAATCGTTTGAGCAACTAAGATGTCCCCTTCACAAATAATATCTGCTGAGATTCGGCCTGCGGTATTGGTATATGCGTTTGCCGTATCCACAATATTAAATCGATCGATAGCCATTTCACTTCTTGGGCCACCTACACCAGCTTTACCAACAATTCGGAATCGAATGGTCTTGCCGGCAAAGGCAGTTAGATTCAAGGTGTCCGTTTTCCAACCCGCGCCTTGGTGTCCCGTTTTCGACCAAAGTGGCAGCCAATAATTCGCCGCGTCGTCCGTTGTTTGAACTTCTATGCGAAGGGTGCCCATGTTGTCTGCTGATGGGTTGGCCGAATTATACAATCCATTGTACATATGGTAGCCAAATGCAACATAAGGCTTCTTAGCTCCCACAAGCTGAATACATGGCGAAAGCAAGTGGGCCTCTTTATTATCATCAGAATTGGCTCCTGCGCGATCCAAGTAGTAGTAGTTACCACTACTATCACTTGTAGTGAAGTCTCCATTAGGACCGGAGAATTGGGTATTGGTAACCCCCGAGTTAAACGTCCAATTAAGTTGATCCGAAGTAGATTGAGTCCATACGTAAAGCGAGTCCTCAAAATTCTCATTTACTGGCAACAGCACCGATTGTACACAAGATGATGCTTTAGTCGCGAGCGATCCATCTGTTGCTGTTAACGTCTTTCCATTGAGCTTGACCACGACGGTTGGCGGTATATTAACCGATACCGATACCGTATCAGACCCCGCACAGCCATTTGCACTTCGTGCTTGCAATACGTAGCTGCCTGATTCAAACACGCTCGTGGAGAGTGTAGAGTCACCATTGCTCCATAAGTATGAGGCAAGTCCCAAACTCGTTGTTCCCAAGTTTACCGTATCGCCGGCGCATAATGCTCCCGTCACACTTGACGTTGCAACAACTGTTGGGGTTGTGTCAAGGGCCACATAGAACGTGTCTGAACGCATTACGCAACTTGATGCGGCATCCGTGGCCGAGAGATAAACGTTGGCAGGAGAAGTCAGATTAAGAGCTAGTCCTGCCGTAGTATTTGCCACGCCGTTTACAAACCAGGTGTAGGTATCGTAATCATCCGTTGTATTCAACGTGGTGAAGTCACAAACGCGCACGGTATCAAGGACTTCTACTTTATCGATTCCAAATCGTACCGTTGGACGCCAGCTCGAGCTACCAATTGGGCCAACAGGACCGGAACACGAGGTAGCGCTGTAGCTAAAGTTGGTCAGCGTGTTAGCAGTATTTACCTGATTTACTCGAACAGTGGCCGAACTCATAGAACCCGCAACCGGCAAATAGCAAACTTCAACAAGCAAGTTATCTACCCCATTCCATGCAAATGAGTTCGAGAAGTTGTGCGTGTTCCATCCTTGTACCGGTGAATAAACTGGAATAGCAAACGTCTCAGTTTGATTCAAAGGAGACTGCCAAGTTCCCAATTGCTGCGACGTGGTATGAGCAAGTTTAAGCTTATAGGCTTGTACCGCAACCCCGTTCGGATTTACCACGTCAAATGCCAACGAATTAATCGTTGTGTTTTCGGTCAAACCAGCGCCTTGTAATTCACTGGCTGATAGTACAAACTGCATACGCTTTTGTCCGCTGCCCATCTGGGCGTTGTAGGGACTAAGATTTGAAGTGATGGTTCCAGAAACAGCACTTGTATCGCCTCGAACGTAGGAAGTGACTTGTTGGAACTGTTGACCCAGCGTACGATTCACATTTGAAGCGTAAACATTGGGTTGGTAGACCACAAATACCTTGGCTATTCCCGAAGTTGAACACCCGTTGGTGTCTTCAACATAGACTGAATAGGTCTGACTTACTAACGTTGAAACCGTCTGAGTGTAATCAGCATTTAATCCATCTGCCTTGTTCCACTCATAGTAATCGTAGCCACTACCCGCATTAAAGACGACCTGATCGCCAATGCACATTCGAACATCATTTCCACCAGTTATTGTCGTACCGCCAGCCTTCAATATTTGAGAAGTAACATTAATTACCGGCTTAGCAAAGGAGGTTCCAACCGTATCCGTTTTGCTAACAGAACAACCCTTGTTGTCGGTAACCGTAATCGAATAAATACCAGGAGCAAGGTTGAGCAAATTCTTGGTGTTCGCCGTCGTTCCATTGGGCTTAAGCCACGTATAGGTGTAGAATCCACTTCCGCCAGAAACGATTACTTCAAATGAACCATCATTGGCTCCTTGGCATCCTTCGTTGGTAACCGTCTTACTTATAGTTAACGTAGCGTCACCACGCACTTGAGCTATAGCAGTGTCAACCTGGTTTGGCGTAACTCCAATGTCGGTAACAATCACACGGTACAGTCCACTAAAGAGATTCGCAATGGTATGCGATGCCCCTGCCCCAGTAGGATTAGTAATGATTCCTCCGCTCGTCAACGCGGTCCATGAATACGTGTAGGCACCACTTCCGTTTTGAGGGTGAGCCGTGATTTGACCAATGCTCGTATTGCACGCATTGTTATCACTTACTACAAATGCAACTCCAAATGTTGGTGCGGTTTCATTTGATTCAATCGCACCTAGGTCCGGATTCGAGTTTACCGTGTTCGGACGGGTGTTGCCGTAAATGTCCGTTAGGGGCATAACAATGCCTGTTGGGAATGCCGCCAATCCTCGACCCAAAGCCTTAGATACACTGGTCAATCCATAATCTCCGCCCGAAGGATCATTCAAGAAAATCAATTGGTCTGTATAGTTCGGCGAGGTAGGTACAATCGTAACCGTACTTCCTGTGACCGATTGGACCGTTGAAGCTCCACCGCCAAGTTGTCCACTTACGACTTCAAATGAACTTGAATTGTCTATGATATTCACCGTTTTACCACCCGCGCCTTGGCCTCCAAGAATACTGTTGTACATCTTGAGGGTGGATTGGTTCTCTACTTGAATAGCCAAATTGGTCACCGTTGAGGTAGACCCTAGTTTGTGCCTATTCTGGTATAGCGTCGAGTGAATCAAATTCAACTTTGAGTTATTCACTTTGATCGCGCCAGCATGATTGGCTTCATTTCGAGCCACAATGAGGTTGACAAAATTCACGTCTGCATTAGTTGTCTGAACGTAAATAGCGCCCGCTTCATTTCCGGCGACGTTTCCAATAATCTTTGAGTTGCTCAGCTGTAAATCCGCGCTGCCGCTCCAACAGTTAATGTACACTCCACCACCAGAGCCCGTTGCGAAGTTATTGATGATTTGGAACCCGTCTAGTTCGTATAGTTGGCCTTGCTGTCCTAAATCGCGGGCATAATAAAGTCCGCCACCTTCGTTAGCGCGGTTGCCTACAATACGGACATTTGATTCGATCAAGTCATTGTTAATGTATTGAAGATGCAGTCCGCCGCCTTGATTGGTTGCAAAGTTGTCTTTAATCAAGACATTCTTCATCTTGATTTGAGATTCCCAAACACCTATACCACCGCCATTCTGCCCAGAGCGGTTTTCAACAATACGCATGTTGTTCACAGACGCATTTGACCAGCGAATTGAAATTCCGCCGCCACCGTTCCAACCGGAATTTGCCAAACCGTTGGTAACCGTAAAGCCATTGAGACGAACGGTATCTGTCACTCCTTGGTTATTGGTGTTGATAGTGAAGACCGGGTTCAAATCCATACCGTCCACAATGGCGTTACGAATGTGGTTGGTATCTCCATCCAGTAGGTAGCGAGACCCAATGGTCAACTTGGGAGATTCTGAGTTAATGATTACGTTTTCAAAATGACGTCCATCTTCAAGGATTATGGTATCGCCATCGCAAGCGCGTGTTAACGCTTCAGAAATCGTCTTTAACGGTTGTGCTGATGTGCCAATTGCGGTATCACTGCCTGTGGTCGATATGAAGTACGTATTCGATGGGTGGGTACCGATATGAACTGTGTCGTATACTGCACAGCCTGCACCATCAAGAACCTTTATGATGTAGGTTCCCGCTGGCATGCCACTTTGCGTCGTGTTCCAATTCGGATCGTTACCAATCCACCATTCGCCTGCGAATTGAGACCCATTTAAGTTAAGTATGCTCGACTTCTTCGACCACCATTCGTTCGGGTTGACGTTATTTATGCCCCCCGTGATGCTACCAAAGCTTACCGATCCCGAATTCAGGCTAACACCTTCACAAACATCCTTCACCGATGTAACCGTAAATTCTAAAGGACTATTTAAATTAAGTGTGCGTACAATGGTGTCTTGACGATCAATTGCGATCACCCGTGCTTGGTAAATTCCTTTGGCGGGTAACAAGGGACTGGTCTGGGTAGAACTATAGCCACCGGGGCCATTCCACAGAATGCTGTAATTCGAAGAGTTCAATACCGACGCTGTTACTTGGTAACCACACGTAGTAAAAGCAAAATCAAGTTCGCCAATTGACAAGCTATTTTCAAAAGCACCTGCGTCTGGCATTGAGCCCACTGGCGTAGGTCGAGCCAATCCAGCAAGATCGATTGCTGGCATCAAATAGCTTTTACCAAATGAACTAACACTCGGACGCCCTTTACCTATCGCTGGTGAATTGGGCATAAGTCGTGCGTTAGGTAAAATCTGAGGTAGCGTGTTCACTGTACTCAGAGAATCAACGGTTACGGTTATTCCGCTTGGAGCACCACCGAGCAGTAATGCCCCAGCAACACTTGATTTGACGTCTAAAGAATTTAATGTGCCTGCATTGTGTACCACGGACCCCGCGCCTTGATGTATCACGGAATTCAAGAATGCTACTTTATTATTGGATCCTAATACACTGACTAGCTTCGGGAATGACCCGTTATAGGCTGTAGTCCTAGCGGTTGAGTAGTTCCAAATTAACGAGTTGTTGTTTTGGCCAAGCGTGAAGGACCCTTCGTCTCCGACCACATTCGAACTGAATAGTGAGTTTTCAATGAGGACCTTCGAGGATTCCATATAAAATCCTCTGTCTTGGAAGTTATTGACAATTCGCGAATTTTGAATAACTACATCTGAATTGTTGAGGTAGGACAATCTGTGTCCCCTTTGGCTAGCAGTACCGTTGTTAACAATTCTAACATTTTCAAACTTCACATTGTCCGAATACTGCACTTCAAACACTACAGCAGCATTACAGCATCCTTGGCCTTGGCCCTGCGTTGCGCCTGAAAGTTTAACATTCTTAACCAGAACATTATCTGAATTGTAAATATTGAATTGAGAAGATTTGTGCCAATCACCCGAGTAATTTGCTACATAGTTTCGAATAGTAAAACCAGAAATCTCAACTCTACCCTGTCCCTGCTCAATAATATTTACACCTCCAGATGCTTGAATTGACGTATTCAAAACTGAGGTAATTAATCCAACAGTACCAGGCTCAATGATTGTGGTGTGAAGTGCCGCCGTATCTCCTAAGCGATCGTAGTTCGACTGCAAAATAATTGGACGGTCGACTAAAACCTTTTCGGCATAGATACCAGGAAGAACATAAATTTTTTGACCTGCACTGCTTTGATTTATTGCATGCTGAATCGTCAAGTATGGTTGCTGTAAGGTACCTAGATTTTGATTATTACCTGTTTTGGCAACAAACCTTGGTTGGCTGATTCGAATGCTATCTCGACGCTCACAACCTGTACTGATTGCGCGTAACACATAGTAATTCGGACTTGTAACCAACAGTGTGTCGTTCGAGCCAAGTGAGGTTGTAGATCCAGCGGTAGTCCAAGTCCACGTTGCTCCCGCTGCGACGTTAGCTCCAAGAACTACGGTGTCGTTGCCGTACAAGTCTGTAGTGCCTGAGTGATTCACAATCGACGCCGCAGGCGTTTGATTAATTGTGATCGTATGGGTCTGGGATTCAAGCGTACACGTCGTATTGTTCGACTTGTTAAGCGTTCCCTCCACTTTAACTGCCATCGATGAAGTAACCTTCAAGCTGCGCGAGGTGCCGACTACCGCATTGTTGTTCGAGGTATTCTTCCAAACGTAGGAGTCAAAGCCTTCAGGAGCACTTATCGTAACACTGTCGCACAAGGCTTCAGATGTGGCGAGATTCCGAGCGCCATTAGGGAATTCAATGATGAACTTCTGCTGATCCCCACTATTACCATACCTCTCCCATTGGCCGTTCCAATTGAATTGTACTCGAATCCGTGTTGCATTTCCATTGTTGGCTTGATTGGTGGCCCAATTGAAATAATTAAAAGGCTCTCCAGTTACCCAATTCCAAGCGCCATTTTCAAAATAGGCCCCATTGAACGCCTCTCCATAATAAACAGGATGAGTTTGAATCATGGAAGTAACTGCCGCCTGTTCAGCGGCATCATTTACAACCCACAAGTGTCCACCAAATTGCTCAGAAATGGCCTTGGCTTGCGTCCAAGAAATGGTGTTACTATACTTATAGATGTAGTAATGATTGTTGTTGTGCGCCCCTAAATAAGCATAGTCCTGTGTTAGGGGCTGGCCTGTAAATGCCGGAGGCGTTCCGGTATAAACAACTGGGTTTGCCTTAACATCCACAACTACCGTATCGCTGTTGCTACAGCCTGACGTGTCTGTTACCGTTACGACTTTCAGCCCGCCTGTGCCTACCGTGTTAACCGATAAGTTTGATCCATCATTCCACGAATAAGTATTCGTAGCGTTTAGCGTGGTGGCAGTTAACGTCAATGCTTCGCCTTCACACATTGTCAGTGGTCCACTCGCGGTAATCTGTGCCATAGGCAACGCATTGCGGTAACCCAAGGTGATCGTATCAACAAATTGACAGCCCTTGGCATCAGTAATCGAAATGCGGTATGAGCCTGAGTTGCGCTGCGTAGCCAAGAAGTTTGCACTGCGCTCTTGAGTGCTGTTGTCGGTGTAGTTCGCTACCCCGCCGTCCCTAATGAGCTGCGCTATATTGTACTTGTACGTGCCTCCAGTAAACGGACTTCCCCCTTGAATGCTAAACTTCAAGGTGCCATCGTTGCCGCCAAAGCAGTTAGTCAGCAATGAATTGTTCACCAACGCCAACGGCGCAGCAGTCGTAACCACTGCAGTATCAATAAATGGTGCACTCGTGCCGACCGTTACCGTCACTTGGTAGCTTCCCGATGATAACCCAGAAATGGTATTTGTAGTCTGAGCCGTCCACGTTGGATCGTTAAGCTTCATCCATGAAATCGTCGGTGTACCTGCCGGCTGATTGTTAATGCGGATCAAATTCACCGTGGCAGAACCATTTGCCGTTTGGCATGCACCATTGTTTGTGACAATCAAGTTTAAGCCAGGACGTCCAATCGAGTCAGGGTGTTCATATACACCAACATCAGGATTGGTATTTACCGGTTGCGGACGGACTGCCCCAGTTATATCCACAAGTGGTGCAGTAAGCGTCTTTGTCGCCATCGTGGCTGACACAGCACCATAGCCAATTAGGGAAGAAAACTTCGCTAAGCGATAGTCTCCATTGGCGCGATCCATAAAGAACGGCGCCGTTGTGAAATTTGGACTCGTCAACGTAGGCGTAAGCGGATTCTGAGCACAAGATTCATTTTGAATACCTGTAGCGCCTCCCTCAATTGCAGAGTTTCGAATTGTTACACTGCCTGGACTGCAGCCGTTTGCTATAATTGTACGGCCGTTAGACAACGTGACAATGCTATTAAGAAGACGCACTGAAACATTATCGGTCAATACGATCTGACCCTTCTCATTCCATGCATTACCATTGCGGGATACATTATCAACAAACGTCGAGTTAATGAAGCTGAAATTGTTTCCTCCTTCAAGGTATACCCCAGACCATCCCTGAGTTATATTATTTGCCATCAGAAGGTTGAATATTTTCAACTCATCTCCTGAGTATGGTGAATTCCAATTATCAAATCTGATACGCAAGTGGTGATTTGAATTAGGGCCACCGACGTTACCACGAACTTCAATATTGCGAAACAGCGTTCCCGAATTTCCCGATAGGTAGGCAGAGGGCGTACCTCCAACTGAAGTATTGTTAACAATCTTTAAATTCTCGAAGCCACTGTATGGAGCAATATTATTTGAAATGCCACCGGCATCATTTGCTGAGTTACCAATGATCGATGTATTGCGTAGATAAAGTGCCCAAGAATTGTGCGAAAACACTCCGCCTCCAGTACTACCTGCTACGTTATCTCGAATAGAAGAATTTGCAATAACAAGTCGAACCCAAGAATCTGCACCAACACCTCCACCTTCATTCGCATAATTACTCCGAATTTTACAGGAATTAATTTTCAGAGCCGGTTCACCATTGTAATTTCTCACCCAGATACCGCCACCGCGACCAGCGGCAACGCCATTTTGAATGGTAAGACCGACCAGCATTGAGCGCGCCGTATCGCCAAGTGTGCCACCAAAGCCTTGGTAGGTGAAAATTCGGTTATTGCTACCATTGATTACTGTATTCCTGATATCATTCGTGTCACCTGTGTACAAGTAATTCGATGCAATGATCAATGGCTTGTTTACAATGATGCTATCCTGATTGTATGTACCATTCAATAGAACTATTGTATCGCGATCACAAGATTGATCAATCGCATGCTGAATAGTAGCATATGGTGCTGATTGTGTACCTACATTACTATTCAAACCTGTGGTAGAAACAAATACCTTACGGCCAAGCTTCGAAGAGAGAACAACCTGCTTCTGAACCTTACAACCTGAAGCATCTTCAGCCTCAACAATGTACGTGCCTGCGGTCAAGCCCGTCTGATTGAGCTGCCAATTGGCATCATTGCCATTCACATTCCAAGTACCCTGAACTTGCTGCCCACTCGTGTTTAAAAACCTAGTCAGGTATGTCCACCATTGCGTGACAGCCATGTCGTAAGGCTGACCACCACGAACACGACCAAACTGAATAGCACCTGATGTGCTACTTACGCTTGCACAAACATCTTTAATTGTCATTAAATCAAAATCCAATGGATTCTGAAGGTTATATGAAACAGTTACGCTATCGTTACGGTCTAAACTCACCACTTTCAAGGTGTACATACCTAAAGATGGTGCCGTTACCACACCACTCATTGACGTGAACCCATTGGGGCCCGTCCACTTGGTAGTGTAATTCGCACCGGCATTGGACACAACCGGAGTCAATAAATAACCACAGTTCACTAAACTGACATCAAAATCACCAATTGAACGACTGGACTCAAAAGCACCTGCATCCAATTTTGAACCTAAAGGAAGAGGGCGTGGATTTCCAACTATATCGACCTTGGGCGCGGCAAACATCACATTTTGCCATTCAAATGAGTTATCTCCAATTCCGTAACCCACAAACTTTACACCTGGGCGGAGGTTATTGGTAAGATCTACTTGAGAAGTAGTCACATTTGAATCAAGGACTACAGCTAATGAAGTTCCGCCCCAAGTTGAAGGTGCAACATTGAGAACAGAGTTAGACACTTTAAGGCTTCCTGAACCACTTGAAGAATAAAGCCTCTCAGAGTTCGATTGCTTCAAAACGCTATTTACAATATTTACGCTTGAAGAAGTATTAAACCTAATAAGTTGTCGTTGATGCATGGCAGTTCCGGAAACTACTGTTGAGTTTACAATTAGAAGCTTACTCGGAGACCATTCAAACCTAAATAGATCGTCATGCTGATTTGAATAGAGCAACGAATTTTGAATTCGAACGTGAGCATTAGCCATTGCCATAGTACCCCATGACGCATAATTGTCGTAGATGCGACAACCATCAAAAACTACCGAATCCGAGTTCGTTGAAATCCAAATCACATTCGGGTTATTCGACTTGCCAGGATTATTCCCGTAAACTCTTACCTTTTTAAACAAAGCTCCTCCCCCGCCATTCACACTAATTGCAGCAGCCACATCAGTCCACCCCCAACCTTGTGAATTGTCAGTAATATTAACATTGCTTACCAAAACCCTTCCACCTGAAGAGTGCGACAGTGTTAAGGCAGCATTATGGCCACTGGAATTCTTACCCTTTAAAGTGAAGCCGTCCAAAATTGTCCCGGAAATGTTATGAGCACCTGTCCCACTAATTGCTGTGAACTTAACAGCAAAATCACCATTAGGAGAACTAATAATTGTCGTGTTTATCGCCGTCGAATCTGACAACCGCTTATTGTTAGATAGCAACTGAATTGGCTTGTTTATCGAGACATTCTCTAAATATGTGCCAGGCAAAACATAAACCTTCCCTCCATTTGTGGCCATATCAACTCCCTTCTGAATGGTTAAATAGGGCAATCCTAATGTTCCATTTCCAGTCTGATCATTTCCAGTTTTAGCAACAAAAATTGGTTGACTCAACCGAATACTATCCATCGAAGTACAGCCATTTAACGTGACGACAAGTCGATGCCATCCCACCGTATTTGAAACAACAGAATCCTGACCCAGTGGTTGAGCTGTACCATTAATGAACCACTGTATGGAGCTCAAAGACGGGTAAATTGCCTTTAATTTAACTGAATTTGACCCTGTTAAATCAACCGTTCCACTTAGATTAGTAATGGATACTAGCGGCGATGGGTTAATCGAAAGATTTACGGAGCTTAAACCATTATATGAAGTGGTAGTTCGTATTCCCTTAACTGTATAAATACCCGAAGAACTGGGAAGAATGGAGTTTGTAGTACCTGAAATTACGGTACCATCTTTTCGCCATTCATAAGAATCATATCCTGCCTTAGTCCACAGGAATGCGCTATCGCAAACTGACTCGTTTGCTCCAGCCGCTGTTGAATTATCGGAAAATGAGACAAAATACTTACGACAATCTGTAGCGGAAGTCGTGGCACTCCAAAATCCATTCCATCCGAAATTAATGAAGGCATATAATCCGTTCACATTATAATTCACGTCCCAATTCGTGTAACTTGCAGCTGATCCGTTAGGATATGTCCAAGGCTGACCAACGGACGATCTACTGACAGGAAGCCACAACTCGCCACAACAACCTTCTTTTGATTTGTAAATACTATTGATTTCAGAGTTTTCGGCCGCAGTCCTTGGATACCAAAATTCTCCTTTGAGATTGGAGATCGCACTTTGCGCACTTGATATCGAACCACAGTTGTTAGCCAAATACACGTGCCTGTCACCGATTTTACCCATGTAGGTATAACCAGTAATTACCTCTCCCGTGTACCTGGCGGGTCTACCAATTCGGATTTGAGGTAAATCAAGAATAGTAACTTTTACACTGTCCTTCACAGAACATCCATCAGCATTGATGGAGGTCAATGTATACGTACCTGAATTTGACGCATTAATTGAATTTCCAGTTGAGCCATTACTCCACAAATTCAAATACGCCGATGCCGCTGAAAGAGTCACCGAACTGCCTACGACTGCGGTGTCATTGCTAGCTGTTATACTATTTGTATTGGGACTAAAAATGACCTGTACGGTATCGTTGCTTAAACAGAAATTCGCATCAATCATCTGTACCCAACGCAAACCTGCACTTGTAACTGTTCGGCTGGAGGATATTGAATTATTATCCCAAGTAAGACTTTGATATCCGGTATTGGTTACCGTCAACGGAATTGAGCTCGAACATCCTACGATTGTATCGTTTTTCGCAGGTAACGAGATCTTAAACTCCGTTAGCGGCCTAAACTTTAAAGTTTTTGCACCAGACGTTCCCGGGTTAGATAAGAGGGTAATGGCTGTGGAACTTTGAATTAAACGCGATACGTTAATCGATGATTCTTCTAACTTGAAAATTGGATTAACATCACTTGCTGAATTAAAACTATTAACTCGGTAACTTACCTGAATAACTAGCGATCTAGTGCCATCCCAAGTGAGATCATTTATATTAAATGACTTTCTGCCGGCGCTGGCTGAAGGACTCTGCCAATAGCTGTCAAGAACTACATCCGAACCAGTCATTGTTATCCAAGAATTGACTGTATTCGTAGTCCATCTAGCGGAGATCTTAAAATCCTCTAAGCTCGAGCCACTATTATAAGACTGGTTCAAGACAAATGCTACTTCATCGATTAGTGAATTTGCCTTCAACCCTCGGCTAGATAAGTCTGCCGCTGTGTAATAATACTGTTGCACATTATACTCTCTGTAACGACCAAAAGGTGCAATCCAATGATGTAGATTTTTAGGCGGGTTACTATTCCAACTCGTTATTGGTGGATTGGCCCTGTTTAGAGAATCCGAGGCGGAGCCGCTGACGTAAAATGTTTGAGGATAACTAGAACTAGTAATTTTTACTTTCTGAGTTTGTATTGATAGCACCTTCGAGCTCGTGGTAGCCGAATCGCCACTGGCCAAAATCTCTCGCACTTTGTAGTACCCACTTAGCTTTACATACTTTGATGCACCTGTAGCGATCCGAATGGCTGCGCTTGTACCATTAGCTCCTTCATAAAACCACTTGTACGTGCTTCCCACATTAATGTTATCAACGGATAACTGCAAACTGTCGCCCATACAAGCGACTAGTGAATTATTGCCAAACTGATCAAAAACAGAAAAAGAAGGGTCCGGCATTACTTCCAAAGTGTCAGAAAAACGAACATCGCCGTTTTTGTCAGATGCCTGGAAATAAAATGTTCCTTCGCCATTATAATTTGACGAACTATTTTGAAATGCAAAATTGGTATTACTATTTTGACTGTTATACAAAGCAGACGCCCCTGTAGGGCTTGTCAACGAAACTGGAATAATTGATACGTTTGTCCACTCTTGAGTTTCAAAATTGAAACTTACGGTCTTGAAAAACTTAAATCTACCCTGTTTCTCGCTCTGTTGAGGTGGAGCATAAAAGCGACCGAGTTCACCCGATGAATTCATCATTTGAATTACAACATGATCCGTACATGGTGGAGAGTTATTGTAACGAAAACCATATTTATAACTCGACCAGCAAAAACTTTCATACGATATCAAAGCATAGTTATTTCCAACTTGAACTAACTCTCTTCCCCATCCATTATCGCCATAGCCATATTGTTTTAGCCAAGATTCCGTTCCATTTGCAAGCACTTTAACTACAAATTGATCCACTGACTGACCTGACTTTTGAAAATATCCAGAGCCAAGTACATTACCAGTTGCATCAACCTGTAAATCGCTGATCGCCGACCATTGAATGGTTGCTGCACCGGGCGAATAAACCCATTGAGAAACACCTGTACTATTTAACTTCTCTATAAATCCATAATTGTTTTGGCCGACATACTGTCTTCCCGCAACGAACATGTTAGAATTCTGGTCTAACTGTAAATCAAACACATCACTATTTTGATGATTGATACTTAAATGATAATGCCTGATTGTATCACCAGCGTTATTGAGCTTGAAAACTCCTTTGTATTGAACATTCTGATTGGTTGCATTTGGCCCGTTCGAGCGATACAATACAAACAGATTACCCAAATGTTCTCGAACGTCAAAAAACTCCTGAATCGGGCTATACTGCCCAGTCACCCAACTATCATATTCCTTTACACTAGATATCACTCCAGCTGAGGTAGTCTTCAATAAAAATGCACGATCACAATTGTTATTCCTACCCACTAGAACTAACTCACCTGTTGCCAATTCAACAAGGCCATTAACAACTCCTGGTGAGTTTGCACAACTCGACGAAGTTGTCCATGGAATGGTTCGATAATGTCTTGTCCAGACCGTGTCTCCATCTGGAGTGAGTTTAACTAAAAACGGATACTCCAAATTGGCGTGCTGACGGTAACCATAAGCATACAAACTAGAACCAGAGACGTACAACCCCTTGTAGGACTCGGGCTGCGAGGAACTTGCAACATATTTTGACCAAATGGTATCGCCATTTGAGGCATTAACTTTTATCAAAAGTCCATCCCCGTTGGAATTGGTAACATTCGTTAAAATAAACACTGAGTTAGAACTCGAATGGAATTCTGCCCCAACAATAGTATGGTTAGATAAGGTTCGCGTGCGCAACATTTTTTCATAACGTTGCCCAAATGCATTTACCGCAACTAAAAATAAAATTGCGGTTGTTGTTGTCTTAATATTCATAATTATCTTAATAAATAATGAAGTTATCCTTCAAAGATTTCTCGCTATTGTATACCTCTAGCATGTAAAGGCCTGGAGCTAAATTTTCGCGATTAATGTCTACGTAGGTGTCACTGAACGGAGCACCGAGACGAACTAAAGTTCCCGTTGCATCAAAAATTCGGTAGCGGTATTCTTCCAAATCTGGATTCTTGAATACGACACGGGTGTTTTCCTTGAATGGGTTAGGATAGATAATCAGGTTGTCTGTTGCAGCAAATTCAACCAAGTTAGATTCCGACTCGCCGAATGCATTCGTTTTGCCCGTTGGAGTACAGGGGTCCGGATTGACAATTACTACTTTATAGAAAAGCAGCCCAGGAGGTGGTGTAAGGTCAGTATAGCTTGAGTTTG
>Ga0315909_10003234_pt1 | contig 20052 bp, 17 predicted proteins | sample LakEriMetagenome_11_FD_203527 | JGI IMG/M metagenome (GOLD analysis project Ga0315909, IMG submission 203527) | Freshwater fungal communities from buoy surface, Lake Erie, Ohio, United States - Buoy 2 MA125 | ecosystem: Environmental > Aquatic > Freshwater > Lake | place: USA: Lake Erie, Ohio... | reverse complement strand
TGGGCCTGCAGGGCTACAACACCCTGGTGACCTTTGGCACGGAGGAGTCGTTGGGTGTGGTGGTCGCCAAATCGCTCTGCCGGGAGCTCGGGCCGGTGCTCACCGCCCTGCTCTTTGCGGGGCGGGCCGGCTCGGCACTCACGGCAGAAATCGGACTCATGAAAGCTACCGAGCAGATTCCGGCGCTCGAAATGATGGGGGTGGATCCGCTGCGTCGCTTGATCGTGCCGCGCTACGTTGCCGGTCTCATCTCGATGCCCCTGCTCGCTACCATCTTCACCGCCATCGGCGTACTCGGCGGCTACTTCTGTGGAGTGGGCCTGCTTGGCGTGGACGAGGGTGCCTTCTGGTCCCAGATGCAATTGCATATGGTGTTCAGCACGGATATCGGCAACGGTGTGGTGGTCAAAAGCATGGTGTTTGGCGCAGTCGTCACCTGGATAGCCCTCTTTGAAGGCTTCGATGCCGTACCAACTTCCGAGGGCGTGAGCCAAGCCACCACGCGCACTGTCGTCAACTCTTCGTTGGCCGTACTCGCACTCGACTTCGTCCTGACCGGCCTCATGTTCGATTGATTCCTGATTGCAGACTGACCATGTTTTTACTGGAAGCCTTATGAAAATCACGCGCACCATGGAAATCGGGGTCGGCTTTTTCGTGAGTCTGGGCCTCGCCGCCCTGCTGATGCTGGCGCTCAAGGTAGCCAATCTGACGTCATTCGGCAGCGCTGACGGCTATCTCGTGCTCGCACGGTTCGACAATATCGGGGGGCTGCAGGAACGCTCAGCGGTCAAGATGGGCGGGGTGTTGATTGGGCGCGTGACCCGTATCGACTATGACAGTGAAAGCTTCCGTGCGGTGGTGGAGATGCGCATCGACCCCCGCTTCCGCGAAATTCCATTGGACACAGCGGCCAGTATCTACACTGCAGGACTGCTTGGGGAGCAATACGTGAGCCTGGATCCCGGTGGCGATGAGGAAGTACTGGCCGATGGAGGCGAGCTGGAAATCACCCAGTCTGCGGTCATCATGGAGCGGATGCTGCAGGAATTTCTGTACTCGAAGACCGTCAAAGACTAAAACCCCTGAGGCCCCATGCACCCACATTCTTTGCTCCTACGCTCCCGCCTGTCGGCACTGTTGCTCAGCGCCCTGCTGCTCGCGCCGATTATGGGGGCGCAGGGCGAGCCTGAAACCAGTGCTGCGGCGCTGGTGCGCGCCACATCGGATGCGTTCTTTGCCCGACTGAAGCAGGACGAAGTGATCAACGCAGCCACTCCTGCGAACCTGCTGACTACCGCCGAGGAATTGGTGCTACCGCATCTCAACTTCATCGCGATGTCCCAGCGTGCCCTTGGGCGACACTGGAAGGCCATGACGGTTGCCCAGAAGGGAAGCTTCGTACGCGAGTTCCGCACGATGCTCTTGCGGACCTACGCCAAGACCGTGAACGACCACCGCAATTCCACGGTCACCTTCAAACCCGAGCGGCGCGTTTCGGATAAGGTCTCACGCATCCGTACGGAGGTGTCGAGAACCGGGGATGGTCCGCCCTTCCTCATCGATTACGAGATGCACCTCGAATCCACCGGCTGGAAGGCTTACGACGTGACCCTCGATGGCGTGAGTCTCGTGGTGAGCTACCGTGCCGGGTTCAACCAGGACATCGGACGCATCGGCATCGACGGCGTCATCGAGCAGCTCATGACCAGAAACCGGAAACCGCTCTGATCCCCGGTGTCGCTTCTGCAGGTCCAATCTGCTTCCAAATGGCGGCTGGACTCCGAACACCAGCGCCACTCAAAACAGGGGGAAGTCGGAATTCCCGAGGGCTAACAGCGCGCGCAAGTGTTTTCTGATTCGCGCAAAAGAACTTTCTGCCGCAGCCGAGGCTACGGTTTGACCGCCTCTGCGATTGAATGCAGGAACCGCTGCTCGCCGAGCGGATATTCGAGCACATCTTTGGCACCCGTACGTAGGGCATCCACGGCCTCCAGTATGGCGAGTGGCGGCACCGTGACGACTGTCGGAATATCCACACCCTTCAGGCGCAGCTGCAGCAACATCTGGCTGGCCGTCATGTCGCCGGCGTTACGATCCACCACCACCACGGTTCGGGGAGAAGGCGCAAGCCTGGCCAGAATCTCACTACCGGTGGCTGCCTCTATCACCTTATGGCCGGCGCGGGTTGCCAACGCGACCAGCCGCGCCCTCTCATGAGAATCGGCATTTACGATCACCACCGTGATCGGCAACGCCTCCGCCGTCAGACCCAGAACATCGAACATCTGGACACTCAGGCGTGGGAAGCCCGAGCCAACTGTCCTTCGCTGGCCATGCCTTCAAGTGCCTGCAGAGAGCGGATCCGGATGAAACGCCGGTCCACCGTGAGAGCACCCTTGCGCTGGAGATCCGTGAAGAGGCGGCTGATGGTCTCGACAGCCACCGCGAGGTAGTTGGCAATATCTTGGCGGGACATCGAAAGATTGAATTCTGTGGCGGAACATCCGCGCGCGGCGAAGCGGTGGGAAAGCGCGAGGAGGAAGGAAGCGAGACGCGCGGGCGCCGATTTCTGGCCCAGCAACAAGGCATGTTGCTCGGCGTCCACGATATGCCCGGCAGCACCTCGCATGAGAGCAGACCACAGGCCCGGCACCGAGGTAATCAGAGACGTCACCCGCTCGTAGGGGATGGTGCAGTAAGCCACGGTCTCAAGAGCGACGGCGGAGCTCATGTGGCGGCGTTCGGCCATCGCATCAAAAGCCAGGATATCGCCCGGGAAGTGGAATGAGGCAACCTGTTCGCAGCCGTCCTCGCTGTCGAAATAGGACTTCACCGAGCCCGCTCGAAGCGTGTAGAAGCCATTCATCGGCTGACCTTGCCGGAACAGGTGCTCGCCTCTTGCAATGGGCGCCCCGGCCGTGACATGACGAGCAACCTCCCCGCGCAACTCCTGAGGCAGAGGCCGGACCATGCAGGGTGTTGTGGAGCGGCAGTTCGCGCAGGAGGCCTGAGGGCTGGAATTGAAGGAAACGACGTTGTCCATGTGTACTCTCCTCGGTGGCGGCACGAAAATCCCGCGGATCCTTGCCGACACAGTTGTTTTTTTGTCTGGAGGAGATTCTGCGCGGGCACCGCGCTTGCGAGTATTCGGTATTCTGCTTACGCGAGCTTCGGAAACTACCTAGATGTACCTCGGGCCCTCACAGGGCTCTTGTTCCCGTTGCGCCGGATGCCCCGCTCAGCGGGCACGGGTGATCAAAGTGACGAGTTCAGCCAGGGAGTGCACCTGGGTCTTGGTCATGACCTTGGCGCGGTGGATTTCGACCGTGCGCTCCGACAATCCGAGGTCCATGGCAATGACCTTGTTTGCCTGGCCGGTCACGATGCGATCCATGATCTCGCGTTCACGCGTGGTGAGGGTCGAAAGTCTGGCGCGAACTTCCTCGACTTGAGCGAACGCCGAACGCTGCCGGGCACTGAGGGCGAGCGCCTGGTTGATGCGGTCGAGCAGTTCCTGGTCCCGGAAGGGCTTTTCGATGAAATCGAGCGCTCCCGCACGCATGGCCCTGACTGCCATCGCAACATCGCCATGTCCGGTGATGAACAACAAGGGTAGATGGCAGCCGCGTTCGTTCAGGACTTGTTGGAGATCGAGCCCGCTCATCCCGGGCATGCGGATATCCACAACCAGACAGCCATCCATCGCGGCATCGAACGCGGCCAGAAAGTCGGCTGCTGACACAAAGGTTCGCGACTCAAGACCGACAGATCGGACCAACAGGGCAAGTGATTCCCTCACGGCCGCGTCGTCATCTATCACGTAGACGGTACCAGTCATGCGGGCATTCTCTCTACTGCGGGAAGCGCCTCCCCGCAAGGCAGCCGAACTTCAAAAATGGCTCCGCCTTCCGGGTTGTCGCGGTAAACCAGGGTTCCCCCATGCGCCTGGATGATGGAATGGCTCAGCGACAGCCCGAGTCCTACCCCTTCAGCCTTGGTCGTGAAGAAAGGCAGGAACAATTGATCTTGATGGCCCACCGGCACGCCCGGCCCGCGGTCCGCCACAGAGACAATCAGGCTCTCGCCCGCAAGCAGACTGCGCACCACCACACGGCGTCTGGCGGACTCGAGTGACTGGCAGGCATCGATGGCATTGCGCAACAGGTTCAATACCACCTGCTGGATCTGGACCGAGTCGGCCTGCAGCTCGGGCAAGGAGTTAGTGAGGTGTACCTCGAAGAGTACCTGGGCACGTCTCGCATCCAGATCGGCGAGCTCGATGACCTGCGTCAACAGGCTGTTCACATTCACCGGCTCGCGATTGCTTTCCCGCTTGGTCACGAAAGCCCGCACCCGTTTCACCACCTGGCCTATCTGCAGCGCCTGCTCGGCGACCACCCCGAGCCCTCCTGCAATTTCTTCAAGCGTGGTCTTCCCATTCTGCAAAAGGCGTCGATAGGCTTGCGCCTGATTGGCGATCGCTGTCAGGGGTTGATTGATTTCGTGCGCGATGGCGGAGGCCATCTCGCCCAGTGTGCTCAGGCGGGCGACGTGGGTGATTTCCGCCTGCATGCGCCTCACTGCTGCCTGTGCGGAGAGCTCGGCGGTGCGATCAATGATCTGGCCGATAAACTGATCGGCCTTGCCGGTGCGAGTCACCCGATCGAGGTACACATTGACCTCTGCCATGGAGCCATCCGCACAAGCCAGCGCCAGGACGAGGATCTGGCCTTGCTGCCCGCTCTCGAGGACCTGCGAGAGCGTGGACTGAATCCTCTCACTCCAGGCGGGATCGAACATCGCGGCAACATGCCTGCCCTCCAGTTGGCCCGGAGCTGTCTTGAGCAAGCGCAGGAGCGCAGGGTTGACCGAAATCAGCTGTCCATCCAGATCGGCGCTGAAGATGCCAACCGGCGCATGCTCGATGATGAAACGCATTTCCTCCTGTTGCTCCGCCAGTTCCGCTTCCGCGAGCTTGCGACGGCTGATATCCCTGGCGATTCCCACGAATTTGGTACCGACAGGGGTCTGTATCTCGCCCACGGAAAGATCGAGCGGGAAGATTCGTCCCGATTTGTGCAGCCCCTCCACTTCGCGTCCGATTCCGATGATCTTCGGTTCATGTGTGCGGTGGAAATTGCCGATGTATCGATCGTGATGCGGGGCATGGGACGGGGGCATCAGGATCTTCACGTTCTGCCCGATGACCTCCTCCTCGCTGTGGCCGAAGATTCGTTCGGCGCCCTTGCTGAAGTCTTCGATCACCCCATGGGCATCGATGATGATGATAGCCTCCACGGCGGCCTTGAGCAGGCCCTCGTAGCGCGCTTCCACCTCACGCAGACGGAGCTCGAGTTCTGTGGAGTCAGGCATCGGAAAATGCGCGGGACCGTGTGAAATACTGCGCGCGAGACTGTAAGAACCCCGCGTCGATGTCAACGCGGGAATATCATTTATCGCCTGATAGCCATACCCGACTAATTTTTCATGGGATTTTCCCAGGTCCCGTTGGGGCCTTCATGCTGGTGGTGAACCCGCATGCGATTTTGATCCGGGTCAAAGATCCTTCAGGATGGGAGACCACGAACAGCGAACTGGAGCGCTCCGCGATGAGCATCCGCAATCTGGATGGATTTTTCCGCCCGGGCGCCGTCGCCGTCATTGGCGCCTCCGATCGCCCGCACAGCATCGGCGGGACCCTGATCAGGAACATGCTGGACGGCGGGTTCCAGGGCACCGTGATGCCGGTCAATCACCGTCAGACGACGGTCGCGGGAGTCACAGCCTGGCCATCGGTGGAAACCCTGCCGCTGACGCCGGATCTGGCGGTCATCTGTGTTCCTCCCACCCACATCCCGGGCCTCATCCGGGCGTTGGGAGAACGCGGGACGCGCGCCGCAGTAGTCATTACCGCTGGACTATCAACCACACACATGCCCGATGGGGCCACCGTTGCGGAAGCCATGCAATCCGCCGCCAGACCGTACCTGCTGCGCATCATCGGGCCGAATTGCCTCGGCATGCTCGTTCCCGGTATCGGTCTGAAAGCAAGCTTCGCCCCGGCCATGGCACTTCCCGGTCGCCTCGCCTTCGTCTCTCAATCGGGCGCGCTGGCCACGGCGGTGCTCGATTGGGGCAACTCGCAGGGCATCGGCTTCTCTTGCTTCATCTCGATCGGCGACAGCCTGGACGTGGACCTCGGCGATCTCCTTGATTACCTGGGTCGGGACGCGCACACGAGCGCCATACTGCTTTACATAGAGGCAATCAAGAATCCCCGCAAGTTCCTGTCCGCGGCGCGCGCGGCAGCACGTGCCAAACCGTTAATCGCGATAAAAGCGGGACGGGCCACGGCGGGAGCGAGGGCTGCGGCCTCCCATACCGGTGCACTCGCGGGCGACGATGACGTGGTCGATGCGGTGCTGCGGCGGGCCGGTATCCTGCGTGTGGAGACCACTCAGGATCTTTTTTCCGCGGCCGAGACGCTCGCACGCAGCAAACCCTATCTGGGGCCGCGCGTCGCGTTGATGACCAATGGTGGCGGCGCGGGCGTGATGGCGACAGACGTCCTGGTGGCTGCCGGCGGTGAACTCGCCACCCTTTCAGAAGAGACGCTCGCAGCGTTGGATGCCTTCCTGCCAACGACTTGGTCACGCGGTAACCCGCTGGACATCATCGGGGATGCTCCGGTGGAACGGTATGTGGAGACACTGAAGGTTCTCACCCGATCACCGGAGGTCGATGCGATCATCTTCATGCATGCTCCTACCGCCATCGAGGACAGTCTGAAGATCGCCGAGGCGCTGGTGCCCGTCATCAAGGCTTCGGGCAAGACCGTGTTCACGTCTTTTCTCGGCGGTGACAGCGTGATTGCCGCCCGTCGCTGCATGGCAAGCGAGGGGGTTCCGGGTTATGCCACGCCGGAGGAATCGGTCCGCGCGTTTCTCCAGACGGTGGCCTTCGCGCGTTTGCAGAGCCTGTTGCTCGAAACCCCACCCCGGAATTTTCCGCGCACCACGGGCAATCTGGACGAGGCGCGTGCGCTGGTGCAGCGGGTGGCGCGCTCCGGTCGCACCATGCTCTCCGAGCTGGAGGCCAAGCAGGTGCTCATGGCAGCGGGCATTCCCACCGTCCGCACCGAGAAGGCGAGCGATGTGGATGCCGCCGTTGGCATTGCGCGAGACATCGGCTTTCCGGTGGCGCTCAAGATTCTATCGCCGGACATTTCGCACAAGAGCGATGTGGGGGGTATCGCACTCAACCTGGCGGATGCTGAAGCTGTGCGGGAAGCAGCCCAGTACATGCTGAAGCGCGTCTCTACTGCCGTGCCGGGGGCAGTGCTCGAAGGCTTCACCGTGCAGGCCATGGCAAAGACTCAGGGCGCCCATGAGCTCATTCTTGGTTGTGTGAGCGATCCCGTGTTCGGCCCGGTGATCATGTTCGGGCAAGGAGGAACCGCCGTTGAAGTAACGAAGGATCGGGCATTTGCCTTGCCTCCCCTCAATGTTCCGCTGGCTCGCGCGCTGGTGGGTCAGACCCGCGTGGCCAGACTGCTGGCTGGCTATCGGGACCGGCCGGCAGCGGCCATGTCCGATATCCATGCGGCGTTGATCAATCTGTCGGCATTGGTTGCGGCCTGCCCGGAAATTCTCGAACTCGACATCAACCCCTTGCTGGCTGATGCGTCCGGTGTCTGCGCACTGGATGCCCGCATCCGCGTCATGACCACCGAGGCCTGCCCCGATGCAAGACTTCTCATCCGCCCCTATCCGGGCGAACTGGAGTCCACATGCGTGTTGGGTGGCCGCACTATCCTGCTGCGGCCGATCAAGCCGGAGGACGAGCCGCTGCATGCCGCTTTTCTTGCGCAGCTCAAACCCGAGCATGTGTATTTCCGTTTTTTCCAGATGATCAGGGAGTGGAGCCATCCACAGCTGGCACGCCTGACGCAGATAGACTACGACCGTGAAATGGCCTTCGTGGCGGTGGATGAGGACGGCAGTTTTCTGGGTGTGTCGCGCGGCATTACTGACCCCGACAATGACACCAGCGAGTTTGCTGTCGTGGTTCGCAGCGACCATCAGGGTGAGGGGCTGGGACAGGTGTTGATGGAGAAACTGATTCACTATTCCCGGAATCGAGGTACCTTGCGGATGAACGGCTTCATCCTGGCGCAGAACACCCCCATGATGACCTTGGCGACCCAGCTGGGTTTCAAGGTGATAAGTTCCGACGAGGCTGGAGTACACGAATTGACGCTGCAGCTGAATGCCGATCCCGTGGCTGAAGCGTCAAATGGTGCCGATTTCATGCCTGCAACATGACGGAGAGAGCAACATGTGGATATTTACACCCAACGCTTTTCTTTCCATCGTCGCCCATCGCGGGAAGCCCGATCACCTGCTGGTGCGGGCGCGGCTGCCCGGTGATATCGAGCGCGTGTTCCCCGAGGCGAAAGTCACCCGTTCCCCGCAGGCGGATTACCTTTATCGGGCCGAGATCTCGCGCAAGGCTGTCGGTGACGCGCTGACCGCCCATGCGCTGTCGATGGGCTATGACAATGTCAAAGGTGCTGTGAGCGACAGCCGACGCGGCAGGATGATGGGGCGGGTGTGGGCGACCTGTGCGTCGGAACAGCATGTCTGAAGCCGCAGACCCTGAGCTGCTGTACCGGTTGGGAGTGGCGCTCGCAATAGGGTTTTTGCTGGGTATTGAGCGCGGCTGGCGTGACCGCGAGGCGGGCGAGGGGCACCGCGCCGCGGGTGTGCGCACCTTCTCCCTGCTCGGGCTCCTAGGCGGCGTGGCGGGCGCATTATCCGCGGCCACGGGCCCTCTCGTGCTTGCGATAACCCTCCTGGTGTCCGGAGTGGGGCTTGCCTTGTTCATGTATCGCGAGGCGCTGCACGAAGGAGACTTCAGTGCAACGTCGCTGGTGGCAGCCCTGCTGACCATGTCGTTGGGGGCCTTTGCCGCCCTCGGTGACGTGCGGGTTGCGGGCGCAGCGGGGGTGGCTGCGACTGTGCTGCTGGCCGTCAAGGAGCCCCTGCACAGCTGGGTTGCCCGCCTGACGTGGCGTGAGTTGAAGTCTGGTCTGCTGCTGGCCGCCATGACAGTGATCTTGTTGCCGCTGCTGCCTGACCGTACCATCGATCCTTGGGGCGTATTCAATCCCTACCAGATCTGGCTGCTGACCGTCCTCATCGCAGCTGTGTCATTTGCCGGGTACTGCCTCGTGCGAATGGCCGGCCCCCGTCGCGGTGCATTGCTCAGTGCCCTGGCCGGAGGCTTGGTTTCATCCACAGCCGTGACCCTGTCCTTTTCGCGTCTGGTCAAGACCAACGGTGGCCATGAACCCATGCTGGCAGCCTGTGTGGTGGCCAGTGGCACGGCAATGATATTCAGGGTGGCCGTGCTTCTCGCCCTGATCGCCCCGGCCCTTCTGCGGCCTGTGGCGCCGGCGGTCGTGGCAGCTGCGACTTGCAGTGGTCTGTTCATCTGGTGGGCCTTTTCACAACGCGAACGCACCGGACCACCGGTCGTCCTTGCAGTCGAAAATCCCTTCGAGCTCGCTGAAGTCATCAAGTTCAGCCTGTTGCTCACCGTCATCCTGTTCGGCGCACAAATCGCGCGCGATACCTTCGGAGAATCCGGGCTGCTCATCCTGGCGGCAATCTCCGGAATCGCGGATGTGGATGCAATCACTCTGACGGCAGCGCGATTGAGTGTGTCGCCTCCCTCACGGGAAATTGCCGCAGCGGCGATTCTTGTTGCTGTGTTCGTCAACAACCTGGCCAAAGTGGCATTGTCGGCCTGGGCGGGCAATCCACGTCTTGGCGCATGGGTGCTGGCGGGGACGCTGCCCGGTGCAGTGGCGGCTGGCGCGGTGTTTCTGATGGTCAGCCACTGACCGACTGCTGCGTGAAGTGAACTCCGGATCCAGCCCGCCGCGCGGGATTTCATTTGCCACCGCCGCGCGTTACTGGCTGCGCCTGGGATGTCTCAGCTTCGGAGGACCTGCAGGCCAGATCGCCCTGCTGCATCGGGAGCTGGTCGAAGAGCGTCGGTGGATTCCGGAGTCCTCATTCATCCACGCACTCAACTACTGCATGCTGCTACCCGGGCCCGAGGCGCAGCAACTGGTCACGTATGCGGGCTGGTTGCTGCACGGGCCTCGCGGTGGCATCACGGCCGGGGTGCTGTTCATTCTGCCGTCCTTGCTGTTGATGCTGTCCCTGGCCTGGCTGTATCTGCGCTTTGGCAGTATTCCTTGGATCTCGGGCATTTTTGCCGGAATCAAACCCGCGGTAACCGCCATCGTCATCCAAGCGGCACTCCGTCTCGGGATACGTACGCTCAAAACGCTGACACTGCGCCTGATCGCCCTGACCGCATTTCTCGCGCTTACCTGGTGGAAGCTTCCATTCCCCGGAGTGATTGCCGCTGCGGCGCTGGTGGGTGCGCTGCTCGGTCATTCTGCGCCGACGAGAATCGGCCTCCCGGCACGGCCGCAGACGGCATCATCGTTCACTGCGACCGGCCACTCTGCATCCTCAGGCTCGATTGGATGGGGCAGCATCGCCCTGGTAGCGCTGTTGACCTGGGGCCTGCCTCTAGGGGCTCTGGCGTGGCAATGGGGATGGCATGGGTTGCCGGCGCTGCTCGCCGTCTTCTTCACCAAGGCGGCGCTCCTGACTTTCGGGGGGGCTTACGCGGTTTTGCCGTACGTGTATCAGGGTGCCATTGTCGAGCACGCTTGGGTCACCCCGGTGCAGATGATGGATGGCCTGGCTCTCGGCGAGAGCACCCCGGGTCCGCTCATCATGGTGGTGGCATTCGTGGCCTTTATTGCAGGTTATGAGCAGGGCCCCTGGGCGGACGCGTCACCGCTGCTTTCCGGCGTGTTGACCGGCCTCCTTGCCACCTGGTTCACCTTTTTGCCCTCGTTCTTTTTCATTCTCGGAGGCGCACGATGGGTGGAGCGTTCCCAGGGTAACCGTCGACTTGCCGGGCCGCTGACGGTAATCAGCGCATCGGTGGTGGGCGTTATTTTCAATCTCGGGTGGTTTTTTGCGCGCGCGACCCTGTTTGACGAGGGTGGGCTAGCCCTGTGGCCGTGCCTCGTTGCGGTCTTTGCCTTCTGTGCCCTGCAGTTCCTGCGCTGGAGCATGCTGCGCGTGTTGTTTGCATGCGGGATGATGGGCAGCCTGCAGCAGATGCTGAGCGCCTAGGACGATGCCGGCTTAACCCGGCTTGCACACTCTGTCAGACTGTCGCCTCCGAACACTACAGCTCAGGAGAACATTCCCATGGCCGCCTATCTCATCGCCCACGCCCGAATCAAGGATGCCGCAAAGCTCCAGGAGTACAGCGCACTTGCCGGCCCCACCCTCGCCGCTTTCGGCGGCGCGCCGGTCGCGCGAGGCAAGGTTGCCGGCGTGCTGGCCGGTCAGCACCAGGGTGACATTGCGCTGATCGTGAAATTTCCCGACGCTGATACCGCACGCAACTGGTACAACTCGCCTGCGTATCAATCCCTGATTGCCCAACGCGACCAGGGCATGGAGCCCACCTTCGTACTGATTGAAGAACCGAACTGATCACCCGTGTCCGGGCCAGGTCGAGAGGAGGATTTTCGTGACTGAAATCTCCATGGATACCCCACACGGGCGTATCGAGGGTCGTGTTGACGCCCGTTTCAATGCCGTGCTGGATGCGTTCGTTGCCAACTTCTCCGAGCGTGGTGAAGTCGGTGCGAGTTGCACCCTGACGCTGGAGGGGCAGCCTGTCGTGGACCTGTGGGGTGGCCGTGTGGCGCCCGGGGGTGCACCTTGGGCGCGAGACACACTTTGCATGGTCTTCTCTTCGACCAAGGGCGCGATGTCACTCTGCGCCCATCTGCTTGCAGATCGAGGCCAACTCGATATGGATGCGCTCGTCTCGCACTACTGGCCCGAATTCGCTGCCGCCGGCAAGGAGGAAGCCAGGGTCTCCATGACCCTCGATCACACCGCCGGCGTCCCGCATGTGCGGGGCCCCGTGATACCCGGTGAATTCTGGAACTACGAAGGCATGGTCAAGCGTGTGGCGGAGGAGCCCGCTTTCTGGACTCCCGGCTCGCGGCAGGGCTATCACGGGATCACCATGGCTTGGACAGTGGGAGAACTCGTGCGCCGGGCCGGAGGTAAGCGCTTGGGTGAGTTTTTTGCCCGGGAGCTTGCCGGCCCTCTGGGTCTGGACTTCTGGATAGGATTGCCGGAGAGCCATGAGTCACGTGTTGCGCCGATGATCATGGCGGAGCCCGATCAGGCGTGGATGGAAACACGCTTCATCAAGGCTGCCTTGACGACCCGTGATACTCCAACCGCGCTGTTCATGCGCGACTTTGCGACCTTCGAACCCAATACGCGCGCCTGTCGTGCGGCAGAGGTGGGTTCGGCCAATGGCATGGCTAACGGCCGCGCACTCGCCGGCCTCTATGCCCCGTTTGCAAATGGCGGCACGCTGCACGGGAAGCGCTATGTTGGCGCCGAAACACTCACGCGGATGAGCCGCGTCTCCGCGGCAACCAGCGATGACGCTACCCTGATGATTCCGGCGCGCTTCGCTCTAGGCTTCATGAAATCCACCGACAATCGGCGCTTGCCGGGCGTCGTGAATTCATCCCTGCTGATGTCTGAAGCAGCCTTCGGTCATGTTGGTGCCGGGGGCTCGATAGGTCTTGCGGATCCGGAGTGCCGCATGAGTTTTGGCTACGCCATGAACCGCATGGGCACCGGGGTGCTGTTGAATGAGCGAGGTCAGTCACTGCTGGATGCGGTGTACTCGTGCCTGGGTTACCGCACCAATCAAGGCGGAGCCTGGACTCAGTGAGTCAAGGGCTGGCGAGACCAGCCCCGCCTACGCCAGCCAGTCCGGCGTGGGCAGTCCCTTGCTGCGCAGGAACTCGGGATTGAACAGTTTTGACTGATATCGTGTCCCGCTGTCGCACAGCAGGGTGACTATGGTGTGCCCTGGTCCCATGTCGCGGGCGAGGCGGATCGCCCCTGCCACGTTCACACCTGCCGAGCCGCCAATGCAGATACCTTCCTCCCTCAGCAGATCAAAGACCACCCGGACGGACTCCTCGTCCGGAATCCGGTAGGCCTTGTCGATCGGGGCACCTTCGATATTGCGGGTGATTCGTCCCTGCCCGATGCCTTCCGTGATGGAACTTCCCTCTGACTTCAACTCACCCGAGGTGAAGTAACTGTACATCGCTGCGCCAGGCGGGTCGGCGAGTGCAGTCGTGATTCGTGGATTACGACCCTTGAGATACGATGCGATACCGGCCAGCGAACCGCCAGTGCCTACCGCACAGACGAAACCATCCACCTGACCATCCGTGTGCTGCCAGATTTCCGGCCCGGTGCCTTCAATGTGCGCCTGCCGGTTGGCGAGATTGTCCCACTGGTTGGCCCACAACACGCCGTTGGGCTCCTGTGCTGCGAGCTCAGCGGCAACACGCTCGGAGACCCGAACGTAGTTGCCGGGATCCTTGTACGGTGCTGGGGGAACCTCCATCAACCGGGCACCGCAGAGCTTGAGCATGTCCTTTTTTTCCTGACTCTGGGAATCAGGGATCACAATCAGTGTGCGATAACCACAGGCATTCCCGACCAAGGCAAGGCCGATGCCGGTATTACCGGCAGTCCCCTCTACAATCAGTCCACCTCGCCGGAGAACGCCGCGGCGCTCCGCATCACGCACGATGAACAAGGCGGCCCTGTCCTTTACCGAACCGCCGGGGTTGAGAAATTCAGCCTTGCCCAGGATGGTGCAGCCCGTGAGGGCAGACGCCTTGCGGAGCTTGATCAGGGGCGTGTTGCCTATGCTCTCCAGCAGGCCATCGCGGTAGATCATCGATGCGGTTCCTTAATTCTCAGTGGGGGTTTCAAGGAGCGGGAAGGCTCGCTGCCTGGCGCAGCGCCGCCGTTGAATCATCAAGTAGTGTCGCGAGTTCATCGCGCAGGATGCTTCCTGTATTGCGGATATCAACGCCGGACATGAATTCGACCCGTCGAGCATATGCTGCAAGCCTGGTTGCCCCGATTGTTCTCGCCGCACCACTCAGGGCGTGCATCTCACCTCTGATTTTCTCAAGTGACTGCTCCCCTTCAATGGTGCGCAGGCCCTCGATGTAACCTTGGGCATCCTCGAAGAACTCGTTGAAGAAGCTTTCGCGCTCCCCGACCTCCATGTATTCCAGCAATTCATCAAGGATTTCCCGATCCAGAATGCCCGGGGCCTTGGCCGGCTGATTTTGTAGGGCGCGATCCCGCGCGCTACGGAGGCTGGGCGGCGCAGGCTCCCGGCCCCGCGCTCGCATGATGCGATTTATGGTCTCGATCATCGCCGAAGGCTTCAAGGGCTTGGTGAGGAAGCGCGTGACGCCGGCAAGCTCGGCGTCGGCGACGATCTCCGGCCTGCTGTCGGCCGTGACCATCACTACCGGGATACGCTGGGTCGGGTCCGTGATTGCGAAGTGATAGAGACGAACCACCTCCATGCCATCCATCACCGGCATGTGCATGTCAATGAGAGCGATGTCGTGTTTGCACTGTGTCAGCTCACGCACGGCCTGCTCGCCATCCGAGACCACAGTGCACTCAAATCCGCCTTCTGCCAGCGCCATTCTGGCAATGGTCTGGTTGGTCAGATTGTCTTCCGCAACCAGTACCCTGATCCTCTCGAGGCTTTCGTTCCTGGCAAGTATCCCTGTGTAGTCGCGTCGGAATTCAGTGGATAGCCCAAGGATTCGATCGAGCAGCGGCCCCGGATCAGGAAGTGCCAGGAAGGTGTTGAATCCAAGCTCGACCGCCTGTGTCCGCAGGCTATCTGGCCCGACGCCACACAGTGGTATCAGCAGCTCTTCGCCAGGGCCATCCAGCATATCGCGCACCAGGGAGGCCGGAGTTTCATTACCCACGAGGTCCACCATGATCATCGCCGGTGGACTCGCAAGCCAGACGCGCTTCTCGCCAATTCCCCGGGCAAAAGTGAGCAGGCGAACCTGCCGCGCGTGGAGTGCCTGCTCGACTTCTGCGGGAGGCGATGATCCCAACCATGCCACGTCACAGCCCGGCAGCGCTCTGATCATGTGCGGCTGTCGCTGGCGCTCGAAGGCCAATTCGATGGTGAAGAGGGTGCCCTGCCCCACCACCGATTCGACCGAGATTTCCCCTCCCATCAGCCTCACCAGTTCACGGGCAATTGCAGTCCCAAGACCTGTCCCTGCGTGGCGACGCGTCACACTGGTATCGGCCTGGTAGAACGGGTTGAAGATCTTGTCGAGATCCTCGGCGGCGATGCCCGGACCGGTGTCCTTGATTTGGAACCGGATCTCCATCTTGTCGGAGGTCGCGGGTGCCGCCATGACGCGCAGGCTGACGCGGCCAGCCTCGGTAAATTTGATTGCGTTACCGCACAGGTTGATCAGCACTTCCTGAAGCTGCAGCGGTGAACCAATGACCGCCGGTTCGATCCGGGCATCGATGAAGAAGTCGAATTCGAGACCTTTCAACTGGGCCTGTGGCCAGAGGATGCTCACCGCGTCATGAATCACTCCGTGCAGGTTCATGGGCGAACGCTGCAGGGTAGAGGTCCCATCTTCGAACTTGCTTACATCGAGGATGCGGTTGATGAGATCGAGCAAGGTATTGGACGACACGGAGATTATCCGGAACATCTCCTTTTGCCGAACAGTCGCCTCTGTTCTGGCAAGCAGATCCGCCACAGAGATGATGCCGTGCAGGGGGGTTCGTAATTCGTGGCTCATTCGAGCCACGAAATCACTCTTGGCAGCGTAAGCCAGGCGTGCGTCGGCAATGGCGGCATGCAGCCGCTGGATAAGAAAGCTGGCGTAGATCGGCACGACCAGAAGAGCAATTCCCAGGCCTGTCGAAAGCGATGGGTTGCTGCTCCAGAAAGGCGAGATCCTCGTGATAATGAGGTAGCCGATTATCGACGCGGCGAGATTTCCATAGAGGTACTGCAGGCCGAAGCGCATGCCGTAGCCAATGGTGATCCAGAGATATACGCCATAGGCGCCGGCCAAAGCCTGGCCACCGAAATACAGCAGCCAGGTAACCGCGAGGTTGTCGATCACTATGGAGGCGATACGCTGGCCTACGCGCCAACCATGGCTGGACAGCGTATTGCCCAACAATCTGGCCCAGACATACAACACAAACGCCGAGATGAAGCACACCAGGAAGGTCGACCAGACCCAGGCAAGGCCTATGCTTGGATCGTGACGGTAGGCAATCAGCCCAAGCACGATGAACGCGGCGTTCATCCCGAAACGTATCTTCGCCTGGGCAAGTTCGCCCAGCGCTTCCGCCGTCTCACCGGCCATGATTGGATTGTCGCGCAGCAACTCAGTGACTCTCTGGAGCGCGCCCCAGAATCAGTACCGCGTTATGCCCACCAAAGCCAAAGCTTTCGGTCAGCGCGTGATTGATCTGCGCAGAACCGGATTGCCTGCAGAAATTGAGGTCAGCGATGGGATCGTCCAGATTGCGGCTTGCGTGTACCTGTTGTGTGAGCAGACTTTTCACCGTGACAACTACTTCCAGCGCACCACTGGCTCCGATGGAGTGGCCGAGGACTGATTTGGTGCTGTTTACGAGCGGTGTCGGGCCGAAGTATCGCTCGAGCAGCTTGCTCTCGACTGCGTCGTTCAGCTCCGTGCCGGTGCCATGTGCATTGATGTAATCGATGTCTGCGCAGCCCAGTCCAGCGGAATCCAGAACCTCGGTGTAGAGGCGCGAGATGGCCCTCCCTTCCTCGTCCAGAGCAACCATGGAGTGCGCATCAGCGTTCGCTCCGAAAGCCCGAACTTCTGCCAGCACCTTTGCACCCCGCGCCTGCGCATGTTCGGCAGACTCGAGAACCACCATGCCGGCACCACCTTCCGAGAAGAGAAAACCCGACCTTTTACGATCGAAAGGACGGTTCTCTGGCTCGCCGCTGGCCAACGGACGGGCCAGGGTCTGCAGGCGGTCGAAACCCATGAATACTCCACCTGCATTGTCGCGCAAATGCTCAACCCCCCCGGCGAGTGCCAGGCTGAGCTCCCCCCGCTGGATCGCTTCATAGGCTCGTCCTATGGCGACGGTTCCCGAAGCACAGGCGTGGCAAAGGGTCTCCGCTGCACCCTTGAAGCCAAAAGCCATGCTGAGAGTGGCGGTCGCAGCATTGGGCATGGTCTGACAGATCACGAGGGGATGGACACGGGGGTGAAGTTTGAGTGCTGCCAGATGTTCAGACAGGCGGGCATCGTCAGGAGCAGCGCTCAGGGCATTCTCCAGATGCGGTTTCAAGCCGGAGAGCAGATGAGCCCTGTAGTTGTCGAAGGGTGCTTTCGCGCCCCCAAGGCCAGTGCCGAGATAGACGCCCGAGCGCCAAGAATCGTTACCTTTCATTGGGGCGGTTGGCAGGGCGGCCTGGCGCCAAGCTTCCTGCGCGGCGCACAACGCGAGCACAGAAGGCATCCCCATGACCAGGAGCTCCTGACGGGAAAAGCCTTGGGCCCGGAAATCAATGGCAGGTAATGGAGCCCAATTCCGGCTGGCGGCCCTGTAGTAGACACTCCAGCTCGCGGGAACCGGCTCAGCAACCACCTGGTCGGTCAGGCATCCCTCCCACAGAGCGTCCGCACCACAACCAAGGCTGCTTACGGCACCGATACCGGTGATCACCACGGCATGCTTGACCAAGCCTGTACTCCCTCACTATCCGCGATTCAGGGTCCGGGCCACGTATTCCGCAACCCAGGCGACCGTGACGCCCTCTTTGGGCACGTCCTCCAGGCTGAATTCCGCATCGAAGGCTTCATCGAGCGCGATGATCAGGGTCACTACATGCATGGAGTCCGCCCCGAGGTCCTCCCTGATGCGGCTTTCGCCCTGAACCGCCGAAGTCTCTTTCTCCAGGGTCTCAGCGACCAACTCCCTGACCCGGACGAGAATAGCGTCTTTGTCCATATGCCCTCTGTATCTGCCCGTCGTCGCGTCCGGCGGATGGCGCCGGTTTCTGCCCCTATGTTCCCTTTTTATCGGCCATGTTGCGATGTTGTTCAGGGGGGGGTATTTGCAGTAGCCGATTGAGGGGATGCAGGCACGTCGCGCCAACTCATAGCGTGAGGGTCCGCCTGCGGAACCCCGGGGTGGCAACCCGTGTCGTGGTCGTCCTCCTGACAACGCGAAACAAGAACAGGATGGTGCGGCCAGTGGAGTGAATAGGAATGTCGACTTCTGCAAGTGTGCTGCGCCCGGCACCTCGAACCCAGCTCCCATCGCGCAGATTATATCCCCTGCCCGCGCCCAGACTGCTGGAACTGGAGCACCATGAGGCCAGCGACAGTCTCTATCTGACCGTCAGCGCGGGCGCCGCTGCCCATATTACCCAGGCCCTCATGGATGAGCTCACGTCCAACGGGCGACAGGTTCGGGCTGGTGAATACGGAGCACTGCGATATCGCGTCATGCTTTCAGCACATGATGGGGTGTTTTCTCTCGGTGGGGACCTTGGCTTTTTCGTGCAGTGCATCCGAGCAAAGGACCGGGAACGGTTGCTCGCCTATGGTCTGTCCGCAGTGGACGGAGTCTGGGACAACCTCTCCGGTTGTGGGGTCCCCGAACTCACGACTATCGCCGTAGTCCAGGGCGAGGCGCAGGGAGGCGGTTTCGAAGCTGCGTTGTCCTGTCACGCGATCATCGCGGAGCAGGGCTGTCGTTTTGGCTTCCCGGAGTCCCTCTTCGGTCTTTTTCCGGGTATGGGTGCCTGGTCATTGATCGCCGCTCGCACAGACGCGGACGTCGCGGACCGTATGATAGCCAAGCCTCACCGCTACCCTGCGGAAATGCTGTTCGAGTTGGGATTGGTGGATTACCTGGTCCCGAAAGGGCAGGGACGCGCCTTTGCACAAGAACTGGCTACGTTGGCCCCAAGTCCAGGCATGCTTGCCCGCAAGCGGGCGCTCGCGGGCATTCGATACAATTCACTGGTCAACTCGGTGGAACGCTGGGTGGAAGCTGCGCTGGGCCTGCCGGCGCGCCAGCTACGTATCATGCGCTACCTCATCGACGCGCAACGTCGAAGAGCGCCCGCGGCAACAGAAGCTTTTGTTCCAACCTTGGCGGGGTAGCTAACGCTCATTTTCAAGGCGAATCCTGTCGCGAACCAAAACCCGAGCGGAAGATAACGCACGCAATCCGGCGGCAGACGCCGCAATGAAAAATTGGACACAGCCCCAGCATCCGCGGCAAGAACACGGAGAGCGCAGCGCTCGAGAACCGTTCCCCAGCTCCTGCCTGAACGTCCGGAGAATTTCTCCGCATAAAAAAAACCCCTGAACGCCGTTGCGTTCAGGGGTTTTCCATTTTGATGCCTGGCGATGACCTACTTTCACATGGCTACTGCCACACTATCATCGGCGCAGAGCAGTTTCACTTCTGAGTTCGAGATGGGATCAGGTGGTTCCCGCACGCTATTGTCACCAGGCAAACCGGATGGAGCACGCACGGATTGCGCGCTCCGAAACTTGAGAAGTTGACAGGCGTTTAAAGTGACATTGTCTTCTGTAACTGGCCACCAAAACGCTTGAGCGTTATATGGTCAAGCCTCACGGGCAATTAGTATCGGTAAGCTACACCCATTACTGGGCTTCCACATCCGACCTATCAACCTCGTAGTCTACAAGGGCCCTTCAGGGACCTTAAAGGTCCAGGGAGACCTAATCTCAGGGGAGGCTTCCCGCTTAGATGCTTTCAGCGGTTATCCCGTCCGCACATAGCTACCCGGCAGTGCCACTGGCGTGACAACCGGAACACCAGAGGTGCGTCCACTCCGGTCCTCTCGTACTAGGAGCAGCTCCCTTCAAGTCTCCAACGCCCACGGCAGATAGGGACCGAACTGTCTCACGACGTTCTAAACCCAGCTCGCGTACCACTTTAAATGGCGAACAGCCATACCCTTGGGACCGGCTTCAGCCCCAGGATGTGATGAGCC
>Ga0315909_10003232_pt1 | contig 20055 bp, 21 predicted proteins | sample LakEriMetagenome_11_FD_203527 | JGI IMG/M metagenome (GOLD analysis project Ga0315909, IMG submission 203527) | Freshwater fungal communities from buoy surface, Lake Erie, Ohio, United States - Buoy 2 MA125 | ecosystem: Environmental > Aquatic > Freshwater > Lake | place: USA: Lake Erie, Ohio... | reverse complement strand
CCAACGGCATCGCGATGGCGACCGTCGATCAAACCATCGCAGCCATCCCCGACGCCCTGCTCCGCGAGAGAGTTCGCGTCGAATGGGAGTACGGAACAGAGGTGCATCGGGACTCGCCGTTCGTCGCTCAACTCGGTGCTACGCTCGGCCTGACGAGTGAGCGGCTGGACGCGGCGTTCCGCGAGGCAGAGGCGATGTGATGAACTGCACGGCAAGGCTACCGCAGGCGTAGGAAACAGCCCCGGCCGGACGTTTCCTGGGCAATAGTTCATAGGCCGCCAATGGCCCGACGCCAGCTGGACCGCAGAAATGGCCTATCTCACCTACTTCGATCTAGTCGAAAGCCTGATCGCCGCCTCATTCGGCGGCCCGCAGGACGCTGAGCAGCGGGATATCCGCTCCGCCGTCCACCGGGCGTACAACGAACTGACGACAATTCGCGACTGGGCCTATTACTCCGTCCACGGCCGGATCGTCACCAGCCCGTCCTACACCGCCGGGACCATCGGAATCACCTCCGGGGCGGTGACGCTGTCCGGGGGCTCGTTCGCCACGGCCGGCGTGACGGCCGACAACGCCCGCTACTGGACGATCCGTACCGGCGACAGGTCCTATCCCCTGGCGTCCTATTCCAGTGCCACGGCGGTCACGCTGGACTCGCAGTTCTCCGGCATCGACGTTCCTGCCGGTGCGTCCTACGCGCTGTTCCGCACGGTCTATCCGCTGCCGGATGACTTCCGGAACATGGACGAGCCCAGCGACGAGTACAACTGGTGGTCCGGCCTGTACGTGACCCCAGATGAGGCGATGAAGATCGAACGAGTGAGCAACTCGTCCGGGGAGCCCTACCACTGGACCCTCATCAAAGACCCTGCCGGCAGCGGCTGGGCGATCAAGCTGGTGGGCTGGCCGACCTCCCGGGAGACAATCGACTTCACCTATCGCCGCTCGGCCCGTCCGATCCGCTACTCCGGGCATGAGGCTGCACTGCGGCAAGGAACCATATCGCGGACTGGCACTGCCGTGACAGGCTCTGGCACTGCCTTTTCGGCGGCATGGGCTGGATCGGTTCTGCGAATTGCCTCCAGCTCGCAGGCGCCGGGCCCCATTGAATCGCTGTACCCGTACATATCGGAGTCGCTCATCGCGGCTGTCGGCAGCACGACGGCGCTCACAACGGCGGACTCCGGGACGATTGCCAGTTCGACGGGGTACCTCATCACGGACCCCATCGACATCGCCCCGCACATGTGCTCCGCCATGGAGTCATGCTGTGACTACTGGCTGGCCAGGATTCGCAACCAGAACCCCGACAAGGCGTTCCAGATGGCCCAGCGGGACATGCGGCTGGCGTTTGAGCAGGACCAGCTTGCGCCGCTCTCGGGTCGCAGCAATCGGATCTACCATGACGGAGGCTGGCGCAGCCCGCTCTTGCCAGACCAAGGTTGATCACCATTGAAAAATGGAGCGGGCTGGTTACCGCGGCGTCGCCGTACGCCCTCCCTGGCGGCGCCATGACCGTGCAGCTCAACCTGCAGTGCCTCCGCCCCGGGCAGATCGAATGCCGCAATGGGTATATCCAGGCCATAACCTCGCCGCCGGTAGTGTCTGCGGTGCGGTACAGCAGCGGCACGCAGGACAGGTTGTTCGTTATGGCCGATGGCGGCTTCTACCTCTTTGAACCGTAATGCCAAGCCTGACACAAATTACCGCCGCCGCCACCTGCAACGCCACACGGCCGCTGAGCATCCTGCCCATGGCCGGAGGGCGTGTTTACGCTGTCAATGGCGTGCAGCGGGGGTTCGCGTACATTGCCTCCACAAGCAGCGGCACGGTATATCCAATCGGCATCACGGCCGCGCCTGCCATTACGGCATCAACGTCTGCCTCGCCTCTGTTCTACTACGTGTCCTCTGTTGAAGTGACGGATGGGGGGCAGAACTACTTCGCTCCGCCCACCGTGACCATCGGCGGCGTCACCGGCGCGCGGGCCGCATTGGCCGGAAGCGCAGTCGGCCGCGTCTCATTCCTGACGTCAGCCACCACACACACCACCCCTCCGCAGGTTGTGTTGTCCGGCGGCCAGGCGAGCGGCGCCGCGGCGACGGCCGTTTTGGAGGCCACCGTCACTGGAGTGCAGATTGTTTATGGCAGCGGAGCGTACGCCACGCCACCGACCGTGACGTTTTACGCTAACGCGGGCGTCACTGAGACACGCGCGGCCAAGGGCTACGGCGTCATCAACGTCGCAGCAGGCGCCACCTCCGGGCCCCTGTCGGGTATTGTCCTCACGGACAGCGGCGAGTATCGATACACAAGCGCCTTGGCGGCCCGACAAAAGCCTGTCGGCGCTGTGGTGTCGGGCCCAATAGCCGGCGTGACGCCAGGCATTGACGTTCAATCGACCGCAGTTGTTGACTCTGTGACGGTCAGTAAGGCCGGGACCAACTACGCCTCTCCTCCGCAGGTGCTGTTTTCCTCGCGCGGTCTGCAGCGAGCCGGCGGGGGGGCCGCAGCCGTCGCTGCCGTGTCGTCTGGAGGCGTGACGTCGGTCACGCTGACGAACTTTGGGAGCGGCTACGACGGCAGCGTGGCCGTGGAGTTTGCCAACGCGCCCGCCCAGGCATCTGCCGTCATGGCACCTCGCCTTGCCGGGAAATATCTGTGCGGCGTCCGGTACATCGACGCTGCCGGGCAGCCTGGCAACCTATGCCAGCTCGTCACAGTAGACTGCGGAGATGGGGCCAGCACCATTCAGTGGAATCTGTCCTCGCTGACATTCACGGACGGCTCGCCAAACCGCGTCGCAAAAGCCGAGCTGTGGCGGACCAGTGGCGACCAGGCCGTCACGCTCTATCGCGTGGCCGAGGTGTCGCCCGGTACGACGTCGTATGCCGATGCGTTGCCGGATGCGACACTGGTGGACGCCTCCAGGACGGGGTACGGCGAGCTGCCGATCATCACGGCCGATGGCTACCCCAATGCGTATCGGTTTGGCGTACCACCCAGCCACATGTCTTCGATTTGCATGTTTGCCGACCGGGCCTGGTATGCAGTCGATGAGTCTGGCGCGGAGCCGAATGCACTGTACTTCTCGGCAGAAGGCGAGCAGGAGAGCGTCCCGGCAACAAACCAGGTCATCATCCAGTCGGTTGGCCGCGAGGCAGACCGCATCACCGGCATGTTCCCGATGGACGGCGCGCTGTACGTATGCCAGCAGCGGTCGATCACGCGGCTGACCGTGTCTGGAAACCCTCTGGAAAACGCCGCCGCCCAGCAGGTGGCCCAGCGAGGCTTGTTAAATGACCGCTGCTGGGTCCTGCATGAAGGCGTAGCGTACGTGGCGGATTCCACTGGGATGTACGCATTCGACGGGTCCTCCACAAAACCGCTTTCGGACCCAGTGAAGGAGTTCTGGACCGACCCGCGAATGGACTTTACGAAGTTCAGGGACTTCTTTGTCAGCCTGGACTCCGACCAGCAAGTGGTGCGGCTGCACTACCCCGTGACGACTGCGGCTATCGACTGGCGACAAGGGTCGTACATCGCCCTGTGCTACAGCCTCGTCACCCAGGCCTGGTGGGAAGAGCGATACGCGAGCCACATGGGCTGCGTGGCGACGGCCTACAAGAACGGCCGCCCGGAAAACTACGGCGGCGGCATCCAGGCCATATACCAACTGAACACTGGGAATACTGACCTAGGCTCCGGTATCAATTACTCTCTGAAGACCGGCAACTTCCCACTGAACAATGACCCGAAGCGGGGGCTACGGCTGGTCTACACGCCTACCAGCACAACCCACACTCTGCGGGCGTCCGTGTACTACAGCGGATCGACGGCCGCGCAGCCGTTCGCCGTGGGCACGGACCTTGGCACGGGGTTCGCCACTGTGGCCGGCAGCACCCAGGCCCAACTGAACCTATCTCGCAACACCAGCGGGTTCGCGCAGCTCTCGCTGGCTGGTCGCCTAGACGACAGGTCATCTGGAACGCAACGCCACATCGCCATCGGCCTGTCCGGCACGCAGGGGGCCCTGGCCAAGCCCGTTATCCACACGCTGCAGGTAGAGGGCGCGGGGTGAACCAGGCCTACAACAACCTGATGCAGGCCCTGCTCGGCGCCGGCATTAGTCCTGGGGCGGCATCCCGTCTGGCGCCAGCAATCGCGGACGCGGCTGCTGCCGCCGCGGCGAGGAACAACACTCGCGGCACACAGTTCTCGCTTCCGGCAGGAGTCGGCTTTTACCCAGTGGCCGGCGGCAAGGACAACTTCGCCCTGCATGTTTCTGCCCCGAATACCTACACAGACTCCGTCCCGGGAGGTGTGGTATTCGGCCCTGGCGGAGGGGCTCTCGGCGTGAGCGGCGTGTCTGTGTTCGACGGGGACATGTATTGCGAGGACGCTGGCTCGTTTGGGAACCTGGAGTCTCGCGGCGACATGGCCGTGGCAGGGCACGCCAAGATCACTACCACCGAGATTGGCGGGCGGATGGAGTGTGCCGGCTCCCTCAGCGTGTCGCCGGAGGCCGTGCAGTGTACGGCGCCGCTGCGGGCTCTCTCTAGCGTGTCCGTGTCGGACGCATGCACCCTGAACGGGCCGGTGACCACCAATGCCCAGATCACACTGAAAGGGCCAGTGATCTGGGACCGCGTCAACCGCGTGCCGTTTAATATGACGGTGTATTCCGCAGTCGGCGTTCTGGGCACCGACACTATCACCATGACGCCGACCGTTGTGGCAGTGCTGAATAACTTCGGCCAGGGGGCCGCCAGGAACTTCAAGCACACCCTTGACACCAAGTCCTACGCCCTGACCGACCTCATAGAGTTTGACGCAGAGAACTGCAAAATCGTCCTGAAACCCCTAGATCCGGACGGGAAAGCCTGGGACACCAAGGACGCCAAGGCCCCGAATGTCCTGGTCAGCGGGACGGTCAAAATCACGCTTTCCTGACGCCCCGGGCCTGATTCCGGACACTGTACTTTGGAGGCTTTATGTTCCAGGGCTCACAGCCGCAGACATACCGGCAAGCGTTGGCCGGGTTTAACGCATTCAATCCGCAGGCCCAGGGGATGCTGTCGGCCCCCCTGTACCCGATGGCGTACAACGCCCTGTCGCAATACTTCGGCAACCTGGGCATGGACCCCCACGGCAACTCCGTTCGCCAGGCAATGCAAGGCCCGCAGCTGAGCCCTGCCGAGCAAATGAGGAAGCGGTGGGATGAGCGGCAGGCTGTCGAAGCCGAGCAGAAGCGGCAAGACGACGCCTGGAAAGCACAGCACCAAGCCAGCATGAACGCCTGGGAGCAGTCCGGCGGCAAGGCGGCGTTCCTCGGCGGGATGTCGCCCAGCAATCAGGGCATATGGTCTTTGATGTATAAGATGTAACTACGGGGAGTAAGCGAGATGTCGCTAGAGGGCTTGCTGGGTCAGATGGTTGGTCTGCCTGTTGCTTACGGCAACATGTACACCAACATGTACAATAGCATGTACAACCCGATGTACAGCTATGGCCAGAGCCAGGCCGGCAACATGGCACAGCTGGGCGGGCAGTCGATGGGCCTGTACGGCAACCTCGCCGGCCAGCAAGCCTCCATGTACCAGGCCGAGCTGCCCATGCAAATGGAGCAGGCCAAGTGGAACTCCATCGCCCCGGCGCTCTCCGGCCTGCTTGGCCAAATCGGCTTCGGCGGCGCCAACATCTCGCCGCTGGCTATGCAGTTCAACCGCCCGGACGTCATGTCTGGCTACGGCAGTGCCGTCAACAGCGCTTACCAGAACGCCCGCGGCTACGACGGGTGGATGCAGCAGAACTTCGCCGGCCACCAAGGGGCGATGCAGAACGCGATGCCGCCAAATCCGTTCTCGGGGCAGGCCCAGCAGGCGCAGCAGCCGCAGCCGCAGCAGCAGCCGCAGCCGCAGCCGCAGCCGATGTCTCCGCGGCCCCGGCCGCCAGCACGGCCCAAGGTTGACATTGACAGCGGTTGGTACGAACACGGCGCGCCGTCGCGGCCAATCCTGCTGGCGCCCGGCTCCATGTTCCCAAACGCCCCGGTCCCCAGCACTGGGCCTAGCATCAGGCGAAGCTGACTATGCAGAACTACGGCTACATGGGGGCGCAGTGGGCTAACCAGGCCACTGCTGCACGCAACAACGCCCAGCAGTGGGGGCAGTACGGCGCCAATAACGCCAACCAAGCCAGCCAACTGCGTGTAGGGCAGAACCAGATCCAGAGTCAGATCGGCATGAACAACTTGCGGCAGCGTGACAGTCAATTCCGGTTTGGCCTTCAGGCGCTAGGCGGGCTGCTGAGATGATGGGCTACGGCAACTGGGGCGCACCGCCGCGTGTCGATCCTCGTCAGACGCAGGCCGTCGCCAACAACCAGATCGCGCTCGGCGCCCAGCAGGCGGCCCAAAGGACCTCCGCCGGTGCCGGGCTGTCCCGCGGGGCCGGGCACCGTGCGTTGGACGCGAACCGCGGTGGGATGGCAAGGGCGAATGCAGAGGGGCAGGCGGCTCAAACACGCGACGCGGACGCGCTGGCCAATGCGCAGATGCGTTCGCAGTATCGATTCGGGAGCGCAAACGAGCAGTTGCAGTACGACAGCCTTGCTGAGCAGGAGCGGATGGGGCGATGGGATTCGCGGTTCGGCAACATGACTACGGCGTGGGGCGTCCTTACCGGGCTCCTGCGGTGACACAGATTTAAGGACCTACTTGCATGGCAGCGCGAATGGACCTCGGCGTGGACGACCTGACTAAGAGCGCACTGAAGCGGCTCGTCACGCAGCTCTTGTCCGCCAGCGAGGGCGAGGAGAAACGCATCCTGGACCAGCTGGCCACGCAGGAGAAGTCCGACAAGGAACGCAACGACCTGGCCGACCTGGTCGAAGAGAAGCGGGGCAAGCCGGCGGCGATCTCGGCTGATGACGACGAGGAGGAAGAGGAAGAGATGCAGCCTAAGAAGCGGGGTATGGCTTAATGAGCAACCTGCTCCGCTACCTCATCTCCGGCGGCTCTCGGGTGGCGCGTGGCGTCGATGACGCTGGCGCCGTGCGCTACTTGGACGAACTGACGAAGGCCGAGCGGTATGCCGACCAGGTCCGCTACCTGGACGAGTTCTACGGCCGCACGCCCCAAGTGTCGGAGCCGGTAGTGGAGGTTGCCTCCCGTGCGCCGACCACGGCCGAGCAGTTCCTGGCCGCTGGCATCCCCATGCCGTCTGCCGCCCGCCGCCTGGCCGATGCTGCCGACGATGCCGCTTCCGCCGGGCTTGGGCCAGACAACGCCTTGCTGCGTGAGTGGGTGGATTCGCAGGTGCCATTGCCGTCTGCCAATCCACGCGGGTCCGCCATGACGTCGCTACGCGCGATTGGCGATTCATTTGACGAGATGCTCGCAGCCCCGCGGCGTGTTGCCGCAGATCGGCTGGCCCAGCGGCGGGCGATTGCTGGGGCTGCTGCGCAATACGCACCCCACGCTGCAATCGGAGCTTCGGCTGCTGGTATTGGAGCCTTGGCAGTCGCGGACGCTCTTGATCAGCATCGCCGCGAGCAGGAAGGCGCTCGCGCCCTTGCGGAGCTTGCCGCGTGGACAGATGGCGCTATTGAGGCCCCAGCAGCTCAGGCTGATGACGCGGACATTCACGCAGCCCTGGCGGAACTGTCCATGCCGGCAATCAAATGGGCACCAGACGACTCATTCCGTCCAGAGCCACACGCCTTCAGCGATGCAGACCTTGTTGAAGAAGTGCGGCCACGCCCGCGCGTGATGGGCACTTATCCTGGCTTGCCCGCGAATCCGCGACCGACTAGGGGGTATTGATGAATCGCCTGGATGGAGCCCCATCGCTCCCCATCAAGGACGAGGTGGACCTGGCCGTCGAAGCCCGGGCGCGAGAGATTCTGCGCGACTACGACGTCACGCCCGAGGAGGCCGCCCAGATGGCCCGGGCTGACATTATGAAGAACATGGACCAGGGCGGCGCCCCGACTCCGGCCGGCGCGCTGGCTCGCCAGCACCAACAGGCCGGCGCCTCTCCAGAGCAAGCCAGGAGGCTGGCGGAAGATCAGGTGCGAATCTACGGCCCGCAGGGGGCGTGGGGGCTGCAGCAGGAGTACGGCACGCCGGAGGGGATGGAGCGGCTGACGCAGGCGAAGGCAGAAGGCAGGGCCGCCGACGCCCGCCACCAGAGGATGTACGACGACTACTTCACCGCCACCAATGCGCCGAGCCATCAGCGCGTCACACCGGAGACGCAGCGGCAGTGGGACGACACGGGGCGGTACGTGGCCGAGTCTCGCCGCATCCGCGAAGCTGGCCTGCACCCAAACACGCCGGTCGATCCCATCGATCCTTCTGCTCGCTACAAGTCGGACGAAGAGGCCGACCAGAAAAAGGCGTCACGCGACGCCCACATGGAGGGCGTGTTTAAGAACATCCGCCAGCGGTATGGAGAGGAAGAGGAGGCCGCAGCGAGAGATGCCTACTCACGGGGCGAGCTTCATGTGCCGCAAATGTCTCATCAGCGCAGCAAGACTGAGGCCAGGCAAAACCTAGAATACGATGCGATGAAAGGCAAAGGCGAGGCACGGCAGCGACTGCGCGCCATGGAGGCTGGCGTCAACTATGACGCGCTACCAGATGAGCAGAAGGAAGAATTGATGGCGCCTGGCGGCAACATGTCGGCAGAGCGTGAAGGCCGCATGATGGGCCGGCTGCGCGTGCAGGCTGGCCTTCACGGCCAACCAAACCACGCGGCCTACAACGATGCCGGCATGCTGCGTGAGCTGATTGCCGGCAACCGCGAGGCCAAGCGGGAACAGAACGAAACTATGTGGCGGGCCCGAGCCATGCTCCGCGGCGGCAATGCTGTCGGGGCCCAGGCACTGCCCGGCCTGAACGACTGGCAGCGACAGATGCTTTCTGGCGGCCCAACTCCTCTTGGCGTTCAGGCAGCGCAGGCAGCTGGGGCCGGCAGGGCCGCAGACGCTGATGTGCGGCTTGCTGCGTTGCAGGCCCAGATGGAAGAGGCCGAGGCGACCCGACAGCAGCAGGCCCAGCAGTTCCAGGAGAGAATGCAGGCCGAGGCCGGACAGCGAGAGACTGATCGCCAGCTTGCCGCCCAGCAGCATCAGCTTGCCGCCGAGCGCCTGACCGCAGACAACAGGCGCGGGCTTGCAGAGATCGATGCCAGGCTGCAGGCGTCCCAGATGGAGATGGACGCCAGGCTTGGCGCCACCAACGCAGCCGTTGCAGAGAAAGAAAAAGAGCGGCTAGCTGCGGAGGCAGCTGCTGTACGGGCAAGACAGATGGCGTGGCAGCAGCAAGAGCCCGGGCTGTTTGACATAGCCTCCGGCAGAGCGAACACGCGGTCTGCGAGTACGGCCCTGAAGGCGCTCGCAGCGACGTCTGATCGCTTCCAGTGGCTACCTGGCGGCGGCTTCGGCCTGCGGGAGGCGACGGCAATGAACGAGGAGCTGCTGCGCATCGCAGCGCAGGCGCAACAGCTCGGGGTTCAGTCGCCGCTTGCTGATCCAGAGTACCGACGAAAACTCATCATGCAGTATGGGTACAGCAGCGGATGGTCTGGTGGACGGGGGGGCTGGTTTGGCGACTTCTGGCAGCCAATGCCTGAAGGGCTTGAGTAGGAAGTCCCATGGCGCTGTCGCCGCTCTTCGACATTTACGACCCGTACGGGACGGCGCTGGCTGAGAGCGGCGACCTAGACGCGCTTGGCGTCCTGGGCGGCGGCCGAAAGCGACGCCCACAGGTGGCCGACCTGCTCCCGGAAGACGAAAAGACCACCCTCCTTCGCCAGCTTGCCAACGCCGGGTCCTCCGGCCTGTCGGCTTTCGGGTGGCTCCTGGACACCCCAGGGTCCATGGTCCGTGGCTTGCTTTCTGAGGGCCCTGGCAAGGCCGTGTCGGCCCTTTGGGAGGATAGTGAACAAAGGGTCACCGGCCGGGAGTTGGCCCGCCAATGGGGCCTGGCGGGCCCAGAGGACACGTGGAGCAACTTTGCCGGCGGCCTGGCTGCCGAGGTGGTCCTGGACCCGCTGTCCTATGTGGGCATCGGCCTGCTGGGGCGGGGAGCGAAGACGGCGGCGGCCAAGGCGGCCGAGAAGGCTGGCCTCCTAGGGCGCACCGGCGTCCACGGGGACATCGGGCTTTTGGCCCGGCGTCACGGCATGGGCGCTGCCGAGGCCTCGCGGAAGTGGACGCCGGAAGACCTGATCACAATGGCCGGCGACGATGCCGCGAAGGAAGCGGCCCGCCAGAAGTGGAACCTCTACGCCGGAGATGCCGCCGACGAGCTGCTATCCCAGCCATTGACGCGGACGAATCGCGTCAGCGTGCCGTACTTCATGGACGGGGCGTACGACCTCTACGGCGAGAAGGCAGGCGACTGGCTGGCCAAGACCAGTGACCGCATTGGCGACTGGGCAAAGGCGGCCCCCGTCCTGGGGCCTGCTATTCGCCATGCCACAGCCCTGGTTGGCGACCCCCGGGTCATGGGCTTCACCGACGAGAAGGGCCAGTATATCGGCCGCCGTCTCTTTGAGGGGCAGCGCGGGGCGATTGTTAAGGCGAGGCAGGAAATCGTTGACCAGATGGTTGACGCCGACTTCGACATCCCGGACCACATTGTCCGCCGGCCTGAGTTTGCCACAGCCGTCCGCAACGTCTTTGAGAACCAGCTTGGGCAGGTGCCTGACGATATGCTGGCGGCGCTGCAGACGCCCGGCGGCAGGAGGCTGACGCAATGGATGGGCGCGAGGCTCGCGGAGGAGCCCGACCTGGCGAAGGCGTTTGGCATCCCGCTGGCCACCGACAAGCTGCCGAGCGGAATCGGCTACTTCCCGCGGCAGCAGGCAGAGATCGACAACCCGCTCTTTGCTGAAGGCTACGCCCCGAAGGTGTCTCGCAATCGTCAGGGCACGGCTATCGCAGGAGTAAGCGAGGGGGCCACTTCCTCGCGTAAGGACTACAACCGTGCGTTGCCAGGCTGGGTCCTGGACAAGATGGCCATGGACGGCGACCTGCAGAAGCGACTGCGGGATGCCACTAATGCCGAGTGGTTTGCGGATAACGCGCCGACCGCCATCGAAGAGTGGCTGCGTGCGAACGCGCCGGACTTCCAGCCGGATCGCGGGTCGCTGTTCGGGTACGTGGCTGACGACGTCAAGCTCACTGCCGAGGAGGTCGCCGCAAAGCAGCAGCAGCTTTACGTGGACCTGGCCGACAGCCTCCGGCGGACGCCGCTGCAGGCTGCCCAGCGTGGCATCCCTAAGTTCGGCAACTCACTGAATGACTTCGCGTCCTACGTGACGCAGCGCGCGAGGCTGCGGGCCAACGCCGATACGATCCTGGACATCTTCGCTGAGGACTTCGCCAACCGGGGCGGTGACGTACTGTGGCAGGCAGCCGACAGCGTCCCGGGCGGCACGCACTACGCGATCAGCGAAGGGCTTCAGAAGCTGGGGTTCACCGGAGACGCCATTAACACCCTGGCCGCCAAGATGAAGCGCGACCCGGAGTCTCTCGCCGGGTTCTCCGTCAGCAAGGACCTGGTGGATCGGCTGAACGAGCGGATATCGACGTCGCGTGCCCCGCGTGAAGCCGAGGGTCTGCTGGCGCGGTTTAACGACTTCACCAACTCATTCAAAACGCTCGCCCTCGCAAGCCCAGCCCGACATTCGCGTGACGCCTACTCAGGGTCCTTCGCCGCCCTGTCTCGCGATGCGTGGAACCCCATCGACTGGTTCATGGGAACACGCATGGCAGGCGGTGACTACTCCGGCCTGTCGAACCGCCTGAAGGACACCAAGGGCTATCGGGTCGAAGACCTGTTCCCCGGAGACGTTGTGGTCGGGCAGCCAGGTGCAACGATCCCGGACGGCTACACGCTCGTCACGCAGGCCCAGCTGGAAGAGGCGAGGGCACGCAAGTACCTGAAGGCGGCTGGCGGTCAGGGCCTCGGCGCTGGGACGGTGGCTGACGACCTTGGCCGCGGGGCGTCGAACCTGCAGCTCAACGAGTTCTTTCCTGGCCAGGGTGGCGGCCTGTTCCGCAACCTCCTAAAGGACCGCGACTGGAGGTCGATCCGCACCTACAGCCCGTTCTCCGTGCGAGGTAAGGAGCGTAACCCAAATCCGCTGCTGGACCTGAGCGACAGGGCTGCGTCATGGACCGACGCCGGCAATCGCTACGGCACGTTCCTGAACCGCATCCGTAAAGGCGACTCGCCAGAGGCCGCCAAGGCTCTGACCGATCTGACGCAGGTGCTGTACGGGCCGGAGAACTTCACCTCCTTTGAGCGCGACTTCCTGACCAAGCTGTTTCCGTTCTACCGTTTTACGAAGGGCATCACGCCGTTCGTCGCAGACGAGCTGGTCAACCGCCCGTACGGCCTGACGGCGCAGTCAATCCGTGCCGTCAACCGCAGTAGCGAGCCGAGCGAGGACCAGTTCACGCCTGAGTACCTCCGGCAGTCGGCTGCGATCCCCGTCGATGCCGACTCTATGTTCGGCGTGAAGACTCCGGGCGTGCAGCGGTTCCTCACCAACATCGACCTGCCGCATGAGTCCCTGCTGAACCTGTTCACGCCTGGCGTGGGCAACTCGTTCGGCCAGCGGTTGTCGGATTCGCTGATGAAGACCGGGTCGAACATCCTGGGGCAGAGCAACCCGCTGCTGAAGGGGCCCCTGGAGAGTGTGTTGAACCGGCAGTTCTACTCCGGCCGGCAATTGAGCGACCTGTACTCCATGCTGGAGCATGACCTGGGTTCGCTGAACCCGTACCTGGGGCCGTATGGCCGGATGGCCGAGCAGATAGGCGTCAATCTCCCCGGCGGCTCCCGCGTCCTTGGGTTGATGCGTCAGCTCCGCGACGAGCGAATCAGCCCGAGCGAGCGGGCGGCGAAGCTGCTGTTCAACACGCTCACTGGGCTGAAGTTCCAGGACGTTGACCAGGACAAGACCCTGCGGCTGGCGGCCCGGACGACGCTGAACCAACTATTAGATGCGGCGCCCGGCGTCAGCACGTACGAAAACCTGTTCATCAAGCCCGAGGACCTGGCCCAGCTCAGCGACCAGGAGCAGCGGCAATACTTGTTGTACAGAACCTTGCAATCGGAAGCGGCGAAGCGGGCCCGCGAAAAGAAGAAGCAGGCCGAAGACCCGCTCGCCGTTCTAGGTGTGCAGTACTGACGGCAGCGGCTCCTGGTTGATGCCCATCTCCTCTTCGTAGAGGAGCTGATCAACATAGTGTCGTTCGGCCAGCCCATCGGTCAGGTGCCCCAGCACGGCCTTGGGGCTCTTGCCCTGGACCTTGGCGTATGTGGCCGCCGAGCGACGCAGGTACTTGGTGGTGGCATCCAGGCCGGCACGCTCCATGCAGGCCTGCACCCACTGCTGAATGGTGTTCAGCGCAGCGAAGTCTCCGAAGATGCGTTCGCGCTTCGGCAGGGCCTTACATGCCGACAACGCCTCGTCAGTAAAAAGCGCGACGAGAGGAGTTGACGTTTTGTTTTGACCCCGATAGATTTTCCGCCCACGCACCTGGTCCCATCGGATTTCGATGAGATCGCCCGCACGCATCCCGAGCGCGTAGGCGGTCAGGAACCAAGCGACAAGGAAGTCTGCCTTCTTGAGGTCACGGAAATGGCCCGGCGTCTGACGAGCAGCTTCAACTGCCATCCGGATTTCGCTCCTGGACAGCGCCCTCGGAACGGGGCGTGGCACCTTGACGCGGCGGAATCCATCGGATATACACGTGTTCAGCCCCAGCCGCCGGGCGTCACGCAGGAGGGTTGTAAGGAGCCTGCGGTGATTAGCGACTGTCTGGGGCGCAAGGTTGGTCAGGGCTTGCGTCAGGTACTCGTCCACCTGTTCGGCGGTCACCTGTTCAATGTGCCAGTCCAGCCGCTTGGTGAAGACCAAAAGCTGCTCTAAATAGCCCGGGGAAGCCCCGACGCGATTGGCGTAGCGTTTTGCGAACTCAGAGATTAGCATGATGTACCCCCACCTTTCCGCCTCTTTTGGGCGTGTCAAGTGGCGAGGGCAACTAGCTCAGTTGTCTAGTTGTTCCCGCTCTCTTGTCATGGCCGCCACTTGCGTGGCGGCAGCCGTGACCATGCTGGTCGTCGGGCTTCCTCAGAAGGCGTTTGTCTTACTGAGGGAGGCCCAGAGTGGACACAGCCACTGGTAGTTTTACCCCCGGGTGTCTCCAGAAGCGAGAAACCGGCCTGGCCCTTCTGGACCAGGAGAAAATCGACGCGGCCTACCGCCTGGAGGACGGACACCTCACGCGGTCCTACGCCCACGCCGTCTACAAGGGCGGGGCTCTAGCCCAGGAGGCGCTGGACAATGGGGAACGTCTGTTCAGCGGAAACTCCGCGACCACCTTCGGATCAGTGGTTGACAGGGCGATCCCCATGGTGGTGGCGGGGGTGGCTCTGGCGGACCATTTTGCGGTGGTTCCGGAGGAGGTTCTTTCCAACGGGGCGAGGCGTGGAAAGGCGTACACCGACTGGGTGGCCGACAACGCCGACAAGACCGTCCTCTCCGGCGAGGACTGGTGGCGGCTGCAGCGGATCGTCCGGAACGTCACGCGGCACCCGCGTGCCAGTGAGATCCTGGAGGCCACAACGGACATGCAGGCGACCTTCCGGCACGTGGACTCCCACGGGCACAAGCGGAAGGCTCTGGTAGACGGGCTGACGCCGGACTTCGTCTGGGACTTTAAGACCACCAGCTCCGACTGGTCGCAGCTGTGGCGCAGTTGCGACTCCTACGGCTACATCTGGCAGGCCGCCTGGTACGTGGACGCGGCCATGGCCTGCGGCATGGACCACCACCAGCTGCGGTTTGTGTTCGTCCAGACGAGCAAGCCGCATGCGGTGCGTGTGCGGACGCTCCCCGAGGAGCTGGTGGAGCGGGCCCGCGATCAGATCCGCGTGACCCTGGATCAGATTCGGCTGCGACGCGAGCTGGGCGTCTACAGCAGCCCGGAGGACGACGAGGAGTGCGAGCTGGAGTTTCCAGCGTTCTTTAGAGGAGGAGAGGAATGATGGTTGACCATGGACTGCCGGGGCTCACCAGTAGCCCCGAGACGACGAAGCTGGTGACTGCCCTGGTGAAGGCGCAGTCGAAGTTCCCTGCCATCGACAAGGGCGGGAACAACACGTTCGGTCGGTACAAGTACATGCGGTACTCCGACATCTGCGAGGCCCTGCGTGAACCGCTGAATGAGGCTGGGTTCATCCTGCCGCAGGTCTGCTTAACGCGGGTGGGCGGCGAGTGGATCGCGGTTGGAACGCTGCGGCACGACAGCGGTGAGTTCGTCACCAGCCTGTGCCCGGTCTACCTGGGCACGGACAAGGAAGGCAACGTCCGCCAGGACATGCAGTCGCTTGGGTCGGCCTACACCTACGCCAAGAAGTACCTGCTTCTGGGCCTTGTTGGGGCGTGGGCCGAGGACGACGACGACGCGCAGAAGGCCCAGCCGGCGACGAGGCATAAGGCCGAGAGCCCGCAGAAGCTGAGCCGCGGCATGGAGATCGAAGCCAAGGCCCGCAAAGAGATCGACAAGGTGAAGGACATGGACGCTGCCAAGCCCATCCTGGACCTCGTCCGGCTGAGAGTGAGTGAGAAGGTCTGCGACCAGTCGGTCTACGACCGTGTTTCGGAGTACGTGAATACCAAGTTTGGAGGTGCTTAATGGCCAGTCTGAATAGCTGTTCGTTTACCGGCAACCTGACGCGGGATGCCGAGGTCCGTGAGGTGGGCGAGAACGAGGTCGCCGCGTTTGCGATTGCGGTCAACGGCCGCAAGGACGGCGAGGTGTTGTTTCTCAACTGCGATCTGTGGCGCCCCGGGAAGGTGGCTGAGTACCTGACCCGAGGCAAGCAGGTGGCGGTGACCGGCCAGCTGAAGTGCCGGGAGTATGAGAAGGATGGTCAGAAGCGTCAGGCGTGGGGCTTGGACGTCCGCGAGCTGACGCTGCTTGGATCACGGGAGAAGGCGGAGACAGCGTCTCCGTTCTAGGAAGGCACTCATGGAGGGGTTCGCCAGGAAGGCGGACGGCGAAACAAGGAAGCGGGCCCGGGGCAGGCAGGACGCCGCCCCGAGGCCCACGCCGCAGGAGGAGGAACCATGCAGGCAAGGGATTACCAGCAGCAGTGCTGCGACGCGATTCTGGACGCAACGGCCAAGGGCTTTAAGGCCATCCTGTGCGTCCTGTTCACGGGTGCCGGGAAGACCGTGATCTTCTCGCTGTTGGCCAAGATGCTGTTCAACAGCAAGATCCTGATCATCGCCCCCATGAGGGAGCTGGTCTGGCAGGCGGCCGACACGGCCGACCGAATCACCGAGGAATACACGGACGTTGAGATGGCCGGCTCATGGGCGTCCGGCAACCGTGTCACGGTGGCGTGCCGGAACACGCTCCTGGCCGGCAAGGAGAAGCGATACAAGCGGCTCCTGGGCGTGCGGCTGGTGATTGTGGACGAGGCCCACACGCAGTTCTCCGAGCCATTCCTGGCGATGCTCCAGGAGTTCATCGATCACGGGGCGATTGTCATCGGCTTCACCGCCACGCCGTTTCGCATGGACGGCAAGCCGCTGATGAAGTTCTACCAGCACGTGGCCTTCGACTACGGGCTGCGGCAGGGCATCAAGGATGGCTGGTGCGTCCCGCCCCGAGCCCGGATCGTCCAATGCACCGACCTGGACCTGAGCAAGGTCAAGGTAACGGGCGGCGACTACTCCGCATCGGACCTGGAGATGGTGATCGGCGTCAGCTCCAGGCTCCACCAGTTCTGTCTCACCATCCAGCGGGAGCGCGTCGGCGCGGCGATAGCCTTCCTCCCGGGCGTGGCCAGCGCCCGCGCTCTCGCTGAGATGGCTGAGAAGAACTACGGCATCAAGGCGGCGTGGATCTGCGGGAACGAATACCTGCAGAGCCAGGACGAGCGGAACCTGGTGATCAATCGCTACCGGGCGGGCGAGATCGACCTGCTGTGCAACTGCCAGATCGCCACTATGGGATTCGATGCCCCGTTGACGCAGACGATCTTCATGTTCAGGCCGACGAAGAGCCGGACGCTGGCCATGCAGATCTGGGGCCGGGCCACTCGCCCTCTGCCTGGTGTGGTGGACGGCTGCGAGGACACGCCCGAGGCACGGATTGCCGCCATCGCCGCCAGCGAGAAGCCATGGTTCAAGATCGTTGACGTCACCGACAGCGTGGCGAACCACAGCATCCGCACCAGCGTGGACATGTTCGCTGACGAGGGCACGCCCAAGGATGTGCTGGAGGCGGCCAGGCGGCGGGCGGCCGACGAAGACGCCGACGCTGAAGGGCCGGAAGATCTCCTGGCCCAGGCCGCGGATGACGTCCGCAAGGCGAAGCTGATCGAAGCCGGGCTGAAGGCGATGGAGGGGCAGGCCGGCGGAAAGGTGCACGGCCGCGACATCTCGCTGGATGGCAGCCGGAAGAAAGACATCTCGGAGTACCGGGTGCCGCTGCGTGGGCGGTATTCCGGTCGAACGATGGGAGAAGTGCCGGATGACTACATCGAATGGGCCCTCAAGAACCGACACATTGCCGGATGGCAGAAGGGATATTTCGCCCGAGAGAAGGCCAGGCGGCGTTCTCTTAACGGTCACCCAGGAAGAGATCGAAGCGTTGTTCAGGCTGGCTGAAGCATTTCCGTGGAGCATGGAGGAGGAAGAGGAGCATGCCGCAAGACAAACTTGGTGGGAGCGAATTAAGGGTTGGTTCCGCTGGCGTCCCGCTGGCCGTCGCGCCGGCGCTGCACAGGCGAGTGATGATCAACAGGGAGCCGCCGCGGAAAGTGTGGGGCGACCTGGAGCTGAGCGAGGAGGTGGGCAAGCGCATGACGATGCTGCTGCGGCGGCACGGGCTGCCGTCGCACAGACGCCTCATCGTTTTGTCGCTGGGCTACCCGGATCGTACCCACACGGAGATCGCTAAGGCGTTCTCCTGCACTGTGGATTTTGTTCGGCAGTGTTCCGGAATGGCGGCGGCCATCCGACACGCCGAGCCCCTCAGCACGGAGCTGTGGGAGGACCTGGCTGACGAGGACGTCCATCCAGAAGAGGTGGCCGCCCGAGCAGCAGAAGTGCGAAGGACATGGAGGGGCAATGGGATGGACCAAAGGCCGCTTTCTGAGCGTCTTGAAGACCGCACACCAAGCGGAGCGGGCGTGGGTGGAGACGCAGCGCGACCGTGGGCTCGCTATGGCTCACGGGGTGAAGCTCGTCATGCCCGATCACAACCCAAGGAAGGACTTCTGCCCGACGCCGGACGCGCTCGCCGCCGTGCAGCTGGAGATAAAGGTCCGCAGCCTGGCGTTCACCAGCCCGGCTGACTTTCCGTACCCCACCATATTCGTTGACGACCTGAATGGACTGAGCCGTGCAGCAACCCCCTTTGCCTGGATCTACATCAGCCAGAAAACCGGAGCCTGGGTCTGGCTGTGCAGCCTGGACAGGGACGAGTCATGGACAGAGCAAACCCAATGGGACTCCATGCGTGGGTACAACGTCCCCATGCTCGTTGCCCCAAGCAGGTGCCTGCGGCACGCCGACCAGCTGTGCGGGCTCCTGTTCCCGGCCGAATCCCTGCAGTGGGTGGAAGGAGAAACTGGCGGCTTCCGAGGAGCGGAACCGGCGGCTGACAAGTGCGATCCGACGCCTAGAGGCCGAGGCCGTAAGGCTCCGAAAGATCCTGGTTGATTCCTGGGGCTATGTACCCGGCGAGGAGTTGGTGGTTAGGGACAGCAAGGAGGTCCGAGATGCAGATTAGAGAGAACATGGTGGCCGTGAACACGCCGCGGTTCAGCCTGCGGGCGTGGATCAACTGCGGGGATGGTGACCCAGGGTTCGCCAGGGATCACGCGGCGTTGCAGATGTACTGCGACGAACACGCCGAGCTGCTGGAGCGGATGCCGTTCGACGCCATCTGCGACCTGGTGGCGAAGGCTTTCCCGCGGACGTCCGCCGTGGAGGTCCTGGACGCGGAGACGCGGTGCGGTGTCCTCCTGTATCCGGAGTGGCCATGAGCCGGACCCCCAAGCTGGTGGCGTTGGTTCTGGCGGCTGCCTTTGCCGCCGGCCTGATGGTCGCCGGCTACCTGCACGCCGTGATAGGCCCGCCCAAGCAGGCTGAGTTTTTGCGAGAAAAACCATGACACTTCCTTACGAACGCACCCGAGCCGTCCTCAACGCCCGCGACTTCCTGCGGCGGATGAGCAATGTCTACCAGCCGGATGGCATCAAGGGCCTCCGCAAAGAGGTGCGGCAGGAGGCCCGCGACATCCTGCGGCACTTCCCGCACTGGTTCGACATTGGCCGGGCCGACTGCTGGGACGAAGGCGAGGCACGGCGGTGCGGTAACGAGGACGAGGCGCCAGAGCCTGTCTCGCCTCCAGGGTGGCTACGCCCTGCTTGGCTGGCACAGCCCCACTGGGTCGATCCTCCGGGCGGCTGGAGGTACGGGTTCCCAAAACTGTACGACCCAGCGAAGGACGGCCCGATGTGGGCGTGGATGATCGCACACGGCTACCCAAAGGCGCTTGCCGACAAGGAGATGCTATGTACTTTCACTGAACATACGGAGGAAGCATGAGCGACGAGGTGACACTCCGCGACACGTTCGCGGCTGCGGCGTTGACTGGGCTGCTGTCGCAGTGCGCCGCAGAAGACCGCGAGGCTGCGGAGACAGCCGCTGCTGCAATGCGATACGCCGACGCGATGCTCCGCGAGCGTTGTCGTGCGGGGGCCGATTGTCCGGCGCCGGACAATGCACCGAATCTAGACGCCGCGCCGGCGGCGAGAGCCGGGACGCCTGGCACCGGCGATACACCGGAGATTGCGGCTTTCCGGCGATTCGTCGGTGAGGTGATGAACTGGATCAGCGAGGCGACGAGTGCCTACGCGCCGGCATGCAGCAGTGACGGCGGCAGGAAAATCATGGCCGACGCCTGCTCGCGGTGTTGGGATGCGTTCGACCGCATCGCGCCCAC
>Ga0315909_10003231_pt1 | contig 20059 bp, 20 predicted proteins | sample LakEriMetagenome_11_FD_203527 | JGI IMG/M metagenome (GOLD analysis project Ga0315909, IMG submission 203527) | Freshwater fungal communities from buoy surface, Lake Erie, Ohio, United States - Buoy 2 MA125 | ecosystem: Environmental > Aquatic > Freshwater > Lake | place: USA: Lake Erie, Ohio... | reverse complement strand
TTGCACTGTGCCATTGGGCAGCTGGATGTGCACCGTTGCCTTCTCATTTTGCACTCTGCCGATGGTCCCCGCAAGGAAGCGCAGCATGGGCTCTTGCGCCTTCGGATCAGCCGGAAGGACGAACGGATCGGCACGGGTGCCCGTAGCCGGAGTATTCATCACGTAGTCGTTCCTCTCAAAGCCCAGCTGCGTTATGACGTTCTGACGCGCGTTGCGAAGCATGGCTTCCATTGCGACAAACTGCTTGGCGGCCAGTTGCGGGTTTTGGAAGAACGCAGTCGGATTCAAGACATCAGCGGCCGTCTCACGTGCCCACTCCTGTTCCTGCACAGCAACACGGCCGGAATTGTTGGCCGTAGCAATGTTCTTCAGGATGGTATTCAGACCAGTGTTGATGCGAGTCTTGCTGGCAACCAAATCAATGTTACCCAATGGTTTAACCAATTCTTCAGGCAGCAACGGTACAAGCAGGTTGTTACTTTTGTCCCAAGCCCACGTGCCGGGGCGGTAGGCATTGACGTACTCCCCTTTCAGGCTGTCCAAGGTAGACAGACTGTTATCCAGCGCATCCAGCGTTTCACCCAGCTTGAGGCGCTGTGGCTTGTCTTGATTTATCCTCGTTGGAGCAGCGCCACGATTCACGACAAACGGATTGTCGGTCGGGCGCAGGGTGTAGCGGCTATCCATCGCGCTCGTGTATGCCTGATCGGTTGTCTCAATACCAAAGCCTACAAAGCTACCATTCCGATCCGTTGTAATGCGTCCGCCTAGCCCCGCATCTTCCACCTTGCCACCCGTTTTTCTTACCTGCTCGAGCAGAATGCGCATATCACCCTGCGCTATCAGCTTCTGCAGATCGCGCTGTGCCTTGTCTTGCTCGGTCACATCGCTGATGCCTTGCTGCAACGCACCTTGACGTGCCTTCATCTCCAGCTCTTTGTTTTGCGCGGCGAGCGCGGCAAAACCGGCCGGGAGTCCGGAAGCGCCTTCGGCAATCTGCTGCAACGGCGTGCGGCCCGTGGAACGGGTCAGCTTCAGACCCGCATCGGCCAGCAACAGCAGTGCGTTGATCTCGGTGTCCTTCTTGGTATCGCCCAGCAACTCTTGGAACAGCGGGGCGTACTCATCCCGCGCTGCCTTGATCCGCGAAATGCGATCAGTGGCGGTTCCGGTTGTTCCCAGCATCGTGCGCAGACGCTCCGTCGTAACGGCGGGCTCGGCTTGGGTAGGTCCGGGGGCCACGACTGCGGATGCGCCTTCCTCGGAGGCAGTGGGAGCTGCCGCAGGCGCAGCAGCGGCCGGAGCGGCCACCGGTGGCACAGCAGGCGGAAGATTCCGTTGCGCTGCGCGCTCGGCTTCGGCACGTGCTGCGCCGAGCGCAGTCAGGCGATCGACTTCCCGCAGCTGCGGGCTCGGCGGGTTTTGCTGGGCAAGCCACTGTGCATCGATTCTGTCCAGTGCCTGTCTGGCCGGGCTGTCAGGCTGTGCGGCCCGCTCTCCCCCCGAACCAATCACCGCCGCTCCGGCCAGCGGAATGCCTGCCGCAGATGCACCTATAGATGCCCGTCCAGCGGAACCTGCAGGGAGGTAGCGCTGAAGCATCTCCCGCGCACCCATGTTGAGGCCTTCGGTCAGGCTGGGCGAACGAATACCCGTTACCGTCTGAGGGTTTGGAATAAATTTGGACCCTTGGCCCATCATCAATTCACCGCCCGGACCGCGAATCAAGGCTTCACGTCCTTGTACAGCAACAGGAAGACCATCTGATCCCAACATGCGCCCTACTGTAGGCTGTGGGGTCATCGTCATGCGGCCCAAAAACTGGTTGCCCGCTTCCATGTACGGACGAGCAGCAGTGGCCACGCGCTCGGTGTACGGACGCGCGGCCGTTGCCAACTGCTGGCCATACAGACGCGCACCGATGGCAGCTTCGCTGCCCAGACCCGCCAGATACGGACCGAGGCGCGCGGCCTGTGTCATCAGACCGCCGACAACGGCGTGGGCCGGGGGAAGACCGTCCGGGGTGGGCGGAGCCTGTTCAGCCCCGCCCTGCGGAAAAGGGGCAGCACCCGCCATACCCGGAGGCATGGCTTGTTGGGGTTGCGGCATCGGTTGTTGCGGCGCTTGCGGCAGCCCGGCAATCCCAGCGGCAGCAGGCGGCATCGCGGGCTGCATGCCCTGCAGATCACCAATCCCACCGGCGGGCGGAGCCATCTGCATTTGCAGCATGGCCAAGACCTCGGGCGGCGTCTGGCTGGCGGCTTCTTCGCCCACCATCTGTGCCAGTTCCATGTACCGAGCATCCACCGAGCGGTAGTCCCCGCGCAGGTTGTTCATCAGAACTTCCGGATCGCTGGGCGAACGGTCGGACGGGGCAGCTTCCTGCTCCGGCTCCATTCCCATTTCCTCGCCGTCGTCCTCGGCAAATCCCTGCATGATGCCGACGTTGTTCACGTCTTGCTTGGGGCCCGAGAACATCGGGCGGGACATGATCTTCGGGTTCATCCGATTTCCTTAACTAAGAGCCAAAGAGGCCTGATTTCTTGGCCGCTGCCCCTGCTGCAGTGGCCGCGATCCCCGTTCCGAGGGCCTGCATGAACGGGCTGGGGGTGGCCTGACTTGCTGCCGTGGTGGCCATCTGCGTGGACGGCGCGCCCTTGTAGATGTCGGACAGGAAACCCGCCTGCTGGTACGGTGCGTAGACCTTCTGCAAGGTGTTGGCCCGGGCAGCATCCAGCTGCTGCTGGTTGAGCGCTTGCTGCGCCTGACCGGCGGTGTACAGGTTGTTGATGTCCATCTGGTTCATCTGCTGTGCAGTCTGTCCCAGTGCCGCCTGCTGCACGCCAAGGTTGCCCATCTGGCCACCCAGCGTACCCAAAGTCGATGCGAGGTTCTGGCCGATGCCATACTGTTGCGCGGCCAGCGATCCAATGCCTTGGCCAAGCTGTTGCTCGGCTCCGGCCTGAGTAGCATAAATGTTACCTTGCTGCGCGCCGAGGTTGCCCAGTTGCGTACCCAGTTGACCCATCGCTTGGCCACCGGCCAGTGCGCGCTGCTGCGCGGCCTCAAAGGCCTGCATAGCCGCTGCTTGCGCTTGGTTGTAGTTCTGGTTGTACGCCTGTGCGATCGCTTGATTCTGCAGCTGCGCCAGATTGCGCTGGGTTTCTGCATCGACGATCGCGGCCCGGCCACCACCAAATGCGCCCGAGCGCACGGCTTGTGTCTGGTTCGCCTGTTGTTGCATCTGCGCTTGGCGACTCATCTCCTGCAGCTGGTTGCGCAGGACTTCTTGCGTGTACGGGTTCATGTACTGCGAGACGCTGTTGGGGTCGTACTGCCCCTGCGCGCCCGAGATCATGCCCATGCCGCCCAGTGCGCCGATGCCGCCAGCTTGTACCAACGGCAGGCCTGCGCTGATGTTGGCCGCCGATTGCCCGGCGTTGCTCATCGCTTGCTGTGCAGCAGCGTACTGGTTGCGTGTGTCGGCCGTGCGTGCGATGTCCGCCGCTTCGCCCGTCGTACCGGCAGCACCCGTCAGATACTGCTGTGCGGTGTTGACGTAGGGTGCGAACGAGCCGATCCCCGTGTTGGCCGCCGCCTGCAGCGCCGTTTCTTGGCTGGGGGCGAAGCCCGCTACCTGATACTGCGGGAGTTGCGAAGCCAGCGTCGGCTGGTTGACGTTGTAGGCAAGGTCAGAGGCGGTCTTGAGCAGATTGGTCTTGTACGCCTCAATCGCGGGCGATTCACTGACTATCTGCTGAGTGACTGTTGTTGGATCGGCCATGCTTATGCTCCTTGCACTTTGCCACCACGCTCAAGCTTTTGCATGAGCTGGTACATCTTCTTAGCACCTGCGCGACGACTGCCGCCGCCTGCGTTGCGCACGGCCTTTGCCGTGAAGACGAATTCGCCGTCCGACAGCATCGCCGGAATCGAATCGGAAGTACCGGTCCCCGGCCCATCGATCGCACCTGTGCGACGCGGGTATTGACCGCCTGAAGCAAACGCACTGGTCATCCCTGTGGGAGCGGTGCCACTGTGCATGGGGTTGTTGACTGCTCCCCCGTTCGCGCGATTGTACACCGGGATGCGATACGCGCCAGCAACATTGTACGGCTGGTTCAACGGTTGCCCCCCGGTGACGGCAGCTGTAGGCGGGGTGTACAACGGTGCAGCCTGCAGGCTGGCCAAGCCGCGCGGCTGGGGGCCGACGGTTTGGACAAAACCCGTGCTGGTCGGCGCGGCCACGCCCGGCTCGCCAAAGGACTTCCACTGGCCAAAAATCTGCGGGTTGGCGTTGATGTAGTCCTGCCCAGTCTGCGGCTTGTAAAGAGGCTCTTTGTCTACCGGAGCAGGCTTTCCTGCCCCCGATGCCATGGCAATCCCGCCCAATATGGCCGCTGTCGGGCCATAGGTGGCCAGCGTGCCGGGTCCTGCCGCATTTGCCGCATCCGTGTAGATTTTGTATTCCAAATCGGAAGACAGGGGCTTGAGCGTAATGGAGCGTGCCTTTGCCACTGCTCGCTGCCCGGCCTCTGCCTTGGCTAAATCCACTTCGGCTTGCGTGGCGCCACCTCGGGTGAGGTAGTCCATTGCCCGGGTTTTGTACTCGTTGGCCGTGTCCATCAAACCTGCGATGCCGGGGCGGGGAACATCCGCGTATGTGCCGTTTTGCGCAGCGTCTGTTGCGATGCGAACGGCCTCTGGGTTATATGAGTCAGCCAAACCGGTGGCCTCGTACAGCGGCGCAGACGCTGGAGCGGAAGTCAGCGTAGTGTTGGGATTGGTGGCCGTTCCCGCCGTCCCCGTACTACCGGTAGAGTTGATTCTCAAGTCCTGTGCCGTAGCGCTCTCTGTTCCGGGCGCAGTGGCAGCAGCAGCAGGCGCACCGCCCTGCAGAGCCGCTGTAGTGCCTGAAAGAAGCCCACTTTTCACACCCTGTCCAAGAGCCTCTCCAATGCCCTTGCCTTGCACCAATGCGCCAAGAGTACCAACCGCACCCCCGGTCAACGCTTTTCCTAAGTAGGCCGAGGCAGTCGAAGGCAGCATGCTTTGAATAGCAGAAGAGGGATTGAACCCGCCAATACCCCCGCCACCACCGAAGTAGCCCAGTGCACCGCTGACCAGCGCAGACTTGATGTCCCCGCCGGAAAGAAGGTTGACCCCGGCTCCCGCCAATCCTGCCGCCATCGGCGCAGAAAAGAGTCCAATCGCGCCCCCCGGTCCGAGGACCGTGGCCAGTGCAATGGTGCCCACGATCTGACCGATCGGAGAAGCCAGCACATCCTTTGCGACGTTGACAACGGATTTGGCCACGCTGGAGATGGCATTAGATACTGCTTTAAAGGGATTCCAAAATTCAGGCAACCCCGTGTTCGGATTGATCGTTCCCGATCCGCCCATGGCCTTCAACATCGCCGCTTCTTGTTGGCTGATGTGTGCAAGAAGGGTGTCGCCGTTGCGGCCTTGGGCCTGCAAGTGCCGCGCTGCGTCGGCCAAGCCTCCCTCTGCAAACTGCGAAGGTACTTGCGGTTGCTGTGCGCCGCCTTTGGCCTTCAACTCATGCAGCACCATGATGATCACGCCCATCAACTGCGGATCAAACTGATCAGGCAGGTCGCCTGCTTCCAGTACGCCTTGCTGAATCAGCTGCTGCAGCGCCTCTGGATACCGCTCTTTATTTTGCGTCAGGTATTCAAAAACCTGAATCATCTGGTCAATCTGCTCGGGCGTCAGCTGCAGCTGCGCAATCGACTGCTGGATAGCCGCTTTGTATTGTTGCAGCTGCGCAGGATCAACCATACCCAGCGCCGTCGTTGCAGCGTCATATGCATCTGCACTGGATACCAGAGGCATCTGCGGTTGTTGCGGCTGCCCTTGGGGCAAATCCATGATTCCGTTGGCCATGTGTGCCTCGCTTAAGTCCTGTCCATCTCGAGATAGGACAGGTAGAAATGAACCGATGCAATGCTGGAAGTGACCTTGAGCGTGTCGCCACCTTCCAGAACCAGAGGGACGCCATTCAAGACGTCATAGGTCGCGTTGATCGACAAGTTGCGCGACTTAAGCAGGTAATGCGCCGTAGCATCACCTGAAGAATACTGAACTACGGTAATCGCTGCCGCTGCAGCACCTGCATTTGTGATGCGCAGGGAACGAGCGACAGTTGCCGAATCCGTGGGAACCGTGTACAGCGTGGTTTCAGTCGCTGCGCTCGGAATCAGTGCTTCACGGAAGTATTTATTGGCCATGGCGGTATTTTAAGCGATTGAAGATACGAAGGCTAGGGTAGCAATCACCGAGGCCGTGCTGGGCCGCGTCGGGCTTGTCTGGGTCGGAATGCATTCTAAGGTCACCTTCTGATCATTCGGCGACCAGTACAACTCCACGTAATCGTTGGCGTTCAGCGTCAAGTAGTAGTTCCAGCCGATGATGGTGTGTCCGTCAATGCCACCGTGGCTATTTGGAACGGAAACAAAACCCATCGATCCGGGCACGTCCACACCATTGATCCGCACCCATATCGATGCATCATGCAGCTGTGTGTCCGAATTGACGAACTGCCCACTCCACTGGAAGTTGTATACGCCCGGTTGATACGTCGTCAGTTGTGTCGTGTTGACCAATGCCATGTCATAGGCCGAATCGGTCTGATTCAGGTACATTGGACCGGACGTGTTGGCAGCAAGGCACTGCGATTTGACAATTGCCACTCCTGCCGAATGCGAGGCCGCCGTCGTGCCAAACGCGCCGCGCGTGCAACCGGTGAAAGAGGACGTGGTCTTTCCCGTGTAGGAAATGATCTCGCTCTCAATCAGAATCTGCCCGGCAGTCGGAAATGCCGTCGTACCATTGGCTGGTGTGGTGATCGTCGTCACCGAGTTGTTGATGTTGGCCCCCAGCGTAGTCCCAGCAAAATCCTGCCATGCGCCATACGGCAGCAACGGCAGCGATCCGCCTTCGGTCCCGGTCAACATGCCGCTGCCCTCGAACCAAGCTACCGCCTGATCGGTGTTCTCCGTCACGATCGGCGTGTAGTTCGTGTTCAGCGACAGGATGATCTGTTCCAACGACCGCACAAGCTGGTCAAACTGCTGCGCGCTGTATTGCTTCTCCGCAGCGTTTGGTAAACGGACGTTGGTGATCTTGGCCATTAACGCATGCCGTCAGGTTGGATGTCCAGACGCAACGTACCAAAGCGCCAGCCATTGTTGGCACTGGTGCTCTCAATCTTGATCGACAGCGCACGTCCCCTGATCCGCGTGTCAATCTTCTGCGTTGTCGGAGAAAATTCGTAGGGGGTGAGCGAGCTGGGCGAGTCAGGCGCAATCGAAAACGCACGGGACACCGCATAGAAGTCCATCGTGTCGTTCTGCACCGAGAAGTCCGGCACCAAGCGCTTGACAAACGAAATGCTGTCACCGTCGGCAATGTCAAAGAACGCCGACTGCACATACGAGTAGATTTCATCGCCGTTGGCGCTATCTCCCGTCTCCTGTTCGTACAGGATGCTGATGCCGTTGGACAGGCCAGAGACCGTCGGGTAGGCCCCGGATACGCTGTCGGGGTCCCACTTGGTGGCCAGCGGCAGCTCAAATACCCCGCGATCGCGCCACACGGTCCGCGCCAACGTGCCCTGCTGCCAGCAGTTCTCAACATAGTTGTAGGTCACAAAACCATCGATCTGATTGCTGTTGGCAGTCGGGTAAAACCACGTAACTTCGTTAAACTGCGTGTTCAGGCCCGCGTACACCAGCTGGTGCTGGGTGTAGTTGAAGTTGTTGAACACCGCATCCTGCACCGAGCAGGGCAGCTTTTTGACCGTACCGTCAAACACGAAGAACGACTGCGCCGACATCCAAAAGCACACGCCGTTGACGTCGGCCGCTGCGTTCTGGCTCACGCCGCCACAGTTCGTGCCCAGCTGCTGAAACCCAAAGGTGTAGGGCGTGCCCACGTACTGCATGCCGTACAGGGCATTGTCGGTGAACACCAGAGTCTGGTTGCGCGAGCGCACCGCGCCCACCAACTCGTTGCCATCGGTCAGCCGCTGCGAGCCCGCGCTGTTGGTGGCCGTGATCGTCCAATCCGTCAGGGATTCAGTGTCCGCCCAGCGCACCAGCATCGGATCGCGCGTAGCAGGGGAACCGATGGTCTCTTCCGTGCCAAAGCAAACCAAATGGCGGTCCGGGGTGGAGACAAGGATGAAGGCACTGGAAGTCGGCGCGCCGTTGACAATGCTGGCCGGAGAGCTCAAGCCGTCCGTGATAGGCGACCACTGGTACAGCGCGCCAAGTGCCGGGCAGGCCACCAGATTCTCGCCGAAGTTGTCGAGCGACCAGATGCGCGGGGGCAGCGAAACACCGGAGGTGCGCGGCGTGCCCCACGTGCCAGTACCCCATGTGCCCGCGCCCCAGCCGTAGCTGGACAAGGCAATCGAATTACCGATCGGGTACAGGTACTTGATCGTCGCCGTGCCCGGCGTTGTGCCAGACAACGTCACAGGCGACTTGACGGTGTAGTTGTCCGCGTCGACCACCGTCTGCACTTCGTACTGAATGTCGTACGTCGTACCTGCCGATCCACCAAAAGGCGAAGACACCGAGGAAAAGGAGACGATGTCCCCGATATTCGTGCCATGAGCGGTGTCGGTCACCGTGATGACTGTCGAGGCATTGGTTGGGGTAATGGTTTTGCCTACCGAGGTCTTGGTGACCGGGGTGATGTCTCCCCAGCTGCCGCCGTTGTAGGCATAGAGCTTCTTGTTGGTGGAAAGGGCCAGCTGCGGTGTGCCGTTGAGCGCGGTCCACGTCCAGATGTCCCGCGAGACCCCAATCAAGTTCTTGTCCGAAAACGCCGCCCAACCACCAATCTGCTCGGGCAACCCATAGCGAAAGCGAACGTAGTCCGAGTCTACCCAGCGGCCCTCGGCTCCGTACTTTGAATCCTGCTTGTCAATTCCGGCAGCAAACGAGACCTTGGTCAGCGCCATCTTTTACACCCTAGCTGTTCCTACCATGGGAGTGGAGGTCACATGGACCGCCGTGCTTTGCGCAGGTTGCCACGGCTGGCCACAGCTCGTGCAGATACCCGTTTGCTCTTCCTGCTCGCTCACCGGATCGCGGCACGCGGCGCACAGCACTTCGATATCGTGCCGTGGCAAGATTTTAAGCGATCCGTCGTCGTTTGTACCAACAATTTGCGACTCGACTGTGATCAGCATTACTCGGCCTCCGTCGGAGCTTCTTTCGGGGCAGCCGACTGCTTGGCTGCCTCTTGGAAGGCGGCGATCAGCTGGTAGACCTCTTGGTACGGGCGGGTGGCCAAGTAGCCAAGAATGGCGTTGGCAGTGTCCATCGGAAGGTTGACCATCACGTTGTTATCTCATCCCAAGATTGGTTGGCTTCATCCCACATGTAACGCTTGTCATCAGTTGGCATCGGAGTTGGCGGAGACCACAAACAAGTGTTTTCATCTAGCGTCCAAGACGGATATGGCTGCGGAGGAATGAAGGCATCACGCTGCGCATCATAGGTGTACCCCAGACCAGCGTAATTTTTGCGGAAAGGAGTACCCCCTAAAGCATGAACACCGCCCAGCGTGTTGTAGCTGGTCTGCTTGTAAACATCGCCGGTGCGAGCAGTCAGTTCTGCCTCTTTGCCGTTGTCTTCATCCCTGCCGACGGTGACAAACACCACGACATTATCTTTATCAAGTTTTGCAAAATGCGCCATGATTGTCCTATGCAAACGAAACGGTTTCGCTAGTTGTTGAGGTTGCAGTAACAGTATAAATCTTGTAACCGCCACTGGTACTAGAAGTCTGCGTTACGCCGCCGGAGAAAGTTGCGGTGTAGGTGTCAGGAATCTTGATGATGACAACACCTGATCCACCCCCCGAACCGTTTCCGCCACCGCCACCGCCACCGCCCGTATTCACTGTTCCGGCTGTATCACCGCCATTATTTGTTGCGCCTGTTCCGCCGCCGCCGGTTCCACCGGCACTGCCTGTACCAGAAAAACTTCCGCCGCCGCCCCCACCAGCACGAGTTACAGCCGACCCAGTAATGGAGCTTGATGTGCCATTTCCTCCAACCCCTGCGACGCCCGGTGCGGGTCCGCTATAGGTACCACCTATGGACGATGCTCCACCACCACCACCTGCTGCAAGATAAGTGACTCCATCTCCACCAGTACCACCGTTGTTTCCTTGCCCTGATGTCCCTGTTCCTGCGGCGCTCCCGCCACCGCCACCGCCGCCGCCCGAGCCACCATTTTTTCCAACACCATTTCCCCCGCCGCCACCACCACCTGTAGAGGTGATGGAAGAAAAGACTGAGTTTGATCCTGAGTTGCCATCTGTGACAGAGCCGGGGCTATTGACTGCTGCGCCACCCGCACCAACTGTAACCGTGTACCCGATTCCGGGAGCTATAAGAAAGTTTGCTGCGGTTCTATAACCTCCAGCACCGCCACCGCCGCCAAATCGAGAGGCTCCCGATCCACCACCCGCGACTACAAGGTATTCAGCAAAAAACCTTAAGGCAAACGTGACTGTCTCGCTACTGGTGCTAGTTGCAGTTACAGAATAAATGTTGTAGCCCGAAACAGCAGTGCTTAACGTGTATGTTACGCCGCTTGAAAATACTGCGCCAATCGTGTCAGGCACTTTGATGATTACGATACCCGAACCACCGTTGCCACCTGCCATATATGGAGCGCCGTATCCGCCACCGCCACCCCCGCCGCCCGTGTTTGCGGTTGCGTTGGACGCAGTGCCTCCAGCAGTATTTCCGTCGGTCGCCCCGCCTTTTTGCCCGGCCGTTGCGGTGCCGCCACCAAGACCTGCTACGCCGCTGGTGTACGATCCTGCGCCTCCGCCGCCAGCGTAATAAACAGCCGAGCCGGTAATAGAATTAGATGTGGCTATACCGCCATTGCCCCCGCCCGACCCCGTGCCGTTAACGCCAGCGCCGCCCGATCCACCGCCCCCGCCACTTCCATAGTACGAAGCAGACCCACTGCCGTCGCCGCCGTTGTAGCCTTGAACGGGAGATGTGCTTGGCGTATTTCCTGCGCCACCAGTACCCCCGGTAGGGTTGAACAGTCCTGACCCGCCGCCACCCGATCCGCCAGACAACCCGGCAACAGCGTTTCCACTACCGCCACCGCCACCACCGGCAGAAGTGCTAGTACTGAAAACTGAATTACTACCCGTAGTTCCATTTGCAGCCGACCCAGTAGATGCGCCAGCCCCGCCTGCGCCGACCGTGAGGGTGTAAGCAACATTAAGTAACGCGCCTTGCCCTGTAAACGAACGATAGCCGCCTGCACCACCACCGCCACCGCCTGCGCCACCTCCACCTGCGCCACCTATAACAAGGTAGCTAAAATCACCAAAGCCTATTGGCCATGTGCCCGCCTTGATGTACTGCGTGGCTTCATCAAGCGTCCATATGCCTGATGCACTGCTCTTTGTCGGAGCAGTAGGGTTCTTGGTGATGATTCGGCCAGAGTAATCCATGTTTACGCCTGTTGCTGGGTATCGGTTTCGGTCGGAGCAACGAAGTTGGGGTCGTTCGGCCAAGTCACTTGAACAGCCGCTTGCAGGGCAGGAACATCCGCCGCAGCTTCAATGGCAGCCACAGCCGTAGCAGCCGCAGTACGTACAGCAGCGCGGTAGGTCGTCCAATCAGCCGCCACAGCCGTCGAAGTCTCAACAGCCTTGACCACCATCCAGTCGCTGGGTAGAAGCATTGTGTAGGCGTTTTGGTTGATCTGGGCCTTCCACTGCGCCTTCAGTGCAGCCAAGTCCTTGGCGGTGTTGGTGTAGCTGATCACAGCGCCGTTGCGGTTCTCGGTCACCCAGTAGAAGCGGTCATCTTCCCGCGTTCCTTCGTAGGTCACCTCAACCAGCCCCAGTGTGGCTTTGTCCTCGGCCGAAGCCTTGTTCAGCCAGTCAGCCGGGTAGCCCGTACCGTCAATAGTGAACGGAGCCTGTTCAACTATGTACTGGTTTGATGCTGCGCGATAAAACATTGTTACCTCGCTCTGCTAATCGTGAAGGGGTTTTCTGCGAAGGCAGCGTAGATGTATGTGCCGCCGCTGGCGTTAAAAATAGCGTTTGTGTCTCGCAACTTAAAGCCATTGGAAACAAAATCAATATAAACGCCAGTGCCTTCTGTGTTTGCAAGGTCAGGATATAAGAAGTTTTGGGCGGCGTTATATGTGCTGCGTGATGTGTCGTACATAATCCAATTATTGGTGGTATCCGTTCTTTTGAACATCAACCATCTTGGCCTCATATTGGTAAACACAAAAGGCCCATCCGTACTTCCATTGCCAGTGTACGAACCAAACGCGCTGTAGCCCGTGATGGGAGCAAAGCAATAGGCGACATAGGTAGTGCCATTAGTATTTGTCATTGCTTGATTGCCAAGCGTGATTACTGTGCTATTTGGGTTTGTTGCGTTCCATAAACTACCAGACCCTGCGGCTTCGGTTGTTATTGCGTTAGTTGTACTTAATTCTAATCTTTGGCCACCGGTCATATACGGCAAAATTTTAACAGGCCAATCTGCTGTTGCACTTCTGCTTTTTACAATTACCATTCCGGGCGTTGCGCCTAATCCGTGGCCAACAGTTGCTCCAACAGTTCCGTTACCCGTGTAAGTCAATATGCTAAAGCCAGCGGTCGTATTTGCATTGACCGTGCTAGTGATGCTTCCCACCGTGTTGGATACGGTTGATCCGCTTGCTTTCCATTGCCAACCCACAAAGGTTGTGCCACTACCATTTTGTGAAGCAAAAGAAGAAGAAATTAACGAAGCAGTATTCCCAAGCGTAAATCCACTAGCATCAAAACTTGTTATGCCAAAGTTAGCATCAACAGCATTTGTTAAATCTGTGTAAAGGCAACCGTTAGTTGCACCACGAACAGAATCGTTTGTTTGATGGGAATAGGCAGCCGATCTACTTTTGATCCATACCCAATCAGGTTGGAATGAAACACCATTAGAAGTGTTTGTAATTGCCCTAGAACCTACCCCTGTTCCTGTCCACAGCGTTGCCGCCATGTAGTTCGCGCCGTTGCTGATCGTCGGCGTGGGCAGGTTCTGTGTGCAGAGGGCTTTGAAGCCTGATGGGGCGGTGTAGGAAAATGCAGTCTGCCCGGCGTTCAATGTCAAATCCGCCGAGCCAGTAAAGGTCATCACGCACAAATAATACTGATCAACACTACTTGCTATGCTTTGAGTGTAGACGGATGAACCGTTTTTGTAGTAAGTAATTTGGTTTGCAGACCTATCAACGGCTACGCTGATTGTGTTGCCGTTTGTATAGGATATTCCGGGCGATCCTGATGTATAAGTTGAGCCAACATAAGTGCCGCCACCATTACGATAGCCACGAAAATTTGCTGGCAAACCAGAAGTTGATCCACTATTTGAATAATACGCAGGAACTATAGAGCCATCGTCGATGCCTATCGTTACATCACTTGAAGCGCCAACACTTGTCACTACAAATTCAGCATAAAACTTTTGCCCTGACGCAATTCCAAATGTGGATAGATGCGGTCTGCCATACCCCGGCGATGCCGTAACCATCCGCAAATTACCGTTTGAAAATGTCGTGTCGGTAGCATTCAAAGGATTGAATGTGCAGTAGTCACCACGCACCTCACCACCAGCACCTGTATCGCTGCCGTAGTTGGTTGGCACATCAACCATGCTGTCGTAGGTCGTGCCAGCGGTCACGCTGATGTTGTTCGGTGTCCAGTTGTTGCCGTTGCCGCTTGAGTCCTTGCCGATGGTTGTGGCAGTAGCACCGCTGTTGTCGCTGAAGTTCAGATAGAAGCCATTCGTTCCATACGTTCCGGTGTAGCGAATGGGATTCCATACGCCGGTCACAGCGTCTGTTGCGCCAAAGCTGGTGGGTGTTAAGGCTTGACCGTCAACAAAGTTGATTTCGGTTAGGTAGCCGTCGTAATACGGCGCACCGCCGCCAGCCCTTGCCCCAATTGCTGTTGCTTGATTGTTATTTATTGCAAAAGTGGTATTTTGGTTTGGATAGGTTGCCGTTGTAAGCGCAGTGACTTGCGCCCCGTTGTAATACAACTTCAGCCGGTTAGATGCAGTGGCTTGAGTGGTATCAAGTACCACCACTAAATGAAACCATGCGCTTGGATCGCGTCTAGCAGGTGTTTCTGCTATGTTTAATACAGCACTTCCACTAATTTGCCCATATACAGCAATACATGGTACAGAGAGGCCATTGTCCGTTACTTGAATGGTGAATAAATCACTGCCAAAAGAACCTGCACTTAGTAAAGTAAGTGATTGATTGTAGTCAAGCGGTGATTTTTTAATCCACGCACTATATGTCCATGTTGAACGATTGGTTGCGCTTGAAGGCGTCCGACTGAAATAGGCAGACGCAGACGCACGAATCCGCACACTGCGGCTGATGAGGTAATAGCCGCCAACAGGCCACGTTCCCGCAGCTTGCATCTGTTCTTCAAGCGTAAAGATACCGCTTGCCACACCGCTGTTGACAGTCGGTGCAGTTGCGCTGATTACATTACCAAGGTAGCCGTTGATTGGCATGGCTGCCTCTTAGGAGATGTCTTCGTAGGAGATCGAAAAGGTCAGCGCACTGGCCGTGCCGGAAGTGATGGAGATTGAAGTGCCTTCCATCAGGTAGATCGCGGTTGTCTTGTCCACACAGATCAGCGAAGCGTTGGCCGGAACCGAGATAGCTGAAGCCACCGGGTACGCCGTACCACCCGATGGGGCAGAGCCTTGTGCCACAGCGCCGTTGCTGTAGATCGACACCGTGGCGTTAGCTGCTGTTCCAGTCGTGTTAGCTGCGACGATCTGGTTGATCTTGTAGACCTTGCCAGAGGAAGCGGCATTAGGCAGCAGAACAACCGCAGTCGTGCCTGATGGGGTGTAGTAGGTCGTCGTACCGTATATGGTTGTTACGTTGACGATATTGGGGTTAGCCATGATTGCTCCTTAGAAACCAAAGATCATCGCCATTGCGATGGATTTGCCGGTTGTGATGCCAGATGCTGTTGCCCAAGTCGGCGGGGCATCTCCGTTTGATTGCAGTACCTGCCCTGCTGTGCCGTATGCGGTGCCGGTTGCGCCGAAGGACACGCCCCCATTGGAGGTGACGCGGATGCGCTCTGTGCCGTTGGTGCTGGCCGTCATGTAGTTTGCGCCAGTGGCAGACAGCGCCAAGGTTCCCGCATTTGTGACAGAAGGCGTGGTGAGAGAAGTGGTAGCCGAGAGGGTGGTGAAAAATCCGGCCAACGGGGTGCTCGTGCCGATGATCACGTTGTTGATCTGGTTGCCGCCGCCTGCGATCGTCCCAGAGAGCGTGAACGCGCCAATCGTGTTGGCCGTCAACGTGGTGCCGTTGAAGGTCAGGTTGGCAGAATCGGTCAACTCACCAGAGGTGGTCGCATACGTAACACGACCAGACGTCAAAGCTGAATCAATCAAACCCGCAGCGGTCAGCTTTGTGCCGTTGAAGGTCAGGTTGGCAGAATCGGTCAACAGTCCCGCAGTCGTGGCATACGGAACACGGCCGGAGGTCAAGCTGCCCACTGCCAGCGTCGCCATGTAGTTGGTTGCCACCACCACATCCGTGCCGTTGCTGACCAGCACCATCTTCTGACCATTGGGCACCGCTACGCCGGTCTGCCCACTGACCTTCACCTGCACCGGGTAACCACCGCTGGTGTTGTTGTAGATGAAGTAGAGCTTCTTGTTGGCCGGGACAACTAGGCTGGTGGTGCTGAATGTCAGCGCGCCTGTCATCTCGATGAACATGTTACGGGCAACACCGGTCGCGCCGTTGGGGATCGTGATGGTGGTCGTGGCCCCAGAGCCGTCAGTGATGGCTTGCGTCACATAGCCACTGATCGCTTGCTCTAGCAGCGTACCAAGGTTGGTATTGGTGATGTCGCCCCATTGATTGGCCTTTTCACCTGTGGCCATCAACTCAAGTGCAAGGTTGGTCGAGTAAGTAGAAGCCATTTGTCACCTATGCCGCAAGTTTGGTCCAAGCCGGAGCCTGAACTGAAGAATCCGTTACCCAGCTCGGACTTTGTGTGCTGCTATCTGCCGTCCATGTCGGGCTCTGTGTGCTGCTGTCCTGCACCCAGCTTGGACTTTGCGTGCTGCTATCAATCGTCCATCCCGGGCTGTATACGTTGTTGTCCTTGGTCCAAATCAGGACCGAGTTTACCGAACCTACCGCTGAAACTCCAGTGACAGATACCACCGTCACCGTCTGAATCACTACGCTGTTGACCGAGCCCGTCGCCGTAACGCCGGTCACAGACACGTTGGTGTCGATCGCCGGTGTGACGCTGTTGACCGACCCCGTTCCCACCACTCCAGTGGCATTGACGGACTTGTTCAACACAACCCCGGCAATGACGCCTGTTCCTACTACGCCGGTCACCGCCACGTCCATGCTCAAGCTGATGGACACGCTGTTAACCGAACCTGTTGCTGACAGCCCCGATACCTCTACGGAGTCGCCTACTTGAGGCTCTACGCTGTTGACAGAACCCGTTCCCACAAGCCCTGTCACAGTAAAACTGGTGTCGATTTGCGCTACGACAGTGCCAATTGCACCCGTCGCCGACACCCCAGCTACTTCAAAACCGTCGTCTATCTGAAGCGAAACGCTGTTGACCGACAGTGTCCCTACCAGCCCACTAACTTCAATACTGTCATTTACCTGAATCGAAACACTGCCAATCGATCCTGTTCCTACTACTGCACTGACCTCAACGTCTTCATTTACCTGAATCGAAACCGTTCCAACACTGCCCGTTGCGGATACCCCACTGACCTCTTCGTCAATGTTGACCTGCACCGTGACGCTGTTGACCGATCCCGTGGCCGAGACAAACGACGCTGCATCGCCCCAGCCTTGCTGCCCCCAACCAACTACCGAATTCCAACCATCAAACGCTACTGTCGCATCCGCTCCAATCAAGAAGCTGACGCTGTTGACCGATCCAGTAGCCGAAACGGAGGATGAACCGTTTCCCCACCCCTGCTGACCCCAGCTAAGAGCGGAATTCCATCCGTCAAACGCTACTGTCGCATCGGCCAACTACCCACCTTACGCAATCTGGATGATCGCGGTACCTGCGCCAGCCGTCGGGAACACAATGGTGAACGTACCGCTGGACACCACCTGATCCGTCACGAAGTCCAAAATGCACACCGCATAACCCGTGCTGGCCTGATAGATCATCGCACCGCGCGACGTGAACGTAGCCGAAGTCCAGCTGGTATCGCTGAAGTCCACAAAAGCAGTCGTGCCACTGGAAGTCGGCGTCACGTTCACCAGCGTGTTGCCGCCGGTGGTGTAGCCGCTGCCGTTGGGCAGCTCGTCGCTGTTGCCCGTCATGTTGCTGTAGTTGGTCGTCGCAGCACCATACGTGCCTGTGATGCTGGCATTGGCCTTGAACAAGGCAATCTTGTATGCAGGGGATGCCCCGTTGGTGAAGTTCTGCGCTCCAGTGAGCAACTGCACCTTGAAGCTGGTGCACATCGCTTGTGTCAAACCTGCCATATCACTCTCCTAATTAAACGCCACGCGCATACGGCGGGGGATTCGAGACCAACGGAACGCGGAGCATTCCATCGCGGTATTCGTCGCGACGTCCGCGACCTTGCTGCTCTGCTGCCAACTTGGCCACAGCGTCGTTGTAACGCTGCTGGAACTGACCAATCATTTCCTGCGGACCTTTGGTGAACAGGTACGCTTCTACCAACACAGCATAGGTCAGCACTTCCGGTGCGTTGTCCGAAATCCATGTGTTGGGATTGGCGGCTGACAGTTGCGTCGGACGGCGGAAGTACGCCAGCTCCAACTGGTAATTCAACGATCCTGTCAGCGCAGGTGCAATGTAGAGCGTGGTCTGATCCCACAAGGCGTAGTATTTCGGCGTCGCCGAGCTGGTGGACGTGTTGGCCACGTACTCAGTCATGAAGCTGATGTCGCGCTGCTCGAGCATGACGCGGTTGCCATTGGTCGGGATGTACTGCAGGTAACGCGGGAACAGGAAGCCACTGGGCACCTGTACCTTGGGATTGGTTGTGCCGATCGTTGCAACGTCGTACTCCTTGAACGCGTCAAGGTCGACGTCCCGCATGATGCGGTTCTCAGAGACAAGAATGAAGTTACCCAACACCGTCGGTGTGAAGACGTTGGAGTCGATCTCCATGTAGCTCTTGATGTTGTCCGTGAACTGTGTGTAGTTCATGTGATTACGACCGTCACCGAATTAAGCATGCATTGGGCCAGAACCAGTTCCTTCTCTGGGTCCGGAAACATTCCTACCGAAGCAAACATCGAGTTGCCCGGGCCGCCGACGTACACGTCAAAAGGCTCTTTGGGCTGCGGACGCGGCTCTTGCAGGGCAATTGCATCCGAGACATTTCGGCGAGGCTCAAGCTGCGGGTGCTTGGGCTCGTAGCAAAACGGGCAGGTCTTCAGACCCTGCCATTCCTTTCTCAGCTCACTGAGAAAGAACCGCTGGTTACAACGGTCACACAGCGCAAGGGATCGTCTTCCTTGCGCATACATTATGCCATCGTCCGGTCAGGAACCAGATACACGCTGGCGATATCGCGGTCCTCCTGCGCAGCACGCAGGAAGTCCTCTTCGTAAATCTGCTTGAGCATCGTCATGCGCTCCGGCGCGCGCTTCATCGAGATGTAGTAGGCCAATCCCGATGCCAGACACGGCAGGAAACGGAAGTTGATGTCCGTCGTGTTGGTGTATGCCCCCGCATCCTGAATGCGCCTGATGGCGTAATACACGAACGTGTAGGCCACCGAATCATCCGGGTTGGGGTAGAAGTACACCTGCGGTGTGATCGTGCGCTGCACGTAGAACTGAGCAGGCCTTGACTGTGTGCTGATCTTGACCGGCGTGTGCAGCCACTCGGCGCGGCTGAAACGATTCAACGTGATGTCTGTTTGGACACCGTTCACGTTCGAGCGGATCACGGCTTCGAGCACGTTGACAGTATCCAACGGGAGGTTGTACTCGTACACTCCCGCCGTCAATGCCAGCGTGCGTTGTTCAATCGTCCAGAGGTTCAGGCCACGGCTCGCCCAATCCAAGAACATGAGGTTCAAGGAACGGCGAGCCGTTTTGATGTCGTAGCCTGCACGAGCTTGAAGACCGCAGCGCTCATACGCTTCGGCGATCAGCTCATCCACGTCCAGATCGAACGTGGTTGTTCCGGACGTGGGCATTACCAGCTGGTCGGCTGCGGAATGCGCTTGGTCGGGGGATTCTCAACCGAACCCGCATTCTTTTGCGAGTCAAAGTTGACGTCCACCGGCACCGGCTTCTTGGCCTGTTCAGTGCTCTCGGACATCACAGCACCGAACCCTTTGATTGCGGCTCCAACGCCGCGCTTGCCACCTTGTTTCATGTGATTCTCCTTGGTTAGCCAAACTTGCGTTTCATGGAGCTGCCGCGCTTCTTGTGCTCGGCCTTTTCCATGGCGGCGGATTCCTTTGCCTCATGCTTCATCATAGCTGCTTTGCTGGCATACCGCTCGCCGCTGCCCTTTTCCATGATGCCGCCCTTGGCCTTCTTCATCGCCTTGTGCGCCACGCCCATCGGCTCGTTCTCATGCTTTTGCATGGCCATGTCTTGCTTGCGATCATAGGCTGACGGCTTGACTTCACCGCCCTTGGCATACGCGCGCTGGGGAGCGATCATCGGCAGGTTCTTGGCCAGCTTGCCGGGCATCAGAGCGCGGCCCTGACGATCCTTGATGGCATCGCCGCCACTGGCCATCTTCTTGGCCTTGGTGATCGAACCACCCTTGGCGGCTTTGATCGGCATACCCATTGCCATCATCTTGTGGCGATTGGTGTTTTTGCTCGTGTATTCCATGTCCGTCCTTTCAACACTTCCATCGTTTGAGAGAGGCTTTGGCACGCTCGGCCGGGCCCTTTGATTTTGCCACCACTCCTGCCATCCGTGCACAAAACGACCGCTTGCGC
>Ga0315909_10003230_pt1 | contig 20061 bp, 15 predicted proteins | sample LakEriMetagenome_11_FD_203527 | JGI IMG/M metagenome (GOLD analysis project Ga0315909, IMG submission 203527) | Freshwater fungal communities from buoy surface, Lake Erie, Ohio, United States - Buoy 2 MA125 | ecosystem: Environmental > Aquatic > Freshwater > Lake | place: USA: Lake Erie, Ohio... | reverse complement strand
CAGGCACAATTTGTTCTCGAACTTTCAATGGCGGGGCCATTCATTTCTCCTTTCTCTTGGACCTGGCAGTGTATCGGAAAAAATGGGCCAGAAGCAAGCCCCTGGCCCAAAGTCGTTCTCGCAAAGAGGGGCAACTGCTATTTACCCCGACTTCATTATGCGGCTTCACCCCAGCTTGGTCCAGTCTCCACATCCACTCGGGAGGGAACCTCCAGGGTCACAGCCTTGGCCATGATGTCTGCGGCCTCGCGTGCCTCGTCGATGTTGCGCACAGACAACGCTACCTCGTCGTGCACCTGCAACAGGAGGTTAAAACCCGCCTTGCTCATCGCCACCATGGCTGCTTTGGTCTGGTCTGCGGCCGAGCCCTGGATCAGGCGGTTCAGGCCCTTGTAGGTACCCGCGCGCTTGATGCGCACGCCGTATTCAATGATGGCCTGCTCACGCGGTAGCGCCTTGTTCACGCCCCACTCAGCTGGCTCCCAAAGCGGGAACCGGCACTTGCGGCCCAGCAGCGTGCGGATTGAACCGCCAGAGGCGGGGTGCTCTATGCGCTTCATGACGGCGTCCACCGTGCCCTTGAGGAACGGGACCTTGCTATGAAACGTGTTGATCAGCTCGCTGGCCTCGTCCATGGGCAAGTCCAGGCTGTTGGCCAGCTTGGCTTTGCCCATGCCGTACATCAGGCCCAGGCCGATCGTCTTAGCAGCCTTGCGCTTGATGCCGGCCAGGTCCGCAACCATCTGGTGGAAGTCCATGTTGGGGTCTTCTCGATAGGCCTGCGCCATCTTTTCCGCGCGTGGTAGGCCCAGCAGAGTAGCGTAGTGCACCAGCAGGCGCGGCTCCTGGGAGCTAAAGTCGTTTGCCGCCCAGAGCTGGCCCTCTTCGGGCAGGAACAGACCTCGCACCATTGGGCCGATGATCTCGTGGCGCGCGGGCACTTGCTGGAGGTTCGGGTTGCTGGCCGACAGACGCCCGGTCACCGTGCCGCCGTCCTCGTTGCGCATCTGGTTGAAGTGGGTGTGGATGCGCCCGTCCTTGGCGCTGTGCTTGAGGTACGGCTCCAAGAACGTGCCGTGGGTCTTGTTCAGCTCCCGGGCTTCCAGGATCATCTTGGCCATGGGATGCTCATGCGTGTCCAGGAAGCTCTTGGTGAAGCTCGGCGCGCCAGCAGCTGTTTTGGGGTACTCGATGGCCAGGCGATCGAATGCGGTGGCAATGGACTGCGCAGCCCAGATGTCCACCTGCACGCCGGCCTGCTCCTTCAGGTACTTCAGGATTTCAAGCTCTTTCTTGCGCATGTCCGCCATGTGGCGCTCGCAGTTGGCGCGATCAAAGTTGATGCCCTTGAGGGTGATGTCCACCAGCACAGGCAGCACTTCCGTCTCGAGCTTGAACACTGATTCAACTTCGTCGTTGCGCAGGAGCGCTTTGAAGTGATGCCAGAGCTTCAGGGTCAGCGCCGCGTCCTGCTCGGCGTAGTCGCCCACATGCATGGCAGGCAGCTTCCACAACTCCTTCTTAGGGTGCACACCAAAGTCCTGCGCCGACTCCTTGAGGCCCTGCTCGGACTTGATCTCCTTGAGGTAGTCAAAACCCAGGCTGTTGAGGCTGTAGGAAAAGCGGTTTTCGTCCAGCACTGGCGCGGCCAGCATGGTGTCGTAAATCGTGCCGTTTACCGTGAAGCCGGTGGCTCTGAGCCATCCGAGGTCGTAGGCCGCGTTGTGCATGATCTTGTCGGCGGGGGTACGGAGAACGTCCGCCATCCACCGTTCCACCAGGCGTTTATCAAGGTTTCCACCACCAGCATGAGCAACAGGAAAATAGCCAGCCCAGCCATCCACGGCGATTGCGTACCCGACGATAAAACCATCGTTGCGAGGCCAGCCAGGGCCAAGCGACTCCATGTTCGGATCACAGGTTTCGAGGTCAATTGCAATCTCCTTGGCTTCGCTCAGATTGGGAAATACTTGGGGTGGTAGCCACTCAGAAATCCTAGGGAACATGGACAGGGTCTTAGTATCGCGTTTCATAGTCGGAAGCCTTTCTGTTCATTCTTTGGCAGCACAATGTGCAGCGTTTGTTTAGCGCGGGTGATGCCCACGTACAGCAGACGATTGATGTCGTCTGAATTCTTTTCGTAGTCCTTCGCAAAGCGCGTGGACAGGTCAGACAGCAACAGCACGTTGTCTGCCTCGCCGCCCTTAGCTCCGTGGATCGTGGACAGTTTGATGGGCACGTGGCCCGTGAGCTTTGTGTTGCGGCGCAGGAGCGAGACCAAGTAGTCCCGGCGGTCCGCGCTGATCTTGGTCAGCGCCTTGTGCCAGATTTCCTCAGAAAGAAGCCCGTGCTTTTCTTTCAGCAGAAAGAGTGTGTACATACTTCCTGGGTCGGCTGTGCGCAGCATCTTGTGGCCGTGTTTGATGTAGTCGCCATCCAGGTACTTGTATATCTGTTTGACGACGGGAAACGGCACCTCGCCACCCTTGCGCAGCTTCTCCCAGCCCAGCACCGCGACCAGGATGTTCTCGCTGACGCTGCGTTGTCCGTGGCGCTCGAACAGCAAGCCCTGGCTCTTGATCCAGTCGTGCATGTCCGTGAGCATGTAGTTGGTGCTGGCCAGAATGAGCCAGTTGCCGTGGCTGATGTCGACCTGATGGAAGTCGTTGTAGTAGTTGATGCTGCCCACCTCTTCGCGTGCCTTCCAGACCTTGGGCTGGCGGTGCTTGATGCGGGTGACCACCTTGTTGGCTAAGGCGTGGATTTTGGCGGGGACTCGGTAGGACTGATCAAGGATTTTGACATCACCTGTAAACCCCAGGAAACTTGCGACGTCGGCTCCAGCCCAAGTGTAAACAGCCTGGTCGTCGTCTCCTGCCAGAAAGGCGCGCTGGGCTCGCAACGCGAGTTGCTCGACCAGCCTCCATTGCAAACGTGACAAGTCTTGCGCCTCGTCGATGATCAGGGCCTCCAGCTTGGGCAGGCGCTCGGGCTCCAGCAACACATGCTCCAAGAGGTCGGTGAAGTCCAGCAGGTTGCGCGACACCTTGTAGTGCCGGTAGGCCCGCTCGACATACTCGAAGTGATACCACTCGATGTCCATCTTGGACTGGTTGTAGTGGGTCTTGAGGTCCACGCCCCGGATGCGGGCGATGTTGATCTCGTTGAGGATGGGGTTGTCGGCCTTGACCGCGAACTCTTCATCGCCGTTTTCGATGGCCAGCTCAATGCCGGCCTCCTGGGCGAACTCGCGGTAGTGCTCTGGCGACATCATGTCCTTGGTGCTGATGCCAAGGCACCGGTAGGCCAGGCTGTGCAGCGTACGAAAGAACGGGAAGTCGGTCTCAGGGTGCAGGTGCGGGAACTTCTGGATGGCCCTGTCGCGCGCTTCAGTAGCCGCTTTCTTGGTAAAAGCAAAGTAGCCAATCTTCATCGGGTGCACGTTGTTGGCCAGCTCGGTCTCAACAATGCTCAAGAGGTAGGTAGTCTTGCCGGACCCTGGCGGGCCGAACACTTTGGTGATGTTCATTCCTCGCTCCACTCGTCGTATGGCCAGACCAGCACGGGGGTGTGCTCCCCCATGTATGCGCCCTCGATGTTGAACTCGATGTACTCACGTGCATCATCAAAGGCCATAGCGTCACGTGTCACCAGCGTGTTGCGGATCACTTCCGCGTCGTACACCAGGACGTTCACCATGGTGTTGTTCCGCCATATCAGGGCAGGCCCGATGATCGCGTCGTCATGTCCGTCAATCTTCAACATCAGAAGGGGCTCCTTTGTGTGCGCTGCTCTGGTGTCTCAAATGGCGCGTCCTGGCGGCTGAAGCGTGGGATGCGCCAGCACCGTGCTGCGCGGTTCTTGAGGAAGAGGCTGATGGGCTCGCCGCCTAGATCGCGAATGCGCTGCGCCATCTTTGGATGCGTCATGCCCTTGAAGTTGTTGCGCACCAGGTGCGCCTCCAGGTCCTTCATGCGGAAGTAGGTCTTGGCCTCTTCGTCGTCCGTCCATGGACGGCCCATGAGGATTTCATCTCGGTCCATCGCCTGCTGCAGGTGTGTGCAGAACTCTTCGAGCAGGTCATTGAAACGGCCCGTGATGCTGGTGTCTTCGCTGGCCTCGGTGATCTGCTCGGTCTCCACCATCTCTTTGAGCAGCGCATTGAGCAGCTGCTCCCAGTCTTGCTTACGCAGTGTGGGCGGCAGGAGGTTGAGCTTCTCGACGCAGGCTTTCTGGAATGCGGCCTGTGCAAACAGGCTCTCGGTGTCGAGCTCGATGCGCTTGCCGTTGATGTCGAGGAACCACAGCGGCGGCTCTGAGTTGTACTTGGACAGCGAGGACATCTGCGGGGAGTCTGGCCCGTGAGCCCCGATCCCGTGTTTGCGGGTCCTGCAAAGGCCGCTGTTGCAAAAGCTGTTGAGCGGTGCGTCCTTGCACTTGTAGCGATAGTCTTTCTTGTGCAGCTGCTTGACCAGAATCTGGACTTCGTTGTTGGGCAGCGGCGGCGAGACATACTTGAGGTTGTGCTCTACCAGGGCGTCGTCCCAGTGTATGGGGATGACTTTCTTGAGGTAGATGCCGATGTTGAAGAGGGCGTTGTTGCGCGTGCCTTCGGGTACGCCTTGGGCGCACAGCGCCTGCAGGCAGGGCGGGCCGTCCTTGATCGGGTGATCAGGTTCTTTTGGCTCCTCTGGATACTTGAGGTCAGGGCCCTGGGCCCATTGCTCGTACAGCTCGTAGAACTCTTCGAGCGTCGCAGCCGAGCCATCATCTTTGATGGCGTAGCGCGTGGTCATGTCCCCGCCGAAGTACGGCAGGTTCAGGAAGTTGCCCGTGTCGCCACGGTCAACCAGGATTTCAGCTTGCTTGGGGAATATCTCGCGGCCCGCTTCGCCCAGAAGCGCAGCACAGGCCTTAAGAAACCGCTGCATTTCAGCAGCGGGTATGGGTTCTCGGGTGAACAGGAAGACATGCGCGCCACCAGACTTGCTGCGGCACACCACCACCGGGAGCTCGAGGCTCCTTACCTTTTTGATGAGGCCAACGTGGTCCAGTGGATACTGGTCAATGTCAATACAGCCCCAGATACAGGAGTTATCCGCCCGGATCGGGATAATTCCCAGACTCGGCTCAACGCCCTCAAGGTGTTTGGTCCACAAGTCGTCAGTCGGTGGCTTGCGCACCACGACGGCCTTGCCTGCCTGTTTCCCGTCTCCTCGGGATGATTCAATTTTGTATGTTCCATAGGCGATGTCCAGGCCGGAAAAAATCGCTTTGAACCTGGTGATGTCGGTCATTTCTTCTTTCTAGTGAGGTGGGGCCTACTCAAGCCGGAAGGGGTACCCGAAGATTGCCAGCCAGGAGCTACCTGGCGTGCAACAACTATCAGTCTCCCGAACATTTTCGGCCCCGAAAATCAGAATGGTGCTGGACCGTTGCCGGATGCTCCAGACTCGCTTTCGTGTTTCACTTTCACGTCACCCGCACTGACCGATTGTGCGAATGCTTTGGCTGCATTGTAAATGTCGCTGCTCTCGACAGGGCCGAGGCGCTCGATCTCCCAGCCAAACCACTTGCCCTTGTCGTTGGACTCGCCAACGGTGGTGAGCTGGTAAAGCTGGCTGTACATCGGAGGGGTAAACAGGCCGTTCTTGCCCTGCAGCTTGACTGACTGCATCATGGAGTTCCACTTGCGGCTCTTCTTGAGCTGCGTGGACTTCATGGTAATCAGAGCAGGCTCAGGCACGCCGTCCTGGCTGACCAACATCACGTAGTAGTTGGCCGTGTTCTCGATGTAGTTGCCATTGTCCAGGTAATCCTTGTTGTCGCCAGGCTCTTTGTGAGTCTGCGACAGGATGTCGCTGGTTGCAGGGTAGATATGCACAGGTGCACCGCTGCCTTGACCACGTGGGGCCCACTCGATGTACTGGCGCACATAGGCGCATGGCACAACGGTGATACCTTTCTTGCCGTCAAACAGCTCACCCGTAACGGAGTTAAGGACCATGCCCGGAAGAGCACCGTCAACTTCGCCAACTTCAGGGCTGGTGCTGGTGAGCAAGCGCAGGAAAGGAAGTGCATAGTCTTCCTGCGTCATGCCGTCAAAGCCGGCTCCAGCGTCCTGTTCCAGGTCGCTCATGATCGCCAGTGCGGTGCTGGCAGTCTTTTCCGCGATTTCGTTCTTAGCCATGATTCGTGTTCCTTGTTTCAAGTTGATTTGATGACAGCCTTTTGGCCAATGAATACGCCAAAAAGCTCAGTGTCGACGGGCTCACCCTTCTCGACACGTTCCTTAACCCAGGCCTTGAGGGTCTGGGGCTCTATCTTCTGTGCTTGCTCGGCAGGGTAGCCTTGCTCGCCCAGGAGATTCAGTAGACGAACAGAGAGTTCGTCTTCACCGCGTCCAAAGCGAACGCTGATGGTGTTTTTAATGATGTCGTCAAAACCGTGGTCGCGCAGCCACTGGTAGGCTTCGGACTGGCGCGCCTTTGGAATGCTCGCTCCGTAGAACGGCTTGATGTCGATACTGCTGCCATCTTCCATGACGAATTTCTTCATCCCAGTTTCGGCCATGGCCTCTGGGATAGTCTGCTCGGTGAGCTTGCGGTACTGCTCATTGCGCTCAGACAGGGTCTCCTCCATCTCTGCAATCTCTTTTTCGAGCATCTTGGCACGCTTGGCCAGGCCAGCAATACCAGTCACTTGCTCGTCAGATACCTTCAACGCACCTGCGTCATCTTCAAATAAATTCGTAAGACTCATCACTTTCTCCTTTCTTGAACAAATCAACCTCCAGCGGAATGTAGCGGCGCTCGCGCTTGTCCCACTTGAGGCACTTAAAACGACCGCTGTTTTTTGCGGCCGCTACTGCACAGGTGATACCTATGGCAGACGGGTCACCGATGAGGAGCAGGAAGTCCTCGTCAGTAAATTTCTCCAGCTTGCGCTGAATGCGGCGGACTGTCGGTACAACAGAGAATGCTATCTGCGCGTTGGGCGGCAAAATAGTTTCGATCTGGCCGTAGTCCAGAGCGCTTGCGATGTTGTGTTGCGTAGTCTCTGAGACGACGTAAACCTTGGGCACGTGAATTTCTCCTTTCTGAATTCGAACAGGCAGTGTACACTATCTTTTCAGGGCATTGCAACCCCCTGCCAGAAAGATATATATGACTGATCAATTTTTATCGACCTACCCCTTCAAGAACAAGCCGTTTGTCCATCAACAGGCTTACCTTCAGCGCTTCTGGGACTTCCAGGTGGCAGCTCTTTTTGCCGACATGGGCACAGGCAAGAGCTTCATGCTGATCAACAACGTAGCCATACTCTACGACAGGGGCAAAATCAACGGGTTTTTGATCGTAGCGCCAAAGGGCGTCTACCGCAACTGGTACGACACTGAAATCCCTAAGCACTTACCCGATCACATTGTCTACCGCATGGCCATCTGGTCGCCCAACCCGCGCAAGGCCGAGCAAAAGGCGATGGACGACCTGTTCACCGTCACAGAGGACCTCAAAATCCTGGTCATGAACGTCGAGGCCTTCAGCACGGCCAAGGGCACCGCTTACGCCAAGCGTTTTTTGCTGGTGCACAACGCCATGATGGCGATCGACGAGAGCACCACCATCAAGACGCACACCTCTGCGCGCAGCAAGAACACCGAGAAGGTGGGCCGTGGCGCGCGGTACAGGCGCATCCTCACGGGCTCCCCGGTCACTAAGAGCCCGATGGACCTGTACCAGCAGTGTGCTTTCTTGTCCGACGGCTGCCTGAACGTCAGCAGCTTCTACGTCTTCCAGGCCCGCTACTGCGTCACCGTGGAGCGCCAGCTCAACACCCACAGCTTCAAGCAGGTGGTGGGCTACAGGCGTCTAGACGAGCTCAAGGAAAAGCTCGACCGCTTTGCCTTCCGCGTGAAAAAGGAAGAGTGCCTGGACCTGCCGGACAAGCTCTACATCAAGCGCGAGGTGGACCTGACGCCCGAGCAGATCAAGGCGTACAACGAGATGAAGGCGCTGGCCCTGGCGCAGATTGACGGCGGCATTGTGAGCACCGTGAACGCGCTCACGCAGATCATGCGCCTGCACCAGATTGTCTGCGGCCACGTGAAGCTGGACGACGGCACGGTGGTGGAGTTACCCAACAAGCGCCTGGACGAGCTCTTGGCCATTGTCGAGGAGACGGACGGCAAGATCATCATCTGGGCCAACTACCGCCACGACATCGAGGCCATCAAGATCGCTCTGGCCAAAGAGTACGGCATGAACAGCGTGGCCACCTACTACGGCGACACCGAATCGGAGGAGCGCCAGCGCATCGTCAATGACTTTCAGAACCCTGACAGCGAGCTGCGCTTTTTCGTCGGCAATCCCAGTACAGGCGGCTACGGCCTGACCCTGACAGCGGCCCACACCATGGTCTACTACAGCAACAGCTTTGACCTGGAAAAGCGCCTGCAGTCTGAGGACCGAGCACACCGGATTGGCCAGACCAAGAACGTCACCTACATTGACCTGATGGCCGTGGGCACCGTGGACGAGAAGATCGTCAAGGCGCTGCGTTCAAAGATCGACATCGCAACCCAAGTGCTCGGAGAGGAAATCAAAGCATGGCTCATCTGATCCCCTGGTCCACCCGCTTCGTGTACAAAAAACTCGAAAGAATTGACACGTCGGCCGGACGTGTTTACGTTTTGCCAAATAACGAACATGTCCCGTCGGTGACAACCATCCTGGACCGCACCAAGGACAAGGCTGCGCTCAAGGAGTGGGCCGATCGGGTTGGCCAAGCCGATGCCGATCGCCAGAAAGCGGAGGCCTCATGGGTGGGCACGCACATGCATCTGGCACTTGAGCACATTCTGAGCGGTGAGCCGTGGGCCGTGAACCCTGACTGGCTGGCCATGAGGGGCTACGAGATGGCCTTTCGCCTGGCCAACAAGTACTTTGGCGCGATCTCCGAGATTCACGGCTCAGAAGTGTCACTGCACTACGGCTACCAGTACGCCGGTTCTACCGACCTGGTGGCCACGTACCGTGGCAAGCTGGCCATTGTGGACTTCAAACAGTCGGTCAAGCCCAAGCGCCACGAGTACATCACCGACTACTTTCATCAGCTCGCAGCGTATGCCACGGCGCACGACTGGATGTACGGCACCAACATTGACTTCGGTGCGGTGCTGATTGCAGTGCAGGACGGCACAACGCAGGAGTTCACCACCACGGGTCGAGAGTGGCGAAACTTCAAGACCCAGTGGATGGCGAGACTTACCTTGGCGCAGCAGGCGGCTGTTGCTGCGCTGCCATCCCGCTGATGGTGTCAAACGGGAACAGCGACTGCATCATCGAGCGCGCGCTGGAGTTGGCAGGGGCGTTTGATGCACCAGGCTGGCTGGGGGCGCTTGGCGTGGGGTTGAGTCCAGGGACGCCACGGGTGCTGGGCGCTGGAGGACTCTGACGCTGCTGGCGCTGGCGCTCCTCTGTCTGGCGCAACGACTCGTTAAATTGACGCAGCTCTTGCGCTGCCCGCATCCGATCCGATGGCGACTGGCTGGTGGCGACAGGTGCAGGTTCAGGCTCGTCAAAGGTGGCATAGGTCAGCCCCGCGTTCAACATGTAGCTGTGTAGCTGTCGTGCGATCTGCAGTTTTTCCCGCTCTGTTCGCCCTTTCCTGAGGAGCAGTGCCGCGAAATTAGGGTCCTGCGCTGCTTTTTCCAGCATGATCCTGGTGTTCATGCCTGGCATCTTGTCAAACATAGAACGCACCGCTCTGGAGCCTGCGGCAGCGGCGACCAGCACACCAGGGCCATCCGGGGCCACTGCACTACCAAGTCGCGCACCGATGACGCGCTGTATGAACTCTTCGACCGCATCGCTGCCAGGAACAATGTTGTCCAACGTCCGTCCACTGGCTATGGCTCTTTCGATGCGAACCATTGGATCGGTCAGGCGTTTAATGCCTTTCATTTCGCTCAGGGTCATGATGCCGTTGGCACGCATGATGTTGACCACCGATGGCAGGTTCGGGCCTAGGGGCTTGAAGAAGGCCTCTTCAAAAGCCTGCGGGCTGAGGTTGCCATTAGCGTTTGTGGCCTTGGTGTACGCGTAATCGTACAGGGACGACTTCAGTCCTCGGATGGCAGCCTCACTCTGGTCCGATTCCTTGACCATCTTAACCAGGTTCTGCATGTCCCGAACCGGTGTATTACCGTTGAGGATAGTGCCCAATGCAAGGCTGGGACGCTCCGAACCTGCTTTGATGACATTGGCAAAGGCATACTGATCAGCGGCTCGTTTCATAAGCGCGCTGTTTTGGTTTTGGACCATGCGGAAAGCGTTTTCAGCCTTAACCGTATCCCTCAGGTCAGCCGTCATCCCCAGCTTGTCCAGCATGGGCTTATTTTCAGAAATGAATTTGTTCAACCTTGAGGTAACAACGCGCGTGACGTCACGGCCAGTCTCCGGGTCAAACCGGGTCTCAAGAGAGGCCGCCGCACCCATACGGAGAACACGCTGCTGAGCATCCGCCAAGGATGCCGCTCCTGCGCGCGAAACTTCAGCTGCAGGTTTGAGCGCAAGAGCTTGCGGGCTATTTACGCCAAAGGTGCGCACTGCGTCGTCGTAGCGCGTGGACATAAACTTCACTGCGCCCTCGATCTCGTTCATGCGCTGCGCAGTCACGTCGGCATTGGCTCCAAAGGCACGGCTCACCAGTATTTCGGCAGGCAGGCGCTCGGCACCGGTTCCCGTCACGCCGCCAACCGTGTTCGCGAAAGAGCGGGTAAAGACATCGTTCAAGGACTTGGAGAACTGACGCGCCTCTTCAAACTCAGGGTTTTTGAGCGAGTTAAGGTCCTGCAGCATGCCATCGGCCATCCTGCCGTAGAAGTCAGCGTTGTTGACGTCACCTTTCCCGGCAGCTTCACGGGACATTTTGAGCAACGTGGAGCGGTAGTTCACCAACTCGTCAACGCTTATGGGCTTGGTCTTAGGCAAGAAACGCTGAGGAATCCTTCCCGTATCTAAAAACTCCTGCGTCTGCCGGCCCGCACGGAACCTGCTCACGGAATCTTGGTTGACTCCCATGGCGTCCATGATGTCACGAACAGGTTTTGGAATGGCAGTATCGTACAGGGCTTGGCCTACGCTGGAAGCGCGCTCGGCAAAGCTGTTGGCGGTGTTGGTAGGGTCTATCGAAGGCGCGACATAGTCCTGCCGGGGAATGTACCGAACAATGTCTCTTCCTGTCCGAGGGTCCTGTCCTATCACAACCCTTTCTTTCGTCGTCTTAAGGCTGGGCTTGGTCAAGGAATTTAAAGCACTTTTCCAAAGGCCGCTCTCATAGTCGCGCGCGTCGCGCAGCGCGAGCTCGGTCTGCTCCTTAATCGTGGCTCCAATGGCCCTTCTTGCCTCAGGCGTGTCTTTCGTGAGCTCGGAAATCTTCAGCGCTGCAATTTTGTCAGCATCCTTCAAACGCTCGTCAAGCATGGAAGTGAAACGAGCCTCTTGTAGTTGCGCGGCCATAAACAGGGCGTCCTGAGTGCCGATGTTTTTCAGCCTGTCTGCCAGCAGTTGATACGCTTTGAAAGCCTGTCTTCCCTGCTCCCGAGACTTGGCAAGGAAGTCTTTGTTGGTCTGGCCTAAGCCCGACTCCAGTGCAATTAATCCCAAGCTGTCTGTCTTCTGCGCAGAAGTGGGCGTGATGCGGGTCCCACCCGGTACAGTATCCTTGTCGATGGGCATGTCCGCTTCTAGGCGACGAATCAAAGCGGGGATGTCCTCGCCAAACTCTTCCAGAATCGTGTACAAGCGGTTCGCGGCCCGGGCTTCTCGTGAAGCCTCGCTAAAGTTGCCTTTAATTTTCGACAGCCCGTCCATCACGGTCCCTGTCTGGTTGATCAGGAAGCGGCCTGGGGACAAGACGCCACCAACAACCTCCCCGGCAAAGCGCGTGCCAGGTGCTCCAGGGTCATAGTTCTCTGCTACGCCGGCCCCGGCACTTGCACCAAGGGCACCCATGACCTCGCTGGTTTTGAATGTCTTGGGATTGCGAATAGCTGCATCGCGAATTTCCGTGACAAACCTTCCGACACGGCTGCCGGTCATCGTGGGCAAGTAAGGAACGGCTGCCGCAAAAGGCAAACTGCCCCCAAACGTCTTACCCGCTTCTCGATAGACCTTTTTGGTGGGGTCAGTTGGCTCCGGGAAAAACCCTTTATAGGCATCCTCAGCGCTCTGCCCCGCATAAAAGCCACCGATACCGCCAGTTACCATGCCACCGATCGCCCCAAGTGGGCCAAATGGCATGCCTAGCTTCAGTCCGGCCACGGCCCCAGTTACAGCCGGAGTGGCAGTGATAAGGCCCTGCCCCGCGCCCTGAGCATATTCGCCCACGCGCTCAGAAAAACTGGGTCCGGCTGACTCAAGCCACTTTGGAAGCTGGTCAGTAGACGGGCTAAATGTCTCTGTAAACCTTTGCCCCAAGGTGGAGTCAGCAGGCTCAAGCCATTGTGGAAGCTGGTTTTTTTCCGACATAAAACTTCCTTAGCGTTGCGGAATCTTGCCAAGTGTGGTTCCATTGAACAACACGAATGTACCAGGGGGGTAGAGCAGGGACTCTTCGTAGGTCGTCACAACAGGGGGAAGGTCCAACAGCTTGTAGTGCTGGCGGTACTCCGAAGCCTTTTTACGCGCCAACGCCTTGTCCTCAGGCTTTAATCCCGAACCTTCTCGGCCCTGGCTCTCCAGCTCTTGAATCATGTCTCTAAGAGTGCCGCCCAATGCAATGAGCTTGTTGCCGTAAGCATCGCCGCCCCTTGCCGCGCTAGGGATGATCCCAATCACTGGGGCCAATCGCTCTTGTTCCCTGACGCTACCCTGGGCGCTCTTAAGCAGCGCTTCAACAACACGCTCAGCCTGTTGTTTGGCTCTTTGGCGCGCTATGGCAACGTCGGAAAATGGAGCACCCGCTCCTGGGATTTGAGAGATCACATCTTTCGCGGTATTGATTGGCCCGGAAATAAGGTCTCTGTTTTGCCAAAGAGAAAACGTAGGAGCGTTTTCTTGCGGTCTTGCAGGACGTGTTGTGATAGGCTGGCTGCTCACGCTGTCTTCGCCGTAAGGCGCACCGGGATCACTCTGGTCGACAGAAACGTCGCGGCCGGGCTGATCAACAGGCGCGCCCTGCCCTGTCGGAGCGGTCTGCCTTGTCGGAGCGCCTGAACCCATTACGCGAGGCAGTGACTTGCGCACTTCTCTGTACCCCAATATCGTTTTTTCCACGGGGTCAATAATTGGCACTGGAACAGCGCGGGTGTAGTGATCCTCTGCTAAAGACAGGATTCTTTCCTCTTCTGGAGTAATGGTGCCGTTCTCGCGCTTTGGACCCAGTGTCGCAAACGTATCCAGCATGCGGCCTTCCAGGCTGTTGCCGAACATGCCTGTGCCTGCACCCGCTTTCTTGGCTCCTATTTTCTTGGCCTCGATTCTTGCTTGGGAACGCAGCACCTCGTTGAGCAAATTTCCCTTGCGCTTTTGCAACTCGCTGTTCTGGGCATTGATCTTGTCAATGTCCTTCTCGCCTTGCTGCAGTGCCAAGGTTTTGATCTGACGGTCGATCTGGGTGATCTGGTCAAGCTGTCGGCCCATAGCGGCGGGCAATGTTCGTGTGGCCCCTGCCAAACGGGACATAAAGCTGCCGGTCAATGGACGGCCTGCCTCGTCTGTGTTTGCAGCGAAGCCAAAGGCCCGTTGTCCAAGGTCAAACAGCATCTGTGCCTGCATGGCATTCCTGTCCGGACCCAACAGTCGGTTGAGCGTAGGCAGGCGAGACGCAACTGCTTCGTCCAGGGTTGGGGCTCTTCTTGGCTGCTCGTTAAACAAGCCCATGGCTTGCTGGCGTGCAGCATCCACCATCTCCTGCGGGAACATCATGGACTCTTCAGAAGGCGCTTGTTGAGCGACGGGGGTCACGCCTTCTTCATCTGACCCGTCGCTAAAATTTTGGACGAGCCCACCTTTGGCCATTGCAACTGGCGGCTGGTCAGAGGCAGGTGCTCCGCCGCCCATGCCTGCCATCAGCTCGGCGATACCGCCTTGCTGGGGAGGTGGAGGCATGCCAGCATCAGGAGGCAGCGGGGGCATTCCAGGAGGCGGCATGCCCATGTCAGCAGGCACTGGAGGCATACCGGGTGGGGGCATGCCAGGAGCACCGCCTATCATCGGGGCCTGTGGTCCTTGAGCCATGGCCTGTGACTGAGGCAACGCGGCGATACCGCCCTGCTGCGCCAAAACAGGCTGCAGCATCGCGAGCACGGTCTCAGGCGTTTCAATGGCAGCCTGATAACCAACAAGATCGGCCAACTCGTCACGGCGCGCGTCAATTGAACGCATGTCGCCACGCAGGTTGTTCATCAAGATTTCTGGTGTGTTGGGACGACGCTCCAACATTGCCTCGGGGCTGTCGCCCTCATCATCGCCCTCGTTTTCGTCGTCATCATCCTCGGACATGGAGTCCATAAAGCCCTGCATGATGCCGACGTTTTCGACGTCGTCGTCTTCTTTCTTCATCATTCTCTTGTTCATATCGACCTCTTAGAAAAGTTTCAGGCCTGCTCTTTGAGCGCCAGCGGCAGTGGAAATTGCCCCCAGGCCAATGCCCAGGGCTTGCTGGAATGGGCTGGCGGTAGGCGTGCTCACGACACTCGTTTGCATCTGCGAGGACGGCGCGCCCCTGTAAATGTCCGACAAGAAACCTGCTTGTTGGTAAGGCGCGTAGATTTGTTGCATCTGCGTGGCCCGAGTGGCGTCGAGCGCTTGCTGGTTGAGCGCCTGGCGAGCCTGACCTGTGTTGAACAAGAAGTTGATGTCGCCTTGCTGCATGCCTTGCGCGGTCTGGCCAAGAGCTGCCTGCTGCACACCCAACTGACCAAGCTGACCGGCCATCGCGCCAAGGCCCTGGGCCTGCTGTTGGCCAATGCCAAACTGCTGGCCAGCCAAGCTGCCGATACCTTGGCCCAGCTGCTGGAACTGCTGCCCCTGTTGGCCAAAGATGCCAGCGGCCGTCTGGGCTGCCTGGTTGCGCGCCTGGGCCTGCTGCATCAGCAAGTTGGAAATGTTTTGGTTGATGGCTGCCTCCTGGCCTGCCAGTGCACCGCCCTGAGAAGCCAGATTGCCATACTGTTGGCCAGCCTGCAAGAACTGACCGGCAGCGCCCTGACCCAACTGAGCCTGCTGCACGCCGAGATTGCCCAACTGGCTGCCAGCCTGCACACCCAACTGAGCCTGCTGCGCGCCCAACTGGCCGATGCCTTGGCCAGCTTGCATCTGACGCTGCTGTTGCTGCTCAAACGCGTTCATGGCCTGCGCCTGTGACTGGCCATAGCCCTGCGACAAGAGATTGGCGATCGTGGATGCGCGCTGGTCCATCAGGTTGCGCTCCATCTCAGCACGCTGCACGCCTTCTCGCTCACCACCAAACGCGCCCGATCGAACGGCTTGAGCCGCCAAGCCCTGCCCAGCAATCGCACCTTGGCGATTGATCTGGCGTATGGTCTCGTCAATGACCTGCTGGCGGTAAGGGTCCATGAACGCTTGAGCGGAACGTGGATCGTAGCCCTGAGCTGCACCGCCGAGTGCGCCAATGCCCATGCCCAACGTTTGCTGGCCTTGCAGCAGGCCCATGCCGATGGTGGATGTAGCAGGGTTGAGGTTTGCTTGGCTGGAGCCCGCAGCAAGGTTCTGGGCCGTGGACAACGCGCCAAGGCCCGATTGCAAATCCTGGCGAGCAGCGCCAAACTGCCCAGTGGTGTCGGACATCGCAGCACGCCTTGCAGCGCTGTCCAAGTAGCTCAAGCCTTCACCGATTTGGCCGATGCCTGCAGTGGTGTTGGCAGCGGCCTGGCCAGCTTGGCGCATCGCGGCCTGTGCGTCAAAGAACTGGTTGCGGGTGTCTGCGCCACGCAGCACATCTGCTGCTTCGCCCGTAGTGTTGTAAGCAGACTGCAAGGCAGTATTGGCGCTCTCCAAGTAGGGGTTAAACGCCCCGATGCCCTGGCGAGCAGCCGCATCCAATGCAGCTTGCTGAGCCGGCGTAAAGGCTGCTACGTTGAAGGCAGGCAGTTGAGAAGCAAGGCTGGGGCGATTAGGAGAAGCGCGTCCTTCTGCTGCACCAAACTCACGGAAATGCTTTGCAGCAAACTGCTCAGCTGACAAACCGCCTGGGTTTGCCTTGAATGCGGCAGCGACATCTGGGTTTTGCTGGAAATACCGAGCAGCACCTTCTCTGTCTGGACCACCAAAAGCCAAGTTCTCCGCCTGCTCCATCAGGCGGAGTTTTGCCTTCTCAATCTCCGGGCTTTCTTGGACTATCTGTGTTTGTGTTGTCGTTGCCATTTATTTCCCCTTTACAGGACCGCCTTCAAGCATCTTCATGAGTTTATACATGCGCGCTGCGCCTTTGCGGCGACTTCCTGCGCCAGCGTTGCGCACTGCCTTGGCGGTGAATACAAACTCGCCATCCGACAGCATGGCTGGGATGTCGTCCGAGGTCCCAGTGCCGGGGCCGCTAATCGGCCCAGTTTTGCGAGGGAAGTTCGTAGGCACGGGCGCACCGCCCTTGGCAAAGTTTTGTATTGGCATCTGCCCGTAAACCATGGGCACGCCATACATGCCTGCAACGTTGTAAGGCTGCGCTACGCCTGATGGGGTACGTGTGATGCCGGTGGGCACAACTGGTGCAGCGGTCATAAACGGCATCGCTGCAGAGTAATCTGTCGCCACGATCGGATTAAAGTTGGGATCGAGCGTAGGAGACTCCAGGCCAAAACCTCCTCCTCTAATGAGCTGGTCGCGCTCTTTAGCCCGTTGCACAGACTCGTTGTATCGGTCGGTCTCAGCCTTCGAAATAGGGTTGGTGTTGTCCTTGGCCTTGAAGCCGCCCAGCGCACCTGCCCCGAGGAGGCCCAGGCCGATCTTTGGAATCAGGCCCATGCCTGCGGCCGCTGCAGGGGCTGCGGCAGTAGCAGCTGCCGTGCCGCCCGCTCCTACAGCACTCACTGTGCTGGGGGTCAACGCGGCAGTAGGAGCGGCAGCGGTAGCAGGACCAAACATCCGACTGAAGAAGCCTTGGGACTCGGTGCCCGCAGGTGCTGCGCCAGGAATGTTTGGAGAGCCAAACGACATCCGCTGATCCGGGATGGTCGAAAGCATACTTCTGGCTGTGCCGTCGCTTTGCATGCCCGAGAACGGACTCTCTGGTTGCATGCCTATCTGAGATTGGGGCTGAGCAGATGCACTCGGGGTTCCGGCTCGCGAGTTTTCAAGGCCCTGCAGCGCAGCAGCGGACAAGCCTGACATCAGGCCAGACTTCAGAGCATCCTGAGTGCTCATGCCACCAAGTTTGCCGATACCGGCTCCCAAGATACCCGTGGCCAAGCCTGTGTTTAACGCACTGCCTGCAGCACCTGGCAGGAAGCGGCTGAGCGTGCCCATGGGGCTGAATCCGCCGATAGTGCCGCCGCCGCCAAAGTAGCCAGTGGCACCTGCCATCAGGGCCTCTTTAAGGTTACCGCCACCAGCCAGAGTCACGCCACCAGACACCAAAGCGGCGGTTCCCGCTTTGCCCAGCGTCATACCGACAGCCGTTGGTCCGAGGACAGCGGCCAAACCCACTGTGGCCAAGACACGGCCAACAGGGTTCTGGAGCACCTTCTTGAGGGCGCTGCCGATCTTCTTGAAAGCCTTCTTGAGAAAGAACTCAGGCAGGCCTGTAACAGGGTTGATCGTGCCCGAGCCGCCACGGCTCTTGAGCAACCGGGCTTCATCTGGGGTAATGTGAGCCAGCATGGTGTCGCCATTGCGACCCTGAGCGGCCAGGTAAGACGCCACGTCGGCCAAACCGCCTCGGGCCATGGCCAACGGTTGAGTTCCGTCGAGGCCCTGCATGGCATCTACCCCCTGCACAGGAGGCACGTCCGTCATGGGGGCCTGTGCCCCTTCAAACTGCATCAGCTGCATTTCATGCAGGAGGGAGATCAGTGCGCCCAGGAACTCTGGGTCGTACTCTTCCGGCATGTCTTCGGGGTCGATGACGTCGGTATTGATGAGGTTTTGACGCAGCTGGTTGTACTCAGCGGGGTTCTGAGACATGTAGACCAGGGTCTCAAGCAAGGAACTGATCTCGTTCGGTGACAGCTCCACGTCAGCCAAGCTCTCGCGCATGGCCTGCTTGAGAGCAGCGTACTCCTCAGGGCTGCGCTCCTGGAGCACCGTTTGGGCTGCGTCGTAAGAGTCAGCGCTTGAAACAATGGGACGGTCGTCCGCAGGCGCTTCGCTCTGCATGGGCATGCCGTCTTGGGGCAGCGCCATGATTCCTTCATTTACCATGATAGTCCTTTCCAGTTTTTGCCAGTAGCCTCACGTGGGGCTGCGCGCCGGGAAAGGACGCGTGAATGGCTGAAATTATCCAACAAAAAGTCAAGTTTTGTCCACTCTTCATGACCGGTCTATCTCTAGAAAGGACAAGTGAAAGTCAACTGTAGACACGCTAGAGGTCACTTTTAAGATGTCGCCGGTTTCCAAAATGCAGGGAACGCCGCTAAAAGCGTCCATGGTTTGGCTCGTGGGCAGCGAATAACCCTTCAGCAGTGCGAAGGCCGTGGCCCCGCCGCTGGGGAACACGTTGATGGCCAATGTGGCCACGGACGCATTGCGATTGGTCACGCGCAGGGACGAGACAACGGCCGTATTGGCGGCGGGAACCGTGTAAAGGGTTGTCTCCGTGGCCGCTGCCGGGGTCAAATTCTTGCGTAAGTACTTGTTTGCCATGGTCAGCCCGCTGAAACAAAGTTGATCGTCAGAATTACTGAGGGAATCGCGGGCCGCGTGGGGCTCACGTTAGCAGCGTAATGCTCCAAATACACGTCAATGTTCCCCGACCACCATGCGATCTGAAGGTAATTCACAGAAGGGTCGGTGACGGTAAAGATACCTGTAATGGCAGGCACTATGTGGGAGTAAACGCTTTCGCTTTTACGTGCAGGTATATCAAACCTGGTGTTGCTCGAGGGGTAGTTAACGCCTGTGTCCTTGGCCCAAACCTCAAACTCCGCCCCGGCGTTGCTGCGGTTTGACACCTGCAGCGTAAACGTCACCAGATACTGGCCCGAGCAGGGGACGTAAATCTTACTGTTGTCCACCACACGAATGCCGTTGGACAGCGCCACGGTGTCAAAGGTCAGAATGTTTTCACTGGTGATGCCCGCGCTGGCCTGATCCACGTTGGACAGCAGCATGGCGTGAGGCTGCAGAATGCCGTTGGACAACTGAAAGCCCCGAAGGCCTCCGGCAAAGCCGCCGCCAGCTCCGCCGCCCATGCCCATCCAAGTGGCCGCAGCCGCAGTGTCCTGGCTCGTGACAGGGGTGTAGGTGTTGTTGAGCTGAAGGATGATCTGCTCAAGCGAACGCACCAACTGGTTGAACTGAGCCGGGTCGTAGCCCCCAGTTGACGCGTTGGGCAGACGAACGTTGGTGATCTTGCTCATCGGATGCCGTCCGGCTGGATGTCGACACGCATCGTGCCAAAGCGCCAGTTGGTATCCAAATCGCTGCTCTCAATGCGCAGTTGAATTTGGCGTCCCCGCGCACGCGTGTCCACTTTGTCAGTGGTGGGCGTGATGATGTACGGGTCCAATGAGCTTGGCGTGGCGCTGGTCTGTGGATACAGACGCAGCAGCAAGCGTACCGTGATGTTGCCCACTTGGTTCTTGAAGTCAGGGATAAACCGCTTCATGAACAGCACTTGTTCGCCGTCACCGATGTCAAAATACCCAGAGTAAATGTGGGCGTCGATCGGCAGGCCGTCGTCGTTTACGCCCGTCTCCTGGTTGTACAGGATGGCCCTGCCAGGGGTAAGCCCAATGATCGGGGTAAGACTTGCCTGTGTTGCCTCAGGATCGTACTTGGCGGCCAGAGGACGGGGGAACGCCCCGGTGTCCCGCCACGCAGTTCGGGCCAGTGTGCCAATAGACCAGACGTTTTCCAGGTAGTTGTACGTCACCGATCG
>Ga0315909_10003226_pt1 | contig 20084 bp, 29 predicted proteins | sample LakEriMetagenome_11_FD_203527 | JGI IMG/M metagenome (GOLD analysis project Ga0315909, IMG submission 203527) | Freshwater fungal communities from buoy surface, Lake Erie, Ohio, United States - Buoy 2 MA125 | ecosystem: Environmental > Aquatic > Freshwater > Lake | place: USA: Lake Erie, Ohio... | reverse complement strand
TCTGCAAGGTTCGGGCTGCCGTAGAAAATCTTCTTTGGGTCAAATCGACCGGAAATCTCCTCAATGAGCTGGCGAGAGGCAACGCTTTCCGCCCGACCGGCGCCACCACGGGCGCGTGGCTGGAGATACTGTGGGTATGCGCTGGATCGTGAGGTAACAAGCTCCTCAAGCGCCTGAACGACGTACCTTGCCTCTATCTTGCCGCCAGAACTGCGCGGGTCAGCAAAACTTTCAACCTGAGCTGGCTGAGCACTTGCTCGAGTGCGCCTGGGGGCTCGCGGCCTCTCATCGCGCTCTACGTCATCAACATACCCAGCTCGACGCATGCGCGTGCGTATGTTTTGAAAGTTTCTGCGGTCCCCTCCGGTAGATGGAAAGAAGATTTGCGGCTTGGATTTGTCTGGGGGGATGGCAACAAAATGCCCGCCACTGGTCTTTTCAAAACGGAACCCTTGCTTTTCAGCCTTTTTTATAAGTTCTCGTATGCTTGCTTCTTGGCCACGGCGAAGCTTGGCGTCTTGAACTACGCCTGAGGAGGAAGGAGAGGTTGCTCGGCTTGCCTGGCGCTGGGCACGCTCCGAAGCTGCGGACAAGCGGGACATTTCTGCCATAGAACGACGAACGGCCCCGCCGACACGGATCGCATTGCGTTCCATGTCGCGCAGAGCCGGTATCGCCGTGCGATTAATATCCTTCGCAAAGCTGGCAACGGGGGACTTTGATCCACTGCCAAGAATTCCGCTAGACGCAAGGGAGATCTGCTTGTTTGCAGATTGCAGGGCCTTAAGGCCGCTGAGAAGCTTGTCGATGTCTCGGAGCGTTCGGGCGACGCCGTCCTGGAATGCGGCAGAGTCTAGCGATATGCCAACCCGTGCTACATTATCAATCTCGGCCACTGCCTGTTCCCCCCGTTAGGCCCCCGGCTTCCCGAAGACCGAAATCATCTGCTCCAAAGATCCAATATTTTTCATCCCTGAAGCACCATCGGCGAATTTCGCCTTATTTTTACCGGAGGTGTTTTTGGTTTCGCCCTTCATCGCTTCATCACGCTTCTCAACATACTTTGCGTATGCATTGAGCTGAGGAAGCGTAAGTTGCATGAACTCGGCTGGGGTGTAACCAAAAGCATCTGCATAAGACGCCATGATCGACCCCCAGTCGATCTCCCCCCAGCTTACGCCTCCGGAGCTTTTCCCTCGGAGACGCCACCCTCATCGTTGCCAATGAGACCGCTTGAGCGAAGAACCTTGTCGATTTCATCGCGCATTGTATCGAGCGAGAACTTGTCACCTACCGCGCGCTCATCCAGCTTGTTGTCATCCTTGCGAAGGACAAGCCACAGAATGTAGCGAAGTACAGTGAACTTTGTAAGGTCGACCTTGTCAAGGCCTCCAAACTTATCCTCAATATCAGCAAGATCATTGAGGGTGAGTACGCGCGTTGGGCGTACTTGATTAAGGGTTGCCATCTGAACACTCCTGGCCCTCGAAAGGGTCCGCTAAAAGCTCGGCGGCTTAAGCCGTGATTGTCACGATTTGCGCCGTGCTGGAATCATACTGAAGGTTGAACTCTAGGTCAACCTTGATGATGTCCTCTCGTGTAAACGGAATGTTGTGCTGATAGATGCAAACCTTGTGGCCGGTGATCTCCACTGACTTTGAAGGGTCATCCGAGCGGGTGTGCGTGAATACTGCACGAACCGGTCGGTTGCGGAGCATTGACAAGTCCAGTGGGTTGACAGCCGCTGTGCCAAAGTTAAGGCTTTCGCGGAAGTTCAACGTGCCCGGATAGATGCTTGTCGTGGCGTTGTGGGCCAATGTGGTGCTGAAGAGGCGCGAGAAGCGCATCGGGTCCATCTCAAGTCCGCTTACGCGGATTGTTGACTTGCCACCAAAGTGGGCCTTAGCAATAGGGAAGTTGTACTGGCCGAAGAATTCACGCTCCTGGAAGGAGATGTCAAATTCAACGTCGCCACCAATTTCGCCAATGTCCTGCATGCCCTGATACTGGGCAAGAGCAGCGCCAGCCGGATCAACAATAGCCGTAATGCTGGCGGTTGTTGAGGCGGTGTTGGCGTGAAGCCACTCGTAGTTGTAAACAGTACCAACGTATACGTCGTAGGTTGCCGCGCCCGAAAGCGCGCTCCAGGAAATGTCGAGCTTGCCAGTTGCGCTAAGCACTGCCGTCAGCGGAGCTGAAGGAGTTGCCGTACCGGCAGCGTTCCGCCCGGCGACACGTACATAGTACGTGCCGGCCGGGACGGAGCCGCTAGCAGTTGAGGGGGTTACGGAGACGCCCGCAACCTGAGTGTAAAGACCACCGGAAATCCAAGTACCGATCTGGAGCCGGCCGCTACCAAGTGTAAACATATTCGTAACCCCCTAAATTTCTATTAAGCCGAGATGAGCACAACAGCTGGGGTCTTAGCACCCGCAACGGTCGTGAGGCAATCACGGTCAACAACGGCCGAGAAGTCAATGTCCTGTCGGGCAATGTCTTCACGGGTGAACGGCATCATGAGCTGCATGCTGTATGCCTTCGGAAGGTGAATGATCACCGACTTCGAAGGGTCATCCGAGCGAATGTGCTCGAACTTAACGTACAGCGGTCGTGGCAGGCCCATGAGAGCCGTCACGCCAGTAATGCTGCTGTTCGGTCGGCCGCCGTCTGGGTCAAAGTTGACCGAGTACGAGCCACCGGTAAAGTCGTCGTGAGCGTAACCATAAGCGGTCGAGGCCAGGTCCGTGCCCTCACCGAGCGAAACGTGGAAGAGGTTCTTCACGTTGTCCCAGTTGATCTCAACGCCACGAGCGCGGATATCGGCCTTGCCGCCGAAGAACGCCTTGGCAATTGGGAAGTTGGACTGACCATAGAACTCGCGCTCCTGGAAGTTAATGTCGAACTCGACGTCGCCACCGACTTCGCCAACGGTCACGAGCTCGCCCGTGTTGCCGTAGCCTACGGTGCCGCCAAAGTAGTTGGTGCTTGCGGTTCCAATGACGGCTCCGGACTTCCAGAACGCCACCTTCACTACACCAGATCCAAGTGTAAGCATGTTATTTCTCCCTTATGTCTTGATGACGCTGTACCGGATCACGCGCCGGTATTCCAAGCTTGGGTCATCGAAAAAGTCCCGTTGCGCAACTTTATGGGACAGGTGGAGAACAACCCCGCCTGGACCCGCCAGTCGTTGTCTATTAAGCAACACATCGACCCGGTTGCCAATAGTGTTAATCTCTGCGGCGCTGGCCTTGCTTACGATTACCAGGTCAACAATAGGCCGGTCGATATTCAGGCCAATATCGGTTCCGCCCCCCAAAATGGCTACACGAATGGCTGGGGCGCCGCTTTTGCCCGTAAAATTGATTGGATAGACCTTTTTATCCGTAGCCGTGCCCCCCAGCAAGGTTTGCAGGGTGCCATCTCCCCCAAGGGTGCTAAAAAAGGTTTCATACACGCCATTCATGTTGGTGATAGTATCTCCTCGGGTTGCAGAAATCTATCTTTTTGCAATCTGCGCCCACACAGATTTGGGCATACTTGCGATGTGTGTGGTATGCTCAAAAAAGCCAGGCAAACGTCTGGTCTTTGAATATAGAAGAGGTAAGAATATGAGCTTCGTAAACACTCTCAAGAGCGTTTTTGGCAGCAAGAAGAGCAAGCCAGCCCCGAAGGCAAAGAAGCCTGCCGCAAAGAAGGCAGCGCCAAAGAAGGCGGCCCCGGCTAAGGCCCCAGCAGCGAAGAAGTAGCCATCGTGCCTACATCTTCATATCGAGCCTGGACAAGCCAGGAAAAACAAGACGCCCTGCGTCTTGAGTACGAAGAGTTTTCCGCAATCTACCCAGACCGAAGCCTGAACTCCTACACGATTCAGCGGGGTCGGCTTATGAATGGCCAGCGCACGTTTATTGATCGAAGGATTACGAACGGGCGAAAGCCATCAGTGGTTCCGGGGACGCTGCGAGAAAGGGTGACGATGTCTAAGAACATCGATATCATTAGCTCGATTGCCGAGCGGGAAGCGACTGCATATGAGGCCACCTCCGAGATCGAACGCCTCAAGGCTGCTCACCGCAAAGCGCTGCGCAAGCTTGACGACAGGGACCTTCAGAAGCGAGAGCTGATTGAGGCCGTGTATCAGGCTGCTCAGGAAGCGGCAACTGCCATGAACCTGAAGCCAGTTGCTCCGCCAAAGGCGGATAAGCGCCAGGCTGATGACGAGGTGGCAATCTTAATTCTCTCGGATTGGCAACTCGGAAAGATCACCCCGACGTACAATTCAGAGATTTGCGCAGACCGAATTCTTCAGCTTGCCGAAAAGGTAAATAAGCTGGTAGAGATTCAGCGAAAGGCGCACCCGGTAAAGGAGATCCGCGTATATCTTCTGGGAGACCTGATTGAGGGAGAAGACATTTTCCCTGGCCAGGCACACCTTGTGGATGCGTCTCTCTACAACCAGGTGTTCCATGGTGGAGAAATCCTTGCCGGACTGATCCGCACCCTTGCGGGCTCTTTTGAGAACGTTAAGGTTGTTGGCGTCATCGGCAATCATGGTCGCCTTGGCCGCAAGGGAACATTCCATCCGGAGTCAAACGCCGATGCGATGATGTACCGGATTGCATCCATGCTTGTAAAAGAACAGAAGAACGTCGAGTGGGTTGAGACCCTTGCTAAGGGTGAGCGTGCTTGGTTTGCGACCGACGAGGTAAAAGGCAAGACGTGGTTCCTCTTCCACGGCGATCAGGTGTCTGGCGGTTTTGCCGGATTCCCTTGGTATGGCTTTGGCAAGAAGCTGCAAGGCTGGAATATGACGGTTGCACCGTTCCATTACAGCGTGGCTGGCCACTTCCACACGCCAACTCGGATGTACCTGAACGGAATTACGCACTGGAGCGGTGGGTCGACGGAAAGCTCGAACACCTACGCGCAGGAACAGCTTGCATCAGCTGGCGAGCCATGCCAGTGGTTGCTCTTCCAGCACCCAGAAGGCGTGACGGCTGAGTATTTGATTCGGCTTACTTAGACCTCTTGTTGATGCGGTAACGCCGCTGGCGCATGATTTTAAGGTATTGGGACCGCGACATTGAAGCAAGTTTTTTGTAGCCGTAACCACGGCCGCTAGACATTTCAATTGGCGCGGTCCCAAATTTCTTTACTAGGCGCAAAACACCCGTCACGCTGAGTTTAGTTTTTGTTGGCACATAGACGCCTTTTGTTGAGGCTGCGACCCGGATATTCGCCGCAATGATTGCTGCAATTGCTTGAGAAATGTCATCGCCAATCCTGCCAAGCCTTCCGCGAAACTTTGCGACTGGAGCAGACAAGAAATCATCATTGACATATCCCACGTATGGCACCCCGTCCTCACGAACCGGGTCCGTTCCATAAGTGACGCCAACGTACGTGACGCCACCCTTGCCGGCAGGGGAAACCGAGAATACGCTTTGAGACGTTCTCCCTTTGTCAAATTCTTCGTTAGAGTCTGGACTAGAAAGGCCCGCCTCAAGCGCGCCCGTATCAACCGGGGCAAGGGCTGAAGCATCTTGAGCCAACCCGCCCGCGCCATAGACGGCATCCGTAGCAATACTTATTGCAGCAGCCTGGAATGCTGGATTCAGGTGCTCAGTGGACTCAACAAGAACCTTTTTAACGTTCCTGAGACTTTGCTCTGCAGCTTTGATATTAAAGGTAACCTGACCCTTTGCCATGCTATTCCGTAATTCTGGCTACAACAAGAAGGTGGTGGTTCAACGCCTCTTGTCCGGTTTCAACAACGGCAAAGCTCTTTCCGTCAACGGTCAGGATGTCGTTGACTTGCGGCCGGTACTCGCCACGGGCAAACGGCAGCCAAAACTTGTATACGTCTTTTACGGATCGGCCCGCAGGCCCAATGTTCTCCTGGTGGTACGCCTGCTGATAGTGCCCGTTCTTTGTCCAGACGGCAGCGTTGGTTACGATTGGGCTACCGATAGAGTCTTGGCCGGTAAGCCCTGGTCGAGTAAGGGAAATGATTTTATTGAAGCCCGGAATCATTTAATGACCGGCCTAATGTACTGATCAAGGAGCAGAGTTGCCGCAAGCGGGATGGCTGCGCTTGGGTCGCGCTTGGCCCTTGAGCCGCCCTGGCCAGCTTCGTTGCTGTAGATTTCCATCTCGCCAACGCGCAACCGGCTAATGGCCTGAAGGCCCTGCTTTGCCAGGCTATCCCGGGCCAAGAGCTCAACTGCAATAAGTGCTGTGGCGTCCTTGATGTCCTGGGGCGGCACGGATGCGCCGTGGGTGTAGGTGATTTCAACAACTGGCTCAATCATGCCAAGGGCGACAATCGCCGGGAACAAAGAGTACGTGACGTTGGCCAGAGAGGTAATCTCAACATAGCCGCGATCTGAGTTAATGAAGATATCGTTAACGGTAAAGGCGGCAGACTGCTGGGCGCTCACATAGACGCGAACGTTTTCGACTGAAATAATTGAACGATGGATTGGGTAAATCCGCCTTGTCCCCTGATTCCAGCGGTGCTTCTCTGTGGAACTTCGGTGGTCAAAGGTGTAGCCAACGTAGGAGTCCACTAGCGAGCTTGCAACCTTAACAATTTGACGGATCTTATTGTCGCTAATCTCGCTCCCGTCGGGATTTGTCAGGTCTCCTAGTTCGTACTCGCGGAACTCAGCAACCCCGATATAGCCAAAGTGCCGGCCTGGTGCGGGGGCAGAGTAGGAGCCATTAGCTCCAGTGCTGCTGTTGTTTAGGCGGTAAGAATACCAAGATACTGACGTTCCGTCGTTATCGGTGTACTCATACGTTCCAACATTGGCAACCAGCGTCTGGTAACCAATGGAGCTCCAGGTACCCGTTCTCGACGTAGCATCCGTTTCGCTATCGGCACGGCCAATTTCTACGCGGTTGTACGTCGAGATGTCGGATACAATATTAGGGACGCTTATGCTGACAAGACTTGCCATGTTGTTGCAATCCGCCTTTCATGTGGCGGCGGTACATATCGCCCCGCCTACGATTACTTTCCAAGAGCCTTTACGTATTCAATCCACTCGACTGGCACGGCAGCGCGCGAAACGCCGTCCTGCTCAGTTGGGCGAACCCATCGTCCGTCTGGAAGGGTGAACGCGCCGGTTACCGGAACGACAATCTGCCAGATGCCAGGGGCAACTTCCCAACCGCTGCCAACTGCTGGCTTTTCGCCTGCTGGGGCGGCGGCAACTGGGGCTGCGGCAACAGCGGCCGCAACGACAGGGGCCTGAGCGACAGGGGTTTTTTCTGCTGGAGCTACGACAACCGGGGCAACAGCCTCGGGAGCCTTCTCCTCGGACTTTCCAAGAATGCTATTAAGGTCAACCATGGTTTTCTCCTTTTACTAGGCGCGCTTGCACCCGTGTCGCTCCGCCTCCGGAAGAAGCGCGAGCGGGATTTTGGCCCTTCCGTTCTTAAATTCAAGAACCGAATCGTCGGAAAGCATGATTTTGTTACCAAATTCCCAAGTAATATCTACCAGGTAAGAGGGGTTGTTGGCAATAGCAAAAGCAATTGCTTTCCTGGCCATCAATTCGTGGTGAGGGATTCTGCGGTTTTTTCGACGTTTTGCCATAGTGTACTCCGAAAGAAAAGGGGGCGAGGTTTCCCCCGCCCCCTTTTCATTTACCCGAAGGTAGTCCCGATTAGATCGAGACGCGAACCTTACCATTGAACTGCGGGGCCTTGCTGGCAAGACCGAACATGCAGTACATGATGTAAAGGCGCGAAAGCGAGCCGTTTACACCAACTGGAATCTCGAGCGTGGTGATCGAATCCGAACCAAGGTACGGCATCGACCAGACCGACTCGTCCACGACATACATGTCGCGGTAGTCGACCGAGCTCAAGGTGTACGACCCGATGCTGTCGCCAGGGACGGAGAGGAGCGGAAGCTCCCCAGCGGCCGTGACAACTGAACCGAGCGTAAGGCCCATAACGTTACCAGCCTGGGTAGGAGCGTTGTAACGAACAAGGTTCGTCACTTCGTTCACAAGACCGGCGTAGTCCGTAGGCGAGCACAGGATCGCGGAAGGATTGCCACCAGCATTCAGGATGCTTGCGACGTTCTCGTTGATCGTCTTGAGGTAAGCGGCAGTTCCCTTGTTAGAGATCTGCGCCGTACCGGCTGCCGTTCCAAGGAGCTTGCGGAGACCATCGAACCCGTTCGCATCGTATGCGCCAAGCTCGGCGGTTGAAAGGCCGCCCGCGCCTGCGGTGACCGTTGCGTTACCCTGGAAGAGGGTCTTCTGAAGCTTGTGCGCAATGGCAGTGACGCCACCCTCAAGCTCGGTTGAAAGGCCCTGCTGCCCCGGGGCGCCGCCCTGGGTAATCGCAAACTGCGACTTCAGGGTGATACCACGGCGGGTTGCCAGGACGGCCACGTTGGTCGTCTGGCGTGCGTAGGTGTTCGTGTCGTCCGTGACCGTGCCGGTCTCGGTCTGGAACACTGCATCGCCGTAAGCGGTCTGCTGGTTGAACGCGTGCACGAGGCCGTTTGCCGGCTCCTTGCGGATGCGCTCAAAGAACGGGAATCGCTTTACGAAGAGTGCGTAAAGAATTGGCTCAAGATCCTGGCGGATAAGGGCCGCGCCACCGCTCGCATCGAGCAGCTTGGCGATGTTCGGGTTCGCAACCGCAAGGCGGTTAAGAACGTCGGACGAAGCCTGCTTGCCCGACTCGCGGGTAGCCTGGATGTCAAGCGCTTCGCCAAGCTCGTTATTGCTCATCTTCGAGAACTTCTTGCGAAGTTCGCGCTGGGTAGCATACGCCTCGGCGACGTCAATGGACTCGTCGGCAACTCGGCCGACGAGGTGCGGGGCCGTGCCAAGGGTATCAAGACCCTTCTGCACTTCCTGTAGCTTCTCGTTGAGTTCGCTCATGATTTACTCCTCACTGTCCAGCATGCGCTGGATGATAGGCGAAAGCCAAGGGGCATTCGTCTTAGAATTGTTTGTAGCAACAGAATACGACTTGCGACCGGATGGAAGATCCATCAATCGCCCGACGACATCAAGTGCCTTAGCAAGTTCAGCCTCGACCGTGGCCTTCTGACTCAACAGTTCGGTCAGCTGAGCCTTGACGGCTGCGACCTCCTGCTGGGCGGCAAAGGCTGCATCCAGTGCAGACTTAGCGATAGCGGTCACCTCATCAACAGCCGGGGCCTCAACAGCCGGGGCTTCGACAGCAACCTCCGCCTCTGGCTCCACAGGCGCCACAGCGGGCTCCTCTGCAACCTCAGGCGCAACTTCGGGCGTTGGCTCTGCAGCCTCTGCCACAGCCTCAGGCTCACCATCAGCGGCAAGCTCAGCGACCTTAGAAATGATTCGCGCGCGCTCATCGGCGCTGGCGCGAACAAGGACAGCCCCAAGATCCTGCAGGGCCTGGATGGACGGGTCAACGACCTCCTCAGCAGCAGGCTCTTCAGCGGCAGGTTCCTCAGCAGCAGGCTCGTCGGCGGCAGGCTCAACGGCCGGCTCCTCGACAGCTGGCTCCGCTACGGGCTCAGTATCAGACTTTGCAACAGCGGCTTCCGCCTCTGTGCCTTCGGCCCCTACGGCCTGATTATCTTCTGCGGGCTTTTTCGTCTCCTTGTCGTCGCTTTGCGTGACAGTGACGGTAACCCGCGTGGCCTTTTCAGTATCCACGGTAGTTTCTCCTTCAGTATCGCCCGCTTCTGGGGCCTCTGGCGTCTCAGTTGAATCCAACTCAGACAGTTCCTGGGCCAAAGAAGCAAAAGGCTGCGATGACCGCTGTACATCCACGTCTTGGCGATCTGCCAATCCAGGCTCAACAATTGACTTCAAAGAATCAATTTTGCGTAAAGTGGAGACTTTGTGCCCTACTAGTGTATCAGTAGGTGCCCAATCCTCTGCGCCTTTTCGCCAAACGCGAATAAGGGCCGCTGGATCATCGGGGGTTCCGGTAATGGTAAATTCAGAATCCGGAACGTCAATTTTTCCATCGGTGACAATTCTGGTAATCTGGCCACGGGCCGTTCCGCCGCTAGAGCCCCAGGAAACAAAGTCTCCCTTGCTGACGCCATTGGCCGCAGCCTTTTCTGAAATCTCAATTTCTCCAGACTTCTCAGCAGCTTTAAGGCTCTTAAGGGCGTTCTGCAAGTACGAGCGTTGGTTTGCTGGGATGCCAACAACCGAAGCTTCCATCAGCTTGACAGAGTCGATAACGTAGGTATCTTCGCCAGTCCGGTCGTCTTTCTTTCTGGAGACTCGCTCAACACGCGCGCCAATAGAGAGGCCCAGCTTGACGCCGCGCTTGATGGCTTTAAAAGCGCGCATGGCCTCTGGGTTCTCGTCCTCTTTACACACCAGCACGTCAATGTCAAGGTCATAGACCTCAGAGCTGGTCTCGGCGTCAAAGCGCTTTACAACGCGGGCGTCCTTGACCGAACCAAAAAGGTCTTGCGGGACATTGTAATTGTGGTTAAGGAAAATAGTCATGTTTTGCTTGGCCGTATCGGCCATGGTCTTAATGGCGTTGAGGGTCATCTCATCGCCATGCAAATCACGAATTGTTGAAGAAGTCGTCCCGGTAACATATAGGTCGCCACCTGGCGCCTCATATGCTTTCAGGGCGTTTGTATAAACCTTGAAATCCACGTTTACCTCCCTAGGGTACCGGGCCATATTGATGGCACGAGATATTTGCGTCAATGAGATATTAATCTCTATGAACGATGTATTGGACCAAGACTACAACCCTGAGGCGATAGAATATTGTTACTTTTTACCAAACTAAGCTTCATGCGGACAATACGTGGATATTCTACAACAGTATTTCACACACCAGTCATTAGCCTGTTGATAGTATCCACTCATGGATATTGAGTTTGCACCCAGCCACCAACCGCACGAAGACAGCCTACATTGTGTTTTGTGTGACGAGATACGAGAGCGCGGACGGGAAGTCCGCGAGCTGGCGTCTGCCTTAATTCGGCTACACAAGACAATTACCCCGGTTCTAGAGACGTACCAAAAGCTCAAGCGGTCCCACCCCCAATGCGCCTCTTGTGGGATCATGGCTGGCCCAATTGGCCAGCACCACGAAAACGAGCTAATCCCGGAGCCGATGGTGCCGCGCGCAAAAGGCCAGAAGCGGTACAACGTCTGCCGCTGGTGCTATGATGGCCTAGCAAAAGCAAAGAAGAGCGTACCCCAGCAGCGAAAGCATCAGCTTGACATTGAGCAGGCTTTCAAAGAGCAAGACAAAATTGACGGCATTGAAGAGGAAGATATTTGACGCCACCATCGATATACGATACTATCGAAGCTGATTTCTCCGACGGGCGGCAGGTCGTTCCATCCTGGTGGGGAAGGTATCTTGCGCCGTATACGGTAGGATACCGAGGTGGTAGACGGGTCCTCTCTTGCACAAAGATGGAGATGCAGGACATTATTAACCGGCGCATGACCGACGATATCTTCTGGTCAGCTGTCCGTCGTAGCAAACATGGAAGGACATAATGGCAGAGAGCCGATCACTTTTTGGCCGCATTCTTGATGGCGTTGGCCTCAGCTTTGGCACTTCCGATAAGGCCATGTCCACAACGCCTGAGTACGATGACGCGCCCTATGCCCGAGGCGTTGCCGGCGTTACCCATCATGCTAAGCGCAGCACCCAGCAGCTCCGTCGCTGGTCGCGCACCAACCCTTGGATTCGCGCTGCTATCAACTTGCGCCGCACCCAGGTAAGCCGCGCCAAGTGGGACATCGTTGCCCTTGACTCAGATAGCCCGGTAAACCCAAAGAAGGTCCAGGAAATTAAGGACCTGATGCGCATGCCGAACGCGAAGATGGAATCCTTCCGCTCGTTGATCGAGCCGGTTATTGAGGATATTTTGGTTCTTGACCAGGGTGCGATTGAAGTTGTGCCAACAAAAGGCGGCAGGATTGGCTCGTCAAACAAGCCTATTGCAGCCTTATACGGTAAGGATGCCTCCAAGATTGTCTTTGACTCATCGTGGGATGGCAGCGATCCGGCAAAGCCCCGCTACTACGAGTTTGACCCGGACGGTCGAGAGGTTGCACGATACCTAAACGGAGAGCTTGTTGTCATTATTGCCAACCCTGTCACCTACACACCTCTTGGCCTTTCGCCACTTGAGGTCCTGTCTGAGACCATTGAGGCAGACCTAGCCGCAGCGGCGTACAACTCAAAGGCAGTAATGGCAGCCGCTCCGCCAGGCGTATTGCACCTTGGCGAAGGCGTCCGCGCCGACCAGGTTGACGCGTTCCGCGCTTATTGGGATGCAGAGATTGCTGGGCGAAGCCAGATTGCCATTACCGGCGGCGGCAAGGGCATCCAGTGGATGCCTCTCGCATCATCCAATCGAGACATGCAGTTCATGGAGTGGCAGGTCTACCTTGCCCGAAAGATCTGCGCCGTCTTCGGCGTGCAGCCGCAAGACATCGGCATTGGATTTGATGTCAACCGAAGCACCTCCGAGCAGGGTGCTGCATTCACTCAGGACGTCGGCATTGCGCCACTCCTTGACCTTATTGCTGAGTACCTAACCCGAGAAATTGTCTGGCGCTACGATGAGAACCTTCGTTTTGCTTACACCGATATGGGCCGCCAGAGCCAGGGAGAAATGTCCGCATACTACAAGACAGCACTTGCCGGCCTTCCATGGCTCCGCCTCAATGATGCTTTGCGCGAGCGCGGTCAGGACGGCGTTGGCGTAGAGGGCGAGCAGATTTGGCTTCCAAGCCCGCAGGGCTATATGCCAATGGACGTCTACATGAAGTATCTGGACAATCTTGTCAACAACGGTCAGCCAGGCCCAGAAGGCAACCTTCCGCCTACAGCCAACAACCCACAAGGCGTCTCTTCGCCACCACAGGGTTCTGACATGACCCCGGACAATACCCCTTCGAATTCGCCTCAGTCACAAACGGCTAAGGCTGCTGGCGACCCAATTATTGTGTGCGATATTGACGGAACGCTTACCGTTTCGGATGGAAGTGACGAGGCAAACGATGCCGTAGTCGACTATCTGCAGCGCAAAGCCGACAACCATCGCATCTTTATTGTCAGCGCCCGATCAGCCAAGCGCCTTGAAGAGACGCGCCTGTGGCTAGAGGAGAACGACATCCCTCATGACGCCCTGTATCTTTCAGACTTCCCAGCTGGGGCAGGGTTGCAGTTCAAGCGCTACAAGATTTCCAAGATTATGAAGGAAGACGGCAACGTTGTTGAGGCGATTGAGAACGACGGCGATGTCCGCGAGGCATACCGAGCTGCCGGCGCAACGAACGTTCACGGACCAGACGAGATTGCCGCCAACTACGCAGCTGCGGACTACTCCGGCATTAACCTCAGCGTTCCTTCGGCGGTAGTCGCGGAGGCCAAGCGTGGCCTTAAGTGGCGAGAAGAGTTTGGTCGCGGCGGGATTGGGCCCGGGCAGACAACCGCTCGTATGCTGATTGGCGGAAAGATGACAATTCCTCGCGTCCGCAAGATGCGGGCGTTCCTTGCTCGACATGAAGTTGATAAGCAGGGTGAGGGGTTCAACCCTGGCGAGAAGGGCTATCCTTCAGCAGGTCGAATTGCCTGGGCCCTCTGGGGCGGAAACCCTGGCCAGAGCTGGGCAAACAAGATTATGCGACAGGTTGAAGCCCGCGAGAAGCGGTAATGGCCGACAAGTTTTATCACCAGCAGCCATGCTTTTGCATTCCCTGCAGAGTGCTACGCGATTCTGGCGAAAAACTTCCATCTGCTGCTATAATTAGCAGTGATGAAAAGCAAAAAAAGTCTAAAGCCAAGCGCGGCAAAAAGTCTTAGTCACTTCTCCACTTTTAGTGGAGTTGGCGGCATTGACCTTGGCCTAGAAGCAGCTGGATGGCACACCGTTGCCTTTTGTGAAAATGCCCCTTATCAATCTGCCATTATTGCGCAGCAATGGCCGGGTATCCCCAACTTTGGCGACATCACAACTATTAGCACAGAGCAAACCGGAGAGCCGTGGCAGTCTGCTAGGCTTTGGTCGGCAGGATTTCCCTGCCAGGATTTAAGCAGTGCGGGAAAACGAAAGGGGTTTGGCGGTGAGCGATCAGTCCTTGCCTTCGCGTTCCTTAACCTCGTCGAAGCGTTCTCCCCGGAGTGGGTCCTCCTCGAAAACGTCCCCGGACTCCTCACCTCAAACGGCGGAAGAGACATGGGGCGACTCCTCCAGGAAATGGATGGGCTCGGGTATGGCGTGGCGTGGCGAACTGTGGATGCATCGAGCTTCGGAAGCTGTCAATTGCATGGGGGAAGGCGCCCAGTGCCCCAGCCGCGCCGTCGAGTCTTCCTTCTTGGACATCGTGGAACCAGTCGTGCCGGCGAGGTTCTTCTTGACACACGGGGAAGCAACGAACTACCTTGGGCGTTCGGTCACAACGTCAGCCAGTGGCACGAAAATCGGTTTTACGCCGGACCTGTACCAAATGATCCTGGAAACTATCGACCAGCGGCGTTTGATTTTGCGAAGATTGACTACGCTCGAAATGGAGCGCCTGATGGGCTGGCCGGACGGGCACACAATGGTCCGAGGATTCCGACGTCTACACGTCAAGACCACCGGCCGGTAGAGACGCCAAACTCCAGCTCGGGCCAGATCCGCATGTTCCGCAAAAACGAGCGCAATCAGAAGTCTGGATTCTTTGAGCGCTGGACAGAGGACGGCAAGTTCAGCACCCTCACCGCCTTCTCATCCTCGGGCGTCTTCGGCTCTCACCTGCTTACCAGCGGAGCCTGCATTGAGCACCCCCTCCTTGAACGAGCCAACGAATCTACCCGGGCAGACGCATGCGGCAACGGAGTCGTCAGCCAGGTGGCCGAATGGATTGGACTACGGATTGTAGAAAACATGCGCTTGCACAATGAAATCTAATGTGATACGCTTCTGGTATGCCTCATAAAGACCCGGTAACCCCGGAAATCCGTTACGCAGTCATCAAGCGCGACCACACCTGTGTGGGGGCGAAGATTGGCATGGGCGGAGCTTGTGGGAGCCAGTTCGGCTCCGGTCAAGGCATTATTTGGGAGCTAGACCACGTGGACAACGCCGGCCTCGGCAAGCGCGGTCCAAGTACTATGGAAAACCTTGTCTTGCTTTGTGGGTATCACCATAGGGTAAAGACCGAGTCGACCAGAACGTGGCGGCCAAAGCTGAGGGAGTATCTCGATGAAAAATCCAAATATGCAGTACCCGGGTGATCTCGGGTGCTCGTACGATCTCTGCCCAAATCGGCGAGAAGTACGGATCAAGCGTGGAAACCTTATGCCGCTTGGTGAGCTACAATCTTTTAGTGCCGGTGCGGCTATCCATAGGGCCTGCATGGAGCGAATTCTCCGGGGCGCGAACACCGTACTTGACAGTGCGGATGGAATTTCGGATACTACTAGGGTAGTTGAGCAGGAGGAAGTATGACTGAGCAAGTAGACTGGAACATCGAAGATATGCGCATCGGCGTCAATGCCGTCGCCGCAGCTATCCCGCAGATGGCAGCCGAAGTTCAGGGCATTCAAGACCGAAATGCAATGGCACCGTGGGTCTATCAGTCCGTACTGGCAGACCTGCGAAATGGCAGCTGCGCCGCAATGGACCCAGAGCGCTGGTGGCAGGTAGCGGACGGCATTCAGTTGGCCGTTGATTACTGGATCGATCACGGAACGACCTATTCATTTGACGGAGACTTGGAGAGCAATGAGTAAGCAAAGCGGAGACCAGCACAAGGAGCTGCGCATCGAGCAGCGAGAGAAGAATGCCAAAGTATGGCAGTTGATTAAGGAGTCCGGGGTGAAGCGACGATGGGTCGCCATGCATCTTGGTGTATCCTATGGGTATCTGAACCAGGTCCAATACGGACACGCGCCGATGACGGCGGAGATGCGACGACGATTGTCGGAGTATCTTGGTCTTAGTGAAGCCGAGCTCTTTAGCTCGGAGAAGTGAGGTTAGGAATGGCATACGACACGGCACCGAAGAAGAAGTTTGCAGAGGATTACATTGATGTAGCGGAGCGCCTCCGCGCTTGGTACGACGCATATCCAAATGCTCGCATCGAAACGGAGATTGTTTCGTTGAGCGACAAGAATGTTGTTGTTAAGGCATGGGCCTATCGCGGCGAAGTTGCCGAAGAGAAGCCAGCCGGCACCGGCCACGCATCGATGGCAATCCCAGGCAGCACGCCATACACCCGTGGCTCAGAGCTTGAGAACACGGAGACGTCGGCCGTTGGTCGCGCACTTGTTATGGCTGGGCTCCCTTCAAAGAAGGTTGCGTCCGGCGACGAGATCCGCTCAAAGGGCGGGGCAGTAAAGCCTTCTCCAACTCAGGAGCGCGAGAAGCAGAAGATTGATGATGAGGCTATCTTGCGGGCTGCAAACGATGCCTTTGGCAATGACGCAGCACTGATTGAGTGGCGCGACGCAATCAACGGCTCCGTGACCGGCGCTGATCTTACGGCTGTTGCGCAGCAGATTGCCGCATCAAACCTTGACGCCGATAAGAAGCGCTGGCTTGGCCAGTTCTACACGTCGCGCAAGGCCGAGCTCGGCGCCTAATGCGCGAGCACGTCAGCGTCAGCGAGATCCGCGAGTTCCAGGCCTGCCCTCTTCGGTGGTGGTACCGCTACGAGAATGGCCTTTGGACCGAAAAGACGAGCTCGTTTTTCGCGCTCGGCACTGCGGTGCACGCAGGTCTCGCCAACTGGTATGAACCGCTCAATGGCGGCAAGAAGACCGGCGACCTTACCATGCCAATCAAGCTGTATCGCGCTGCGTTCGCAGACGAGTCAGAAAAGGTGAACTGGACAGACGAGTCCGATAAGGACCCGATTAGCCAGAGCGCTCTTGGTGAAGAAATGTTGAAGGCTGCCATCTTTGAGGGCGACGATTGGTCTGCGAAGGCAGTCGAGCGCGCCTTTATGGCCGACATCACCCACAGCCGGCTGGGAAAGCTGCCGATTAAGCTGAAGTCGGTGTTGGACATGGTGACGACAACAAACGATGTTGTTGAGCACAAGACCGCGACACGCAAGTGGGAAGAGGGCCGCGAGCATGGAGACATTCAGGCGACAGCCTACGTCTCTGTTGTTCGTCAGAACTACGACCACGACCCGAAGGTGACGTTCAACATTGTGAGCAAGCACTCGAAGGGCCCAAACGTGGAGCGCCGCACCACCACCCGAACGCAGGACGACATTGACCGGCTGTACATCACGGTCCGCGCAATGTTGGACGCCAAGGAGAAGGGTGCTATCTATCCAAACCCAACCGCGTTCGTGCATGCGACGTGTGAGTTCAGGAAGTTGTGTGACAAGTGGGAATCTCATCCTCAACCATTGCCCGAGACAGCATCTGGGCTGCTCAAGGTGCTGCCATCCATCCGCCAGTCGTCGCTGACGAAGATGTACGGCGAGTGAACGATCTCGTCTGGTGGCGCAAGGAGATTGAATCGGCACCAAACAAGCAGGGTCGCATGGGCGACTTCTACCAGGCGATGACCGGCAAGAAGCTTAAGCGCTCTGAGTACGGTCGGATCTTCAAGTTGATGCAATCGTTCCCGGGCAGCATCCCGGGGCTCATGTCGGCGATTTGTGAGGCGGCAATCCGCGATTTGGACGGTGACCCGCTCGCCTACGTGCAGAAGCTCGCAGATAGTCCGCGCTGGAAGGCTCCGGTCGCGGGGAGGAAGAAGGAGAACTACGATGGGATTATCCAAGATTGACCCAAACGTTGATTTTGCCTACATCATGACCCCAGAAGGGGCAGTGATGCGGCGTCAGGACGAGCCACCGACGTCAGATGTCGCCAATGCGCGCATCGAGAAGGCTGGCGTGTCAAAGCGGTACCTGAATGCGTCGTTTAACGGCCTGAAAGAGCTCCCAGAGGCGAAGACTGCGGTGAAAGTAGCCAAGGAGTGGGCAGAAGCACCACTTACGGACCGTGGATTCTTCTTTGTTGGCACTCCAGGGGTTGGAAAGACCTATTTGGCAGTTGCGGCACTCCGGCACAAGATTGAAAACGGGTTATTGAACGCCCGATTCATCAATGTGCCGCTGTTTTTGGATGCAGTGCGGTCTAGCTTCAAGTTTTCGGACGATTCCGTGCAGTCGGACTTCCAATTTATCTGCAATCGGGCCTCTGTTGTCGTTTTGGACGACTTTGGCAAGGAGCGCGCGACCGATTGGGCGACCGAACGGCTCTATGTGATCGTCGAAAGCCGGTATTCATCCATGTTGCCAACGATTGTGACGTCAAATCGCACGTTGGACGAGCTGAATGACCTTGGGTATGGTGCAACCGTGTCGCGTTTGACCGAAATGTGCACCGTTGTCAAGGTTGGCGGGTCCGACTTGCGGCCAAAGTTGCGTTCGTAATGTCTGACGCGCTTGAAATTACGCTGTATGGCCGGCCACCAAGCTGGAACTCAGCGTATCGGGCGCGAAAATCGTACATCTACATGACTAAGGAAGCAAAAGACTGGAAAAAGCTCACAACCACACTGGCAAAGGTCGCGGTCGACGACCAACACTGGTCGTGCAAACCTGATACAATGCTCGTGGTTGACGTGTGGATCTACGTGAAGCGGACAATTGACGCGGACAACATCCTCAAACTGACGCTCGACGCAGTCGCCGCCGGTTTAGGAGTTAATGATGCACGGTTCCTACCAAGGGTGTGGGAGCTTAAGAAGAAGTGCGACGAAGAAAAAGTCGTACTGAAGATTAGTGAGGTAGAAAGCAATGATTAAGGTACAGTTGATTGGTTATGTTGGCGCAAGGCCAACGATTCGCGCAACACAGAAGGGTCGCCAGGTAGCGAATTTCAACGTTGCTGTTCACGGCGCAAAGGATGCAAACGGCGAAGAGAAGTCGACGTGGTATCCAATTGCCTGCTGGGATGGCCGCGCAGAGCTTGCTGACAAGGTAGTCCAGAAGGGTGACCTTATCTGGATCGAGGGAACACCGGAGATTTCATCGTGGACTGACAAGAATGATGTCGAGCACACGGAAATCGCCATCACCGCAAAGTTTATTCAGGTACTCAAGCGCTCCGGTAAGGGCAAGGAAGAGGGCGAGGCCCCACGTGCCGCTATGCAGGAGTCACTTGAGGAGCTTCCGTTCTAATGGGGCACACGTACGATCTCGTTCAGATCGCCGACGACCTGGAACGACTGAAGACCATGGATCATGGCAAGGAGCGGGAGGCACTACTTTACACATTAGTGCCAGTTCTTTGTGAATTGATCGGTGCAATGGCGAAGATTGCGGATAAGATCTCCGAGCCCGTGGAGAGCGAGAGTCAGCGAAGGGTTGCACGCAAGCCCCTGAACTGATATGTTGTGCCACCGCAGACGCGGAGTCATCTGAATGAGGGGGCTGGGAAACCAGCCTCCTCTCTTTATCCCTATTGGAGGCACCATGGTCAAGCATACGTTCGCCCAAGTCGTTCTCGAAGAGACTAAGAAAGGCCCCACCATCGTGGATTTCTGGGCCGAGTGGTGCCAGCCGTGCAAGCAGATTAGTAAAGAGCTTGATCGCCTCGCCAAAATGAAGCCGGTCAATATTTTGCGCGTCAATGTCGATGCACGCCCCGACGCCGCAAAAGAGTACGAAGTCAAAACGCTCCCAACGCTTCTCTTCTTCTCCGGTTTTGGTGCTACCCCCGTGCAAGTCAATGGGTTTGTCAGTGCCGAAGAGATGATCCGTCGTTTCAGGCTCTAGGTAGGGCTGTCCCACACACCTACCTACATACTAACGCCGGTTTGTGCTGGTCGATGCTTTTTGTCGCTATCTCCGTCTTGCAGCAATCGGAAATTTTTTTATATTTTGTAGGGGCTGTGCTGTTATCTCCCTCTCCCATCTGGACACCCCAGAACCAGCCCCTGACGTTTGGGGTATGCTGACACCAGTTACGGGGTAAACGTGGCTCTCCGTGGCTCCTACAGGGCTCCCAGGGGGGCGTAGCTCAATGGTTAGAGCACCGAGCTTATATCTCGGCGGTTCCTGGTTCGAATCCAGGCGCCCCTACCACCTATCTGCTATGCT
>Ga0315909_10003222_pt1 | contig 20102 bp, 16 predicted proteins | sample LakEriMetagenome_11_FD_203527 | JGI IMG/M metagenome (GOLD analysis project Ga0315909, IMG submission 203527) | Freshwater fungal communities from buoy surface, Lake Erie, Ohio, United States - Buoy 2 MA125 | ecosystem: Environmental > Aquatic > Freshwater > Lake | place: USA: Lake Erie, Ohio... | reverse complement strand
CGATTACATGACAGAGGAGCCTATTGAAGAGGAAGAAGATATTCCTGATGATGACGAGCCTCAAAAACTTTCTGATGAAGATATAAACAATTTGATAGATGAATAGAGCTATGGTTGGACAGGAATCTATGTCCGTGATTGAGAGATTGGCTGCATTATGCGCCACGCCTGGTATTGATGACAAGACCAAGGAGATTGCTAACAAGCAAATACAGGAGCTGCTTAGCGGCCCTATACAAGTGAGTGTGTTAGAGCTGAAGACAGCTGCACAGGGAATTGTAACCCTATCCTAATGGCTGCTCCAAAGAAGACAACATACGTTAATACGGAGCTAGATTGGGCAGAGCAACAGCTTGCTAGCTGGAAGCAATATGTCGATGCTAATCCTTTGCATGAGTTGAAGGATAGAATTGAATGGAAGCCTACAGCTAAGGGCGGAATGCTGCCTATGGTAATTGCTAGTATTGAGAGTCAGGGTAAGTTTATACAAGAAACCATGAAGAACTATCTGGCTCTTCTTGAAGTGGTGGATAAACTGAGAGAGAAGGAGGAATCGAAGATTGAAATACGTGGTAACGGAGATCTAGGCTCTATGGCTGAGGATTTTCTTAAGGGTAGACGATGAATTTAGAGAATGTTTCATATAGTGAATGGCTGATTAATCAAACACGCCTTCCTGACAAGAGTTCACAGGAATACAAGCCCTTCTTCGAGTTTCATAAGAAGCTATGTCTTGATGGATTCATGATGGATGGTGTGTTTATCAATCCATTCCTGTATTGGCATCTCAATCTATGGCATACAGAAGTGGATGTTATGGATGATAGAGGACGCATCTACCAGAAATACGCCAATCCGTCTCTCAGAGATAATGAATGGCTAGTGACAAATGAAATAGACAGGGCCCATGCTGAGAAGCGTGGGTTGGTCATTTTGGGAATTAGACGTTTTGCTAAGTCTGTCTTAGAAGCAAGCTACATTGCATGGGGAGCAACATTTGATGAGAACTCACAGAACGTTATTGCTGGCTTGAATGCCCCAGATATTAAGCTTATTACAGACAAGCTTGACAAGGGCTTGAACTTTCTGCCAGAATACTTCAGATGGCAGCGTGTAGAGGACAATTGGAAGAATCAAGTGACGTTAGGTATTAAGACTAAGAGTGGAGAACGTATTCCCTTCTCACAAATCCTAATACGTAACCTTGATGAGGGCAATAACGAAGAAGCTATTGCTGGTACAAAGCCACGTAAGCTTATTATTGATGAGATTGGTAAAGGATCTTTCTTGAGAGGATTGCAAGCTGCTGTTCCTGGATTTACAACACCATTTGGATGGGGATGTTCTCCTATTCTTACAGGTACAGGGGGTGACATGAAGAGGTTTATGGATGCTAAGTCATTGATGTTTGATGTTGACAATTACAACTTCTTGACATACAACAATGAGGAAGACACTAGACGTGTACATGGCTTGTTTATTTCTAACAAGTATAGAATGGAAGCCAAAGAACCTGGCACGCTAGGTAGCTATTTGAATGCCCCACGCACTAGCGACCTACACAATGTACAAATGCTAGTGTCTAATGAGGAAAAAGCGAACCAAATCACTAATGATAACCTAGAAAGACTAAAGAAAGCTGGCGATAGAGTTGCTTATTTGAAAGAAAAAATGTATTATCCACAGAAGGTGGATGACATATTCCTAAACGAAGACACAAACATCTTCGATATAGAAGCTGCTAAGAGACAGAAGATCAGATTACTACAGAACGAAAGAACTGGAACACCTGTTATATTATTTAGTGACGAAGGAAAGATTGGTCATGAGTTCACAGACAAGATGCCAATTACAAACTTTCCTCTTAAGAGTACAGATGCTAAGGATGCTCCTGTAGTGATATATGAATTCCCTATAGAGAATCCTCCGTATGGATTGTATGTTGCAGGAGTTGACCCCTACAGACAAGGACAGGCAAAGTATTCAACTTCACTAGGTTCTGTGTATATTTACAAGAGAATGCACGATCTCACTGGTGAAAAATATCAGGATATGTTCGTAGCTTCGTATTGTGCAAGACCTGATAAGAAGGAAACGTGGGAAGAACAGGCTAGATTACTAATTAAATATTACAACGCTAGGGCTCTCTGTGAAAATGATGATATTTCTTTCATCGAATACATGAAAAGCAAGGGTGATGCGCACTATCTAGAGAAGCAACCACAATGGTTGTTAGAAGTGATTCCAAACACCACCGTCAAACGAGAGTATGGTATTCACAGATCAGCCCAAAAAATAATTGACTACCTACATACATGTCTGAAGAGATACATGGAGGATGTTATTTATTCTGAGAAGGATGATGAAGGAAATGTAACTAAAGAAGTTACAGGTGTGAGTAAGATGTTTGATCCTATGTTGCTTGAAGAAATCATTCAATATAATGATGAAGGCAACTTCGATAGGATTATTGCAGCGGAACTAGCTATAGCTCAGGCACTTAAGATGGACCCCATATTTGGAAGAATTGGTGGGACAAATGATGATAGGGTGAAGTCGCTGTACAGTAAGAAATTAAAGAGCAACACGCTATTTAGCAGCTCTAGAAATATGTTCAATACGAGAAAAAATAAATTATTTTCATAATGGCAATCATTAGATATACAAAGGACGCAACCATACGATATGCCTATCTTAACATTTTCCCTGATCAATTCAAGACAGAGAAAGAGAAGCAGGACGAGAGTTGGGTAAAAAACACGATGGATTATTTTGCAAACAAGTCGTATGCAGAATACATGAAGAGTCGTGATACATTTGTTAAAAATTATGACCTTGTAAAAGGCATCCTGAGAATGGAGGACTTTTATCAGGAGCCAGATGTAAAATCATTTACAGAAATACTACAGGGAGACTTAGGGCTTCCTGCCTATGTAAAACATTATTCTATTGTAACAACACCAATTAATGAGCTTGTAGGCGAAATATCTAAGCGTCCAGATACATTTCGTGTAAAGGCATTTGATGATGATAGCCAGTCTGAAGAATTACAATTCAAGACAGATGTTCTGCAAGAGTTTATTATTTCTCAAGCCAGACAGAATATAATGCAGAAGCTAGCTATGCAGGGTCAAGAAGTTGATGAAGAGCAGCTAGAACAAATTACAATGGAGCAAGTGAAGGATCAGCTTGATTCTTACACATCTGTAGCAGAGAAGTGGGCCAACCACATTTTGACATGTCAGAAAGCAGAATTCAATCTTAAAGAGAAAAGCGAAGATGCATTCAGAGATATGCTTATTTCTGCTAGAGAGTTCTATCACATCTATGAAGACAACTCCAAGCTTGGATTTAACATAGAAGTGGCCAACCCAAAGAACACATGGTTCTTAACCACACCAGATAGAAAGTGGATTTCTGATCCTACAGGTAGAAATCAAGGAGCGTATGCTGCTGGTACTGTGCAAGTTATGGAATTGTCAGAGATTATTGAGAGTATTCCTGACTTGACAAAAGAAGAGATTGACCATTTACGAAGCTCATTGCAAGACTATGGATTGATCAACGTTCGTGAATCCAATCTTGGTAATCCTAACGCTGCTGATGGTATTGACTCCATCCAATACGACACATTCGATCCTCTTGTCCTACAGACAAGAATGATGATTGAAAGTGAGATGAAAGAGAACAATGATGGACTAAAAGACTTCTTAGGTTTGACAACTAACGTGTCTACATTTGGATACAAATATGTTGTTGTTAGAGCATATTGGATCTCTAAGAGAAAGATTGGTAAATTATCCTATATAGATGAAATGGGTAATGATCAAACTGTTCTCGTAGACGAAAATTACAAATCAAACACTATTCCTACACAAACTTCATTGGAATGGGGATGGATTAACCAGTGGTATCAAGGAACTAAGATTGGTCCAGACATTTACCATGTCAAGCCTCTAAAGATTCTTAACTATTGCCCCATCATAGGCACCACATTTGAGGTGAAAAATACAGAAGCTAAGTCATTAGTGGATTTAATGAAGCCATTCCAGGTGCTTTACAATATTTGCATGAATCAGCTCTACAAACTACTAGAAAAAGAAATTGGTAACGTAGCTTCTGTAAACATTAGACGTGTTCCTAGATTGAAAGATGGAGATGATCAAGATGCTCTAGATGTATGGGAAATGGAAGCAAGAGAGCGTGGTATTATATTTGATGATGATAGCCCAGAGAACACAAAGGCTGCTGTCTCGAACACTACCATTGCAAGAAACATAGATTTGACTAGAACTAGTGAAATCCAGTCTAGATATAATCTTGCTCTACAACTGAAGAACGAATGTTGGGAACTTATAGGCATCTCTAGACAGCGTTTAGGGACTGTACAAGCGAGCGAATCTGCCACAGGTGTCAACACAGCTGTCAGTCAGTCATACGCCCAGACAGAGCCTTTATTCATTGCACACGAGTATGTATTAGGTCAATTATATCAAGCTATTGTAGATGCTGCACAGTATGTAGAAAGTGCTAAACCTATGTCTACACTATCATACATTACATCTGAGGGAGAATCCGCATTTATACAAGTTAATGGTAATGATTTGAAGCTTCGTGATCTTAAAGTGTTTGTAACTAACAGACCAGAAGATACACAAATGTTTAATGAGCTTCGTCAGCTATCTCAGTCTGTCATTCAGAATGGTGGCACACTATATGATGTAATAGAATTGTATTCTACTAAGTCCATGAGAGAGATGAAGAAGACATTCAAAAATCTCAAGGATCGTCAGCAACAATTGCAAGATCAACAGATGCAAATGCAGCAACAACAGCTTGAACAACAGCAACAAATTGCAGCTGCTCAGCTACAAGCTCAACAACAGCAACAGCAAGAAACGTTGGCTAATCAAAACTATCAGCAAGAACTTGATAGAATTAATAAGAAAGAGATTGCTCTTATTAATGCTGCTGCGAGAGGTGAGGCAGCAACGCAAGATGTTGATGAGTCAGGCACTCCTGATATATTAGAGATATCAAATCTATCTATGCAACAGTCTAAAGCAGCTCAAGAGTATCAAGTGAAGATGCAGGATATTCAATCTAAAAACAATCAGGCTATGCAGAAGATGCAACTTGAAAAAGAAAAACTAAATGTTGCTAGAGAGAATATGAAAAATGATGTTGAAGTGGCTAAAATAAATGCTTCTAATAGAGCGTCAAAAAACAATAAGAAATAAAAAGTATAGGAAAAAGTATACTTAATGCTATACGTGTCAAAAAAACAACAATTTTGATTATTTCTTATTTGATTATTTTATAAACGAAAGTACATTTATATCAATAAACCAATCAAATAATTAACTACATATATGGCAGACAACCTAGACACTCCGTCATTTGGTAACTTTGGTATTGAAGAAACGTTGGGAATGGGAGTGGGCAACACAGAATTGTTGAGCGACTTGTTCTCTCCAGAAACTTCTACAGAAGATCCTGATAAACTAGAGACAATTGTAAAGACAGCTGAAGAACCCCAAGCTCCTAAAAAACCAGAGGTTTCTAAAGGTAAGGAAGTTGTCCAAAAGCTAGATGGTGAGGAACCCACTCCACAAGATGTTTTGAAAAACTTTCTTGGAGACGATGATGATGAGGAAGAAGAAGATGATAATGTTGCAGCACCAGCTAAAGCAGAAGCAAAAGCTGAAGAGTCTGATGAAGACGATGATGTAGCAGAATCACCATTTGTTTCTCTCTCAAAGGACCTTTTCAAACTTGGTGTTTTCACAAAGGATGATGAGGAAGACGATGTTGTAATTGAAACTCCAGAGCAATTCTTGGAAAAGTTCAATTCAGAAAAGAAAAAAGGTGCAATCGAGATTGTTGATAATTTCATTGGTCAGTTTGGAGAGGATTACCAGAAAGCGTTTGATGCCATATTTGTAAAGGGTGTAGACCCTAAAGATTATTTTGGCGTATATAACAACGTAGTGAATTTTGCTGAATTGGACTTGTCCAATGAAGACAACCAAGTGAGAGTGATCAAACAAGCTCTGGCAGACCAGGGATTTGATAGTGATGACATCACAACAGAAGTTGAAAGACTTAGAAACTACGGTGATTTAGAAACAGTTGCTAGCAAGCATCACAAGGTGCTTGTTAAGAAGGAGGCAGCAAAGTTGCAACAAATGGAGCAACTAGCTGAACAACAACTTCAGCAGAAAGCAATGATTCGAAATCAGTATATACAAAACGTTCAGTCTGTTCTTCAAGACAGATTGAAAGCAAAGGAGTTTGATGGAATTCCATTAAACCCCAAATTGGCATCAGAACTACAAGACTTCCTTTTGGTAGATAAGTATAGAACTCCGTCAGGAGAAACCCTGACAGATTTTGACAAGACTATCCTGGAGCTCAAGAGACCTGAGAATCACGCTTTGAAAGTTAAGGTGGGACTTCTTCTGAAAATCTTGGAAAAAGATCCTACACTATCTACCATTCAAAGAACAGGGGTGACTAAGAAGTCAACTCAGTTGTTTGAGGAAGTCGCAAGGCAGACAAGTAAAAAACCTGCTTCTGGTGGCAATCCTGGAAAAGCGAACTCATGGTTCTTATAAATTAAATAAAACAAAGTCAACAAAAAAATGGCAATTCAAACAATCCCAGGTTTAACTGGCTTTACCTATGCCCGTGTTGCGTCAATGGACAAACGTGCTGTAGGAAAGCTAACTGATTCAAATCACTTGGAGTCGTTTCACTCCACTGAGCCAGCTGATTATGACAAGAAGATCATCTCCTTGTACACTCAGAGCTCATTGTACAGCAACGACTTCCTTGATATGATCAACAAGTCCACTCCTTACTACATCGACAACAACAGCGATTCTTGGAAGTGGGAAGTTCAAGTTCCTTACAAATTCCCTAAAATCATTGACATCCCTAGCTCCACTGCTGAGTTGAGCAAGCCAGGTATCGATGGTCAGGAATTTCAGGTGGTATTGGACACTAACGAATTCTCTAAGAACGCTATCGTTTCTGTAGGTTCTCGTCAGTATGGTCCAAGATGGTATGCTGTAAAAGATCCAGTTCCTTGGAATGCAGGTTTCCTTTACACTTTCACATTGGTGTCTGATAACCCAATCGTGGATTTCGTAAGCCCTACCTTCTTGCAAATTGGTATCGAACTTGAACTAGTAGATGCTGCAATTGGTGAATTTGATCAGGATCTTCTTGGTTTGCCAAGACTTGGTGAGAAAATCACTATGTTCGAATCTCTTGGTTCTGGATATGGTTTTGAGCACCAAATCACTGCATGGGCTGACGACAAGACTATGCGTGATGCTTCTGGTAAGCCTCTTGATATCTTGGTGTACGCTCCTCAGCGCAGAAACCAACTTCCTCTAACTCGTAACGATGTTAAGTGGGAGCCATTCGTAGAATTCATGTTGAGAAAAGCAATGCTTGAGCTTAAGGTGAAGCGAATGATCTGGTCTAAGCCTGGCACTGTAAAAACTAATGGTTCTAAGCAAGAGTTGAAGCGTGTATCTGCTGGTGTTTACCACAGAATGCGTAACAACGGTAACTTGGTACAATACAACCGTGGAGAATTCTCCGCAAACCTTATCCGTTCCGTGTTTGGAGACTTGTTCTACAGACGTGTGGATGTTAAGGACAGACGAGTGAAAATGTACACTAACGAAGCTGGCTTTGACGTATTCCAGCAGGCTTTGAAAGCTGATGCATTGAACTCTGGCCTTACCTTCATGGCTGATTCTGGAAACAGATACATGCAAGGAGAAGGACAGCACATCACTTACAACTTTGCATTCGATGCAATGGTTACTCGTGAAACTGGTCGTGTGGAACTTATCCACTTGAAAGAACTTGATCTTCCTCAGTCTAACTTGGAATTTGGACAGAACAAGAAGTCAACTCCAGTGTTCATGGTATTTGATGTGTCTCCAATGTCTGATGGCTCTATGGTGAACAACATCCGTGAGGTACGTATGAAGGGTGCTCCTTCTATGACTTGGGGTTATATCGATGGACGTAGACACCACCTTGGCTTTGCTAAGTCTCAGGGTATGTCTTCTGCCAACAAATTCCCAGGCTACGAAATCTGGATGCAAGATCGTTGCGATGTATTCATCGAAGACTTGTCAAGAACTGTCCTAATCGAAGAAATTCCACAGTTCTAATATAAAATCTCCCCTCGTGTCAATCATGAGGGGAGTTTTATTCCTCTTTAAAACAGAGTGTGGGTCAGTGAGCCTAGCCATTTGATTGGTGCACTCTGCAAACAAACCAATACAAATCAACTACATATGGGTAATAAACTTGGAAAAATCTCCACGATTAAGAAGGAGTACAACAGTGCTGGTATGCAAACCATGCAAGGAGGATTATCGTCAAGAGGACTATCTAGAATTCCAGGAACTGGAGTTTTTAAATATCCTTACAAGGAACTTGATGGAAGATATAGAACAGGCTTAGATGCTGAAGCTGCTTACATCAAAAGAATTGCTGATCCTACAGAACGTGAGATAGAAATCGAACGTGTTACAGCTTTGAGAGAGAAACTTGAGAATGCTCTAGGAGGTATAGATCTTGGACCAAGAGCTCCTTTCTGGAACTACAGCTTGTCTAAGTCTACTGATGACACAGGACATGTTCAGCCAGTTAAGCTTCTAGATGGTGACAACTATTTTGACTTGTCAATTCCATTTCAAGAACTTGCTTTCTCTTGGTTAAGAGTTCACCCAACCATTGCTAGTTCTTATCAAGCATGGGAAAGAGGTGACTATCCAGCAGATACACAATTCTACGTTGTAGATGATGATATCGAAAATGCTGTAGTATTCAAGAAGAAACAATTGATCAACAGAGCTATTGCTAAGTTTGATGCAATGTCTCCTGAGAAAAAGAGAAAAGTAGCAAGACTTCTAGGACTTCCAGTTACAGAAGATTCTAAAGAAGATTTTGTATACAACCAAGTGGATAACGTTCTTAAACAAACTGAGTTCAAGTCTGGTAAATACCAAGGATTGTCAACAATCGAAGTGTTTAACAGATTTGCAGACATGAAAGAAAACTTACTCCATATTAAAGATTTGGTTAAACAAGCCATTGCACATTCAGTGTACAGAGTTAAGTCCAGTGGACGTGTCTTTGAAGGTGAATATGAAGTGGCAAAAGATGAGGATGAATTGGTGAAGTTCTTGGCTAACGATGATAATCAAGACGAACTAATCACCCTAGAGCAAAAGTTGAAATCTAAGAAACTCGCTTCTGTATGATACCTGTAGATAGTTTATTATATAAAATTGATCAAAAACTAAATAAACTATCGACTAATGAGCATCAGCAGATTCAACTCGAAGATAAAATCTTAGCTTTGAATGAGGCTCAGATAAAGCTTATCAAACAGAAGGTTGATGGATTTAGTGTTGTCAATGGTATGGGAATGGACGCTTTCAAAAAGCGTTATGAAGACTTGCAAAGACTTGTAATTAATTACAATCGTGGTAAGTTACCATTACATCTAAAGAATGAAACATTAAATCAGTGGACAGCTGATATTGATAAGCTTGATCCAAAGTACATGTTCTACATTGACAGTTATGTTTTAGCTGACAAGGGAGTGTGCAAGGATCGACAAATTTGGATAAACAAAGACTTGGCAAAACATGGTGATTTGCAGTTCTTATTGAACAACGTTCACTACAAGCCATCTTTCGAATATCAAGAGACATTTAATTTTATCTCCTCAGATGAAATTAGTATATTCACAGACGGAACATTCACTCCTAGTGATGTATACATCTCTTATATGAGATATCCAATCTACATTGATAAGGCAGGATATATCAGGTTTGACGGCCAACCATCTACAGATGTTAACTGTGAACTTGAAGAATATCTAGAGGATGAGTTGGTTGATCTAACAGTCCAAAACCTTGCAATGTATACAGAGAATGCTTCTGCGGTACAAAGTGCCCAGTTCAGAATACAAACAAATGAATAAATAAACTTAACAAACAAACAAAAAAATGGCTGATTTCTCGTTAACCACCCTTTTTGTAGTTCCAGTAGGGCAAACATCTCTCCCTAGCTCTGGTTCTACTCAGGATCTAACTGCTGGTCAAGTTGGTTTCTTCAAGAACGACTACAGTGTGGCTACAGCTGGCAACATTGCTGCTGCTCCATACTTCTATGTAGCTCAAGGTAGACAAAACACCTACCTACAAGGCTCTAAGCGTTCTGATAAAATCAAGGGTTGCCCATCTGGTTCTGGTTGCTCATCTAACGTAACTGAATGGTACAAAGTATCAGGTTGCGGTACTCCTGCTGTCCAAATTACTGATGTAGGTAACTGGAACGTACAGTGTGGAGAAGTTGTGACTCTTACTCTAAGAGCTCATTCTAGTTATCTTGACACCTTGTACTTCAACGGTTTCACTCGTTCCGTAACTGTACAAGCTCCTTGCTGCGATTGCGGTGCTGATCCTTGTGCTGATGTCAACACTAATGCGTTGATCAACCAGTTCATCTATCAGTTGAACCTTGCAGCTCCTGGTAACAACCCTGACAATATCACATTGTCTGATTTCTACACTTTCGAGAACGTAGGTGGAACTATCCTTCGAATCTCTGGTAAGCCTCTTACTAAATATGGCCAGCCTTGCGATATTGCTGCATTCCCTTGGGAATATGACAGAATGTACTTCCGTACTTTCGTATACCAAGGTCCAGCTACCACTGCTGACTTCATCGTAGCTGATAACTGCGATATCGTTGCTAACCCTGTTGTTGTACAGAGAGCTTCTTACCCAACTGGTACTGCTGAAGAAATTGCTCAACTTGAGAAAAACTTCTACAGCTATCAGGCAGGTTACTTGAAGCACTTGTACAGAATGAATGGTTACAACGAGAACTTTGAATCTTATGTAACTACTGGTACTATTTACAACACCTATTACATCAAGTTCAATCAGTTTGATCGTTCTGCGTATCAGTGGGGTGATTACGTATATGAGGATAGCATGGTAATTGTTGCTGTTCCTAATGCTGCCACTCCAGGTAACGCTGGTATCTCTGCTGCTGTTGAGGCTGTTCTTGAAGCTGCTCTTGGTACTGTAGTTGACAACAATGCTTGTATCACTACTACTACCACTACAACTTCTACACCTCCAACAACAACTACCACTACTAGCACTTTGATTCCTTAATAGTAGGTAAGTTAAAATTTGTATAACCTATGCCAGAGGGTGAGAGGATTAGTTCTCAAAATCCTCTGGCATTTTCTTTATAACTCCCATGCCAACTCTGAAACTAGACATTCTCGTAGTTCCAACATACAACACGCTAACATTAGCTGTTGCTGATGCATCTACTTACCCAACTACCCCACCAAATGTCTCATCTCCATCTATTGAGATAAATGTTCCAAACTTTGGAATAGTAAATCTTCCATTTGTAGTGAATGATTTGAATGTCTTTACCACCTCAAACTTGGGAATCACACCACTTGGTAATGATCCTCTTCCTGATGGTATTTACTATCTTAAGTATTCAGTGGCACCAGCAAACATAAACTTCGTTAAGAAGACTATTATGCGTACTGAGAGACTTCAAGAGAAGTTTGATGAGGCATTTATGAAGCTTGACATGATGGAGTGTGATAGAGCAATTAAGACACAATCTAAGGTGGAACTTACAACTATATCATTTTTTATTAATGGTGCTATTGCAGCAGCTAATAATTGTGCTACAGTTGAAGCAAATAGGTTGTATCTTCAAGCTGATAAAATGCTGGATAACTTCCTAAGAAACAACTGTGGATGTTCAGGAAATAATTACGCAACCGTAACAACTTATTACTAATATGGCAAAGTGTTCAAGCTGTGGAGCAAGCGTAGGATGTGGATGCAACCTTAAGAATGGTATGTGTGCATATTGTGCAGATAAAAAGAAGGAGTCAATCACAGTACAACCACCCACCTCTCAAAATCAATAGATATGTTACAACCTAGATTAACTTCCTGTTCTGAATGTGGTGAAATCCCTGATTTGCTGGCTGATATAGAGTGCAAGATTACAGAGGTGGCAAAGAATCTGTACAATAACACTGTGTTTGCACTCAATATGCCAGTTCCATATACAACAATGATAGATCTTTTGAACTACAGAAGAATCTTGACATATAAGTATTGTAACCCAGATTACGCTAAAAACTTTAGCGTTTGTCAAATAGCTAGTAAAGTGAAACTTCTAAAATATAAATAAATGAGCTGCTCTAATTGCTTTAATGGATGCACTGAAATCATATCTGATCAGTGCGTAAGATATACAGGATACGGTATTCCTGCCCTTGGTATTTCCAATGGGGACACACTTGCTTTTGTTGAACTACAAATTGCAACATTTATCATAGATTTATCCACTGGTAATGGCATTATTCCTGTCATTAAACCAGCTGATCTCTGCCCATTGGTGAGTGGCTTTCTTCCAGTGTCTGGTGAAATAACTCTTAATGATGTTATCTCAGCACTGATAAAATCAATTTGCGCTTTAAAAACCAGTGTCACCGCAATTGAATCAACACTCACCACCCTTAACGCCAATTACACAATTGGATGTCTTACAGGTGTAACAGCATCATCTGATACACATGATATTCTCCAAGCAGCTATTAATAAGCTGTGCTCAACAGCTGCTGACTTAACAGCACTAGAGCTTGATGTAACAACCAACTATGTTCAGCTTGCTGATTTAAATTCACTTATTCAAGCCTATTTGAACAGCATTGCACCATCCAACTTGTACAAGAATAATATGGTACCATACATTGCGTATGAATACTATGGCCCTATTACAAGCTTTGACATCACAGGAGCAGGATCTGGCTTGTTTGCAAACGTGTATTTGTGTAACGGTAACAATGGAACACCAGACAAGAGAGGACGTGTTACAGCTGGTGTAACTACAGGAATGGGTGGAGGAACAATGAATCCTGCTGTAAACCCTGGAGGAGCTAATCCAAACTACACTCTGTTTTTCACCACTGGTCAAAATGCTGTAACGCTAAGTGCTACAGAGATTCCTTCTCACACGCATACAGCAACAGCTACATCCACTGCTGATCCACACTCACACTTTATTGCAAAAGTTGGTAATCAGATTTCAGATTTAACAAGTACAAGCCCTCTTGATACATACTATGATGTGTCTGGACTTTCTGGTGATAGATTTTCATATAATCTTAAGAGTACATCAGGAACTGCTGATCTTGGGCCAACTAATAATGCTACAGTGAATGTTACAACTAGTGTAACTGTTAGTCCTACAGGTGGTGGAGTAGCGCACAACAACATCCAGCCTACAATTGGTGCTTATTATATCATGTATATCCCATAAAACTATGCCATTTAATGCTAATTGCCCAGGATGTGGATCTTTAGGTCCTTGTGGTTGCAGCGGTGAACAATGTAAATTTGTTTCTTCTGAGAATGTAAAATACATAGGTCCAAACCTAGCAGGGACAGGTATTCAAAGTTGCGATGACCTCACCACTGTGTTAGAAAAGATTGACTATGCTATTTATTTAATAGAACAACAAATATCTCCAACACCACCTACAACAACTACAACCAGTACATCAGCTGGTCCAACGACTAGTACTACCACTACAACAACTTCAGGACCTGGATATTACACTTGGTACTTAGGAGGATTGGTAAACATTGCTAGCCCTTGTACATCAGCTGTATTGTTGTCTCCATTGTATACATCTGTTCCTGTACTAGCCAATGGTGTAGTTTTATACACCAACACTGGTCTAACAACTACTTATAGTGGTTATATTTACATAACCAACTTGAGTACTAAATGGACAGTATCAGGTGGCGGAGTGTTAAGCGCAGCAACTTCTTGCTAATAACACAATTAAACTAAAAGTGCATGTACGTATTCATAACACTAACATCAGCTGGAGCAGACGCAGGACCATTCAACCTTTATTCTAATGTTGATGGTTTTGCATCTGCATTTGCTACAGGCGTAAGTAAGGCAGCTTTATTAGCAGGATATTCTGTGATTGCTCCAGCTGGTACAACAACAGTTAGGATAATGAGTAATGGAGTTTGCACAAACTATATTGATGTAATCGTAAGTACCACCACTACTACCACAACTACCACTATAGGACCTTCATAAATCTTGTAGTGGCTGGATAAATAACCAAGCTTATGAGTGCTATATGCGGAGCTAACCCATGTCCTCTTCTGTTATCATCTTCCTGTGTATTCTATGAGGGAGAAGATTTGCTATACATTGGTGTACAGACTAATGACAACTTACAGGTTGTTATACAAAAAATCAACCAAGCTTTCATAAACTCTGGCATAGGGTATATTTTTAATAATGGTTTAGTACAAACCTCTCTAAGTGCTCCAGTTCAATTAGGTGGTAGCTTAATTCAAAACACAACCATTGGTGGTAATTTCACTCTTACATTCACAGGTAATGTACAGGCTGCTAAACATATCACTACAGGAGGAACAGCTTCGCAGTTTGTCAAGGGTGACGGAACACTAGACTCATCATCATTCCAACCTCCAGGAAACTACATTACAGCTCTTTCTGGAGATGGTGTAGCCACAGGACCAGGTGCTGTAGCTTTCACACTCAACACTGTAAATATAAACCCAGGAACATTTGGTGCTAGCCAATTAATTCCAGTTGTAACAGTTAATGCTAAAGGACTTGTAACAAGTCTTACAACAACACCATTAGTAGTTTCTCCACAAGCCATCACGTTCACAGGAGATGTGGTGGGTACAGGCTTTACACAGAGCACAATAACACTTACATTACAAAATGCAAATGCTAATATATACCCAGGTATAACGCCATTAAAGTTTGCTGTAAATGCAAAAGGATTAGTTACGGCAGCAAGTCCTATAACTGATCTTGACATATACGCAATTCTTGGCTATGTCCCAGGTCCAGCAGGTACAAGTGGTACAGCTGGAACCTCAGGTACATCTGGTAGCACAGGATCAGCAGGAACCTCTGGTACCTCTGGTACAAGAGGAACATCAGGTAGTAGCGGTACGTCAGGCACCACAGGTACAAGCGGTACTACAGGTACCAGCGGTACTTCTGGAACTACTGGAACATCTGGTACCACAGGTACATCTGGAACGTCTGGAACTACTGGTACTAGCGGAACAAGTGGGACTACTGGTACTAGCGGTACCACAGGAACAAGTGGCTCGTCTGGTTCTTCAGGAACAACAGGAACTAGTGGAACCAGCGGAACAGCTGGCACTAGCGGTACTTCAGGTTCTAGTGGTACAAGCGGAACTAGTGGAAGCACTGGAACCTCAGGATCAAGTGGGACAACAGGAACGTCTGGAAGTAGTGGCACTACAGGTACTTCTGGCAGTTCAGGGACAAGTGGAACCACTGGAACAAGTGGTAGCTCTGGAACTAGCGGAACTACTGGTCTTGATGGTAGTAATGGTACAAGTGGCTCTAGTGGTACAACAGGCTCTAGTGGGACTAGTGGCACGAGCGGTACTACTGGAACAAGTGGTACAGCAGGTACTAGTGGAACGACTGGTACATCAGGTTCTTCTGGCTTATCTGGAGATAGATTTGCCACTACATCAAGCTCAACATACACACTACAAGCACCAGGAAACTCAGGAACCATTACAGTGGGTCTTGGGCTGGCATACACTGTAGCACAATCTATAATTATTGCATACGATGCAAATAATCACAACGAGGCTGAAGTTGTTTCTTACAACCCATCAACAGGGGCATTAAGCTTTATAGTATTTAGATTAACTGGTTCTGGTACATACAGCACATGGCAAGTCAATCTTGATGGTGCTACAGGTGGAGATGGTTCATCTGGTACAAGTGGTACCTCAGGTACAAGCGCAACAGCTGGAACTTCAGGTACTACAGGGACTAGCGGTAGCTCAGGTACAAGCGGATCAACAGGTGTATCAGGATCTAGCGGTACATCAGGTACTACAGGAGTGGATGGAACAAGTGGATCAAGCGGTACGAGTGGAACTACTGGAACCAGTGGCTCCTCAGGGACTTCTGGTACTACAGGTATTTCTGGTACAAGTGGTACTAGTGGAACATCAGCTACTAACGGAACGGGTGGAACTAGTGGTACGTCAGGAACAAGTGCAACATCTGGAACAACAGGTACAAGCGGTACGTCTGCTACATCTGGAACTTCTGGCACCAGTGGTTCATCTGGTACTACAGGTACCAGCGGAACGTCAGGCACTGGAGGTACTAGTGGTACTAGTGGCTCTTCAGGTGTAAATGGTGCTGGAGGAAGTAGTGGTACATCAGGCACCTCAGGAACATCTGTAGCAGTTTCTGGAACAACTAACACCCTTGCTAAATTTACAAGCTCCACAACTATTGGGAACAGTTTATTTACTGATAATGGAACAAACGGAGCTTTTGGAGGTGCTAATTATTCGTCTGGTACCAGTGTTAGAACATTCAACATTTCTGCTCCTCTTTATGCTGGTGTAGGATTTTGGGCAAATAATATCTACAGTGGAGATATTTTTAGTTATGCTGTTACAGGAAATTTAACTATAAATGCAGACCCAACAAATGTTTTTGCAAATACTAAAGTTGCAATTTCAACTGACGGAACAGAAAGATTTGCAGTATTTAGCAATGGAAATGTCACCATTGACAACAACCCAACAGACGCTGGCTTTAAACTTGATGTTAGTGGAAATGGAAGATACAGTGGGAATTTACAATTAGGAACCATAGGTGGAGGAAGTGGAACATCTAGTCCAAATAGTATAAATTTAACTTCAACATTTTCTACCACTGCTGGAAGCAATTTAAAATTAGTTCTATTTAATGATACAGGTGGAAACATTTATGGTATAGGTGTTTCTAATAACCAAATGGACTTCAATGTACCAAGTGGTGCAACTTATCGTTTTTATACAGGAGCAGCTACATTTGTAAACAAAGTTGGTGTTGGCGGTGCATCTGCTACTTATTCAATAACTGCTTACAATAGTGCAAATGGAACTACTGCTGCTTTTGGTGGAACTGCCAGAGGAATAAGAATTGATAACGATGGAACCTTTAGCTCAGGTAGATCTACAATTTTTGGAGTTGATAGTTCATTTTATGGAAGTTATCAACCATTAAGTATTGAGGCTTCATCTCTTGCTTTGCAAGCAGTAACAGGCGGCAACGTGCTGATTGGAACGACAACGGATAATGGTAGTAAGTTGCAGGTTAACGGAAATGCTACAATAAATGGAACTGTTATAGGAACTGATCAAACCTTTGGAGGTGCTTATAGAACATTTGCATTTGGAACTAACTCAAATGGATTTAACAGAGTTTTTGCAGCAAATGACACATCAGATGGTTTATACCTAAACGCTGCTACAGGTCAGGGAATAAACTTTAGAGTAAATGGTGGTGGGGCAAATGTGTTCCAAGTATCCTCATTAGGGGCTATAACAGTTGGTAGAAATGATACTGGTGATAGTAATCCTTATTCTATATCTATTTTAAGAAATGGAACTCTTGCTTCTCCTGGAACTTGGTTATCAACTCCTGCTATTAGAATAGAGGATATATCAGGAGATGGACCAGGTTCAGTTACTAATACAACTGCTTTATTGCAGCTTAATCTAGGTAGAGTTGCTGATGCGGATACTTTTGCAAATAATGCATTCTTTATTAACTGCGTTAATGATAATGGATCTGCATTTGTTGTTACTGGTAGAAGAAATGTTGGTATTTTAACAAATACACCTGCTACATCTTTACACGTTAATGGTACTGCGTTATTTTCATCAACATCTCTTTCTGGCAATACACAAGCAGGTGTATACATAATTGATCAAAACATATATAGTCTTAATGGTGGTAATTCAAGACCTCTAAATATACAAGCAGAGTCTCTCACATTTTTTACAGGTACAACATACTCTGAAAAATACCGCATTACTACAGGTGGGCAATTTGGATTTAATACAGATGTTACTACTGGTGTAACTGGAAATACTTTATATATTAGATCATCGTCATCAAATGTTGGACAAACTGCTTTAATTATTCAAGGATTTGATAAAGTAAATAGATGGGCTATAAATGGACAAAACGGAACAAATAATTATGATTTAGCAATATATTCTGCACCAACAGGAACAAATGATTATGTAGTAAGAATGCTTATTTCACCAAGTGGCAATGTTGAAATAGGTAAAGGATTAAACTCAACACTTACAGTAGAAAACAATGGGACATTTTCAGTTGGAAGTGGAGCAGGTTCAATAATTAGACTAAATTATGGAGGCCAAACAATTGCTCGATTAGCAAATACAGGCTCAGGTCAGAGAGACGCAATCCTTCAATTATCAGATGAAGGGACGGTAAGAGTTAACATTGCTGCAAATACTTCAAGAGGTGGTGCTACATATTTTAATAATGGTGGTAATTTCTTAATTGGAACGACAACAGATATAGGGGCTACACTGTATGTAAATGGAACTATTAGAACAGGAACTCTTGATACAGGGTATGTTTCTGGTGTTTGGAAATTAGGTAGGGCAGTAATAGGAACTCAGCCTAGCGAAACTCATCAAATAATTGTAGAAATAAATGGCCAATTGTTTGTAATTGGAGCAGCACAATTATAAAATAACTTTAAACAAAAAATACATGAAAACAATCGAACCCGTATCAATTTGGGATAACGGACAAATAGTAGAAGCTAAAATCTTAAACGCTTATGCTGTAAATGTTACACTAGGAACAAGTGCGACATTCTATTATCAACTACTTTCTGAAACAGCAGAGGGTTATGTAGGCTCACAAGTAGCACAAGGAAACTTGAACATGACAGGTGAGGCTTACACTCAGTGGGAAATAGATTCATATGCGTGGGACTGGGTTGCTCAACAACTCAATCTTACAATTACAGGGGACTATATTCCTCCTGTTCCAACAACCACTAGCACCACAACAGAAGTCCCAACAACTAGTACAACAACCACTGCTGTGGTTGCAGAATAAAACCAATTTTACAACCAATTAAATAAACTCTACTTTATTGGTTTTGTAGGGTTTCTCCCAGGCATTTTATGTCTGGGAGTTTTTATTTGGAAAAATGATTAAATTTGAGTACATATAACTCTGAAAATCAGGAATACAAGATGTCAACATTAAGAAAATTAGTATCTGACGTGCGAGCAACGCACAAGATCATATCAACAGATAGTCTCATCACAGACAGAGCAATTGCCTCTGAAGTGCGAAATAATGCACTATTGTTGATAAAAAGAGAAACCAACCTAAGAAAACTCTGGGCAACAGATACACTTTTTACAACCATTCCATGTCTGGAAATGTGTGAGGTGCCCATCTCAGAATGTTGCAACTATGCAGATCCTTGTTCTGTTGCTAGATCAACACAAAAACTTCCTAGAATATCTGAAGGAAATTATCAATATGTTATTCAAGGTGTTTATTCAATAAACGCATTATCTGGACAAGGTAAGAAGATGAAAGAGATAACTGTCAATCGTTACCTCAACCTATTAAAACTTCCTGTTATTAGAAAAGAAGAGTATTTCTGGATTTCAAATGGTTATCTTTATGTCAGCAATCCAGCACTACAGGCTGTTAGGTTTGTAGCTCTGTTTGAGGAAGATGTCCCTAATGATATCATGTATCCAGAGTGCGGATGTGGAACTCCAAGCTACACCACTGATCAACTATGTCAGAATCCTTTGGACAAAGAGTTTGCTCTTCCAGGATATCTAGAGAAACAAGTGCTTGATTTAACATCACAAAAACTACTTCAAAGCTATTTCAACCTTAAGACTGACATGACTGATGATGGAATAGATGGTCAATCACCAAACTCACCACAGTTTAGATGAGAGTAGCAAAAGACTGGCGAAGTGCCTCAAAAGAAAACTACAAGAATTTCAAGAGTGAGAAACCTGAAATAGACATCTCCTTCGAAGACTGGAAGAAGATTGTCTATGGGTTTAATAAAATGTTCACTGAACACA
>Ga0315909_10003220_pt1 | contig 20110 bp, 21 predicted proteins | sample LakEriMetagenome_11_FD_203527 | JGI IMG/M metagenome (GOLD analysis project Ga0315909, IMG submission 203527) | Freshwater fungal communities from buoy surface, Lake Erie, Ohio, United States - Buoy 2 MA125 | ecosystem: Environmental > Aquatic > Freshwater > Lake | place: USA: Lake Erie, Ohio... | reverse complement strand
TAATAAAAAAATGTAAGACAAAAATAAAAAATTTTATTTTAAAAGATTCTTTGCCCGCGTACATAATGTTTACTTCTGGTTCGACCGGTTTTCCAAAAGGAGTCATTATAGAAAGAAAAAGTATCTTAAATTTTGTAAGAACCTCTAAAGATAAATTTTTAATAAAAAAAAACGATGTTTTTACAAATGTTAATGCACTTTATTTTGATAATTCTGTGTTTGATATTTATTGTTCTTTTTTTAATGGAACTAAATTAGTTGTTTTTCAAGAGTCCGATGTAAAAAATCCTAAAAAATTAGTTAAAATTTTATTAAACAAAAAATGCACATCATGGTTTTCTACTCCATCATTGTTAATATATCTGCTGAAACTAAAACTAATTAATAAAAAAAATTTTTATTTTATAAAAAGAATTATTTTTGGAGGTGAAGGATTTCCAAAAACACAATTATTAGAACTAACAGAATTATTAAAAAAAAAATTTTTTTATAATGTTTACGGACCTACGGAGGGCACGTGTATTTGCTCATCTCATTTAATTAAAAAAAAGGACTTTAAAGATTTAAACGGTTACGTAACAATTGGTAGGATTTGGCGAGATTTTTATTTTTCGATTGGCAGAACTAGCGAAAAAAAAATAAACAATACTAAAGGAGAATTAATTATTTATGGTCCAAATATTAGCCAAGGTTACGTTGGAGACCCAATTCAAACCAAAAAATCTTTTGTGCCTAATTCTAAAAAATTATCCAAAAATACATTTTTAGGTTACAAAACGGGAGATATAGTTAAAAATTATGGAAAAAATCAAAACCTATATTTTGTTGGAAGAAAAGACACTCAAGTCAAAGTTATGGGCTATAGAATTGAGCTTAATGAAATAGAGTTGTCCTTAAATCAAATTAAGAATGTTAATGAAGCGATAGTATTTATTAGTTCAGTAAATAATTATAATAATAAAATTATAGCCGTCATATCAACTAAAAATAAAAGATTAGAAAAAGAAGAGATTTATAAAGAACTTAGAAAAAAACTTCCATATTATATGATACCTTCTAATATATACTTGGTAAGTAACTTAATGAAGAATGCAAATAATAAAATCGATAGAATGAAAATTAAAAAAATTTATGAAAAAAGAACTTTTATATAAAAAGCTTTCGAATATTTTTGATTTAGATGCCAATAAAATTAAATCAGAATTAATTATAAAATCCATTAGAAACTGGGATTCCCTAAAGCATATGCAGTTAATTTTTTTTTTAGAAAAAGAATTAAAAAAAGACTTAGATCCAAAGATAATTAATAAGATAAAAAAAGTTATAGATATAGAAAAAATTTTTAAAAGTGAAAAATAATTTATTAATAACAGGGGCTGCTGGAAGCATTGGTTTTCAAATTGTAAAAAACTTTTACAAAAAAAATTACAATATTATTGCTGTCGATAAAATTCAAAATAGAAAGCTAAAAAAGAGTTTCCCTAAAATTAATTATTTTTTATGTGACTTAACAAATGAGAGGTCAATTAAAGACTTAATTTTAAAGATTGAAAAAAAGTTTAAATCAATTGATATTTTGATTAATAATGCAGGTCTGATTTTTAATTCATTGATAATTTCTAGAACTAAAAATGGTTTAAAAAAACATTCTTACAATGTATGGAAAAAGGTTTTATCTTCTAATTTGAATTCTGCATTTTTAGCCTCCTCATATACTATTGAAAATATGGTTAAAAATAAAAAAAGTGGACTAATAATTAACATCAGTTCAATCTCTGCAGAGGGTAATGTTGGTCAATCTGCCTACTCTTCATCAAAATCTGCTATTGAATCTTTTTCAGTTACTCTTTCTAAAGAACTTGCAATATTCGGCATCAGAGTCGTTGCAATTGCCCCTGGTTTTTTCGATACTAAAAGTACTTTTACTGCGCTTTCTAAAAATCAAATTTCAAATATAAAATTAATTACCCCAGTAAACCGATTGGGAAAAATAAAAGAATTAATGAATGCAATTAATTTTGTTATAAATAATAAATTTTATAATGGAAAAGTTTTAAAAATAGATGGTGGACTGAGAATATGAAAAAAATTGTAATATTTGGTAATGGCCAAATTGCTGATATTATGTTCAGTTATTTTCAAACCTCCAATGAATGCAAAGTAGTGGCGTTTTGCGTAGATGATAAATTTCAATTAAACGCAAAATATTTAAATCTGCCCCTTATTCCTATTTCTAAGTTAAAAAAAAATTATCCTGCCAAAGATTATTATATATTTGTTGCACTATCTTACACACAAATGAATCAAAGAAGAAAAGATAAATATAATCAAATAAAAAAAATGGGTTATAGATTTGCAAGTTTTGTAAATTTAAAGTCAGAACTACCAAAAAGTGTTAAAATTGGTGAAAATGTTGCTATTTTAGACGCTAGGTGCATCCAACCATTTGCAAAGATATTTAACAATGTTCTTATTTGGAATGGAACAATAATTGGTCATCACACAATTATAAAAAATCACAGCTGGATCACATCCGGAGCTAATATTGGAGGAAATTCTATAATAGGAGAAAAAAGTTTTTTAGGATTAAATTCTACGGTTGGCAATATGGTTAAAATAGGAAACAATTGTTTTTTGGGAGCTAATTCTTTAATAACAAAAAATTTAAATAATAATAAAGTTTGTATAAATAAAGATACATCAATTTTTAATTTAAACACATCAGATTTTATAAGACTTACAAAATTTAAGTAATATAAGTATAATATAATCTATGCGCTGGAAAAAATTAGGATTAATTCTTCGACCTAAGGATTATAAATTAAAATGGTGGGATTCATTTGGGATGGACCCTACAGTTTTTAGATTAAAAGACTCTATTTATAGGATTTTTTTTTGTGGTCGAAACAAATTAAATCAATCATTAATAGGTTATGCAGATATAAATTTAGATTACCCTACTAAAATATTAAAAATTTCAAAAAAACCTGTTTTAATGCCAGGTTCGCTTGGAGCGTTTGATGATAATGGGGTTACAGCCTCGTGTGCTGTTAAAGTTGGTAAAATTTTAAGACTTTACTACATTGGCTGGAAACCCAAATCTACAACAAGATATTCACTGATGACTGGCTTAGCAATATCTAAAAATTATGGAAAAAATTTTAAGAGATTTTCAAAAGCTCCAATATTAAATTTAACCAATAGAGAGCCTTATTCAATTTTAACAGCTCCATTTGTTATGAAAATAAAAAAAAATAAATGGATTATGTGGTATGTGTCTTGCGAAAAGTGGATTACTAAAGATTATCCAATTTATAATATAAAGCATGCCTTTTCTAAAGATGGTTTAAAATGGGAGCAAAATGGAGGCATAAGTATAAATCTAAAAAAAAATGAAAGAGCTGTTGCAAGACCCTGCGTGTTATATGAAAACAAAATTTTTAAAATGTGGTACTGCTACGAAATTCAAGTAGGTAAATATAAAATTGGTTATGCAGAATCCAAAAATGGTATCAATTGGATAAGAAAAGACAATAAGGCAAATATAGCTTGCGGAATTAAAAATTCTTGGGATGGAGAGATGATTGCCTATCCTTACGTTATAAAATATAAAAAAAAAAAATTCATGTTTTATAATGGCAATATGTACGGCAGAGAAGGCGTGGGATTGGCAGTAGAGGAAAATAGTTAGAATTATATATTTTTATATGAAAATCTTTATAAAATATTAAAAGAAATAAATAAAAAAAATCGCAGAATTGTTCTAAATACTTCACTCAATTTTCATGGTAAAGGTAGAGTCATTAAACCATAAGAGGCTATAGATAACTTTTAACATCTAATTTAGATTGTTTCGCATAAATTAATATGAAATTAAAAAAATTTAACAATTGGAATGATTTTTATAAAAAACATGAAGGAAATCAATATCCTGATAATTTTATAATAATCATGTTGTTGCAAGAGTTTAAACACCTAAGTTTTAGGGAAAGAAATAAGATAAATATTTTGGATTTAGGAATGGGAGGAGGATCGAATTTATTTTTTTTACATAATGAAAATTTTAAAACTTTTGGAATTGATATTTCAAAAAAAAGTTATGCGACTCTCAAAAAAAAAATAATGAAGCTAAAATTAGACATTAATATTAAGCATGCAGACGCCAAGTTTCTTCCCTATGATGATTCAAAATTTGATGTAATAATAGATTGCAGATCATTGCAACATCAACATGATTCATTATTAGATCAGTCTTTAAAAGAAATTAAAAGAGTTTTAAAGAAAGATGGAAAATTTTTTAGTATTTTTATGAATTATGAAAATACAAAAAGTGGATTTTATACTAACTTTTTACAAAAAAAAGAGATCAAGAAAAAGCTAATTAAATACTTTGATATTACTGATTTTGGACATTTGCAATTTTCTTTTTTGTCTACAACTGAACCCCAAAACTCTTTTTGGATGCTTAAGTGTATAAAAAATAATTTATGAAACTAGCAATTAGTCAACCAACTTTTCTTCCATGGATTGGTTATTTTGCATTATTAGCAAAAGTAGAAAATTTTATTTTTTTAGATGACGTACAGTTTGAAAAGCGTAGTTGGCAACAAAGAAACTTTATTCAACTTAACAGTCAGGCTCATTTAATTACTGTACCAGTTAAGACAAAAGGGAAGTACAAGCAAAAAATTTCAGATGTTGAGATAAACGATTTTAAGGAAATACTAAAAATAAAAAATAAAATACTTCATGCATATAAAAAAACAAAATATTTTAATGATTATTACCAAGGTATTTCAAATATTTTTGACACTAGTGAAAAATTTTTAATAGATTTAAATATAAAATTAATAAAATTTTTTTCAAAAGAGTTGAAAATAAACGTAAAATTTCATTTATCTTCTTCTTATAAAATACAATCAAACAAAGAAAACTTAATTTTTGATTTATGCAAAAAAGTTAATTGTAATGAATATATAACGACAATAGGATCTCAGAAGTACTTAGATAAATTTAAAAAAGTTCCAGGAACGAATATTAAAATAAGTTATTTTGAATTTGATGATATTAAATATTTTCAAAATAATAATGGATTTATTCCTAAATTATCAGTTTTAGATTTATTATTTAATGAAGGTCAAAATAGCATCAAAATAATAGAACAGGGATTTAAAATCATCAATTAATAAAAATTAAAAAGTGGTTCATTAATAACAGTCAATGAAAAATCTATTACTAGAAGTATAAAAAAAATTATAAATATTGAAACCTTGTTATGATAGGTTTATTTTAACTAAGTTTGTAAATTAATTTTTAATTAAACTAAAAGTTTGTTAAATATAAAAGTATGACTAAACTTGTAAATTATACTTCAAAAAATGCTTTTAATAAAAAATTTCATACAAAATTCCCACCTTCATACCCAAATGAAATGATGGTAAAAGTATTATCCTCTAGTTTTTATTCTAACTTAGTTTCCGAAAGTTTTCTTAACAAAAAAAATAAAGTACTAGAAATAGGAAGTTCTTCAGGAAATAATCTAAGATTTTTTATAGATAAAAAATTTGAAACTTATGGAATAGAAATTAATAAAGAAATGATTAATCTAGGAAAAAAAAATTTAAAAAGATTAGGCTATAAAATTCCTGAGATAAAATTGGGGCACAATACTAAAATCCCATATCCTGATAATTTTTTTGATTGTTTAGTGTCTATAAATACAATTCATTACAGCTCCGGTAATGATATTGATAAAGCGTTAAAAGAATACAAAAGAGTTCTAAAAAAAAAATCTTTAGTTTATATTGAGACATCTGGACACAGACATTATAGTAGAAGAATGTCTACCAAAATTGAAAAATTAAAATGGAAATGGAAATCAGAAGATTTTAGAAATAATTTTATTTTCGGTTTTTTTTCCTCCAAAAATCAATTTAGGAAAACTTTAAAAAATAATTTTAGTTCAGTTGAAGTTTTTGAAAGGTCAGAGTTCTCAAAAAAAAATCTACATTTTTATGTAGGATTATGTATTGTTTAAATTTTTTAATATTAAACTTAAAAAGTTAACTTTTTTATAATTGTTAAACGGGATTTAGAATTATTTTTATAAAAAAAATAATATAATAATAAAACTATATATGTTGTATTTATTAATTTAGTATGATGATATATTTAGTAAAAATTATTTAGTATTTTTTTAAATAATTATATAATTAATAAATAAAGTAAAAATAAATATTTTTTGTGTTAAATAAAAAATCACTATTATTAACTGGTGGAACAGGTTCCTTTGGGAAAGCTTTTATCAAAAATATTTTAAAAGAATACAAGCAAATAAATCGTCTGATAATTTTTAGCAGGGATGAGTTAAAACAGTTAAATCTTTCAAAATTATATCCCCAATCAAAATATCCATTCTTAAGATTTTTTCTTGGTGATGTCAGGGATAAAGAAAGATTGTCAAGAGCTATGCAGGGGGTTGATTATGTAGTTCATGCTGCAGCATTAAAACAAGTTGATACAGCAGAATATAATCCTGACGAGTTTATAAAAACAAATGTTTTGGGTTCAATGAATGTGGTTGATGCCTGTCTTCAAAACAACGTCAAAAAAGTAGTAGCATTATCTACAGATAAAGCTTGTTCTCCAGCAAATTTATATGGTGCAACAAAATTATGTTCTGAGAAAATATTTCTTGCTGCTAACAATATTAAAGGAAAAAAAAAAATAGTATTTTCAGTTGTTAGATATGGAAATGTTGCTGGAAGTAGAGGCTCAATTATTCCAATGATTTTAGAAAGTAAAAAAAAAAATATGAAAACATTTAATCTTACGCACGAAGATGCGACTAGATTTTGGATTACGTTAGATGAAAGTGTAGAGATGGTTATGTGGGCTTTAAAAAAAAGTATTTTTGGTCAATTAATAATACCTAAAATACCAGCATTTAGAGTTAAAGATTTATTAAAAATTTTACACCCCAGTTGTAAAATTAAAATAACAGGTTTGAGACCAGGAGAAAAAATTCATGAAGATCTAGTTTCGATAAATGAAACTAATGTTTTTGATGCTGGTAAATATATTTCAATTTATCCATCGTATTCAATCAATTCTGTTCTTGCTCAAAAAAACAAAAAGAAAATGGATGATAATTTTTATATGAGAAGTAGTGATTTTGATAAAAAATTAGATTATGAAGATTTAAAAATAAAACTTTTAAATGTTGTTAAAGAGATTAGTTTCTCAATCTAACACTGATACCTCTGTTATCTAGAAATTGTTTAACTTTAAATATATTATTATCAGAAAAAATAAAAATTGATCCAATTGCAATTGAATTTATTCCTTGGCTAATCGCATTAAATATATCAGAAAGATTTTTTGTTCCTCCCTCAAATATAATTGGCACATTACTAATCTCTAAAATTTTTTTTGCAGTTAATATATCTAGGCCCTTTCTTGTCCCCTCTAGATTTACAAATGTAATTTTTATCTCACCCACATTAAGTTCGATGACTTTTTTAATGTACTCTAGATATTCAATATTTAAAAATTTATCTTTATTACAGACATGATATTTTCCATTTTTAAAGAAAAGATCTATTCCACCAACTAGAGCTTGTTTTCCAAAATTATCAATAACTTGTTTTGCAATATTTTTTTTAAATAAATTTGAATTTATTAATACTTTGTCAGCGCCATTTTTTATTAGGTTTTCAACAACTCGAATACTGCTTACATTGCCACCAAATGTTATTGGCGTGTTTAATTCTTTTGTAATCGATTTTAATACTTCTATATCCGGTTCAATATTTAGTTTGTAAGCATTTATATCTATAATTGATATTTCGTCACATAGTTGAGATTCATGCGCCACACATGTTTTAACAGGATCGCCAGAGTCAATATAATTTGAAAATATTTTTCCTTTAACTAATCTTTTTTTATTCAAAAGAAGAGAAGCAATTATTCTGGTATTATTTTTATAATTTTTCATATATGAAATCTGATATTAAATTTCTTCCATTACTTTGACTTTTTTCAGGATGAAACTGCACTCCTAGAATATTTTTTTTTTTAATAATTGTAGGCACTTGAGAACCTAGGCTGATAGTTCCTTTAATACATTTATCTTTTTTGTCTTCAAAATTCATATAAAATGAGTGACAATAATAATAAGCCAATTCCTTATTATTTATTTTAGTGTTAACCCAGCCAATATTTGTTGAAATTCTGGAAATGCCATTTGTGATAGACACCACATCAGCATTAAAGAAACCCAAACCTTGACATTTTTGATTTTCATAGAGATTTTTTGCCATTATTTGCATTCCAGCACATATACCAAGTATGGATTTTTTATTTTCAGCAAAGTTATGTATCTCATCAATAAATTTATTTTCTTTTAAATAATTAATAATTCTATTAGTTGCACCAACACCAGGCAGCACTATTTTATCATAATTTTTTAATTGATTTGGTTTATCAATTATATCTACGCCTACGTTAAAAGATTTGATCGAATGATAGATAGGAAGTAAACTGCAATATTTATAGTCAATTATACCAATTTTCACTTAGCTTATAAATTCTTTTCAATTTCCTGAAAATCATCAGGAACTTTATTTGAAATATTTTTTTTTAAAAAATCTCTACTCACTTCTTTATTTGGTTCAACAATATGATTAAAAGCATAATCGTAAAATTCATCCTCTGTAATTTGGGTCATTTTTAAAAAGAAATCTAAAGCTTTTGGTTTTTTTCCATCATATGCTTTAACTAATTTTACCGCTTCTTCTCTAGTCATTCTACCATTTCTTATATCAATAGAAGTAAGATGGTTTGTTCTGCCAAACCCTCTTTTAATAAATTTTAAGTAATCTCTCAGACCCTGCATATAACATTCGATTTTTTCGTAGTTATATTCAGGAGGTATTCCTTCCACATCATCACCTTGCCATTTTAATTCTTTCTTAATTATTTCTACTTGTTTTTTTACATCCCAGGGAATATAACTTCCTAAATAAATTCCTAAAATATTATTTTTATTTAGTTCCCCTTGAGTAGGAAATTTAAAAGGTTCAAAGTCTCTAATATCTATTTCTTGACCTTTAAATCTATCTTTTATCATTCCGTACATATCTTCAGCATTGATACCTAGATTTGCCATCTTATTAAACTTTTCTACATTTATTAATTCAATTTCATTGTAATTATAAAATGAACCATATTCTGCACTGGGCTCACCAAAAATAAGTAGAGGTATTTTTTTTTCAATAGCAACTTTTATTGGATATGCTGAAATTCCGACATGACAATGCCAACAAAAGTCGCCTCTTCTAATCAAGCTTTCCAACATTATCAATTTGACTAATCTTGAGTTAGGTCTGAAATTAATAAAATCTACCCCAAGTTTTTTAATAGTACGTTCAGTATTTTCTTGAAGATTATTTCTATAAAAACCATGATCAAATCTTACGACTAGCGGTTTTAGTTTTTTTTGAGTGACAATGTACCAAAGTGTGAAAGTAGAGTCTTTGCCACCAGAAAAAGGTATAATGCAGTCATAATCATATTTGTTTTTATGTTTTTCTAAAATTAAATCAAATTCTCTTGATCTACTTGTCCAGTTAACTTTTTCATTTTTAAAATTAATTTGAGCGCACACTGAGCAACTGCCGTTATTATCAAATTTAATAGACTCTGCGGTTTCGGGGGTAACACACTTGGTGCAAAGTTTCATAGTTTATTAAAGTATTTTTTATTAAGTGTTAATTTATACATTATTGTTTTAAAAAATTATATACTTGAATTAGTAAATTTTTCTTAAAAGAAAATGTAAATATACTAAATAATGAAAATTAGTTTTAAAAATAAAATATTTGAGATAAAGAAATTAAGAATCAAAAATATTAATAAAAATTACGTTTATAGAACTAACTCTGTATTTTTAGTGAATAATATTCAAACTATAACAAAACAAAAAGAATATGTAAAAAAATTAAGACTTAAGAAAAATGAAATCTTTCAAATAACATATAAAAAAAAATTAATTGCCAGTTCTGGTTTTCAATTTTCTAAATCGAAACTATTTCAGGGTATATTAATCATTGATAAAAGATTTTTAGGGAAAGGATATGCAAAATTTTTTATTTTATCAGCAGCGATATATGCTCAAATTATATTAAAAAGACGATTAATTTTTGCAGGGATAAATAATTCTAATAATAAATCAAAAAATGCTTTTTTAGCCGCTGGTTTTAAGATAATTAAAAAATATAAACATGGAGTATTTCTTTTGTTAGATTTATGCAAAAATAATAATAAATTAAAATCAGAAATTAAAATAGTACGAAAATAAAAAATTATAACGATATAAATTTTTATATTAAGCATGTATAACAAAATTAATGTAGCGCTTTTTGTACAGTCAAGAATTTTATCAGATGAAATTTTAAAAAAAATTTCTAAAAAAAAAAAATTTTTAAATATTTTTCTAGTTTGTTCAGATATTGATTTTAAAAAAAAATTAAAAAAAATTTATTTTTCTGACTTTAATTGGGTAAAAAATAATAAAAATAATAAAAAAAAAATAATAGATTTAATTAATAAATATAAGTTAAAAAGTTTGTATGCCTTCTCTATTCAGCACAAATGGATAGTCCCAAAAGAAATAATAGATAAATTTAAATATTTTGTTAATTTTCATTATGGTGATATTCCGAAATATAGAGGGCATCATCCAATAATACATGCGATTCTTAATAATGAGAAAAATATATTTGGAACTGTGCACTTAATTGATGAGAAGTTAGACAAGGGGTCCATTATAGATAAAGTTAAAATCCCCAATAATAAAATATCATCATTAAATGCGGAAAAAAAATTAAGTAGCGAATTTGCAGATTATTTTGAAAAACTAATAAATAAATTTGTAAATAAAAAAAAAATTAATATAAAAAAAAATATCAAAGTAAATGGTAAGTTTTATTCAATAAAAGAAATTAAAAAGCTGAAAGAAGTTAAAAATTTTAGTGAAGTGTTAACAAAAACTTATGCTTTTGAGTACCCGCCTCATGAACCGGCTTATATAAAAATTGGTAGTAATAAAATTTATTTAAGCACTAATAATTTGAATAAATAAACAAATGATAATAGTGGCGACAATCGAATGTAGGCTTAATTCAAAAAGATTGCCAAATAAACTATTGTTACCGTTAGGAAATTCCACAGTTATTGAATTTTTAATTGAGAGGTTAAAAAAATCAAAATTTATTGATAAAATTATAATTGCTACTACAAAGAAAAATATAGATAAAAAATTATTTAAAATTTCAAGAAAACATCATGTAGAATTTTTTGGAGGAAGTGAAAACAATGTTTTAAAAAGAGTCTATGATGCTGCTAAAAAATTTAATGCAGATGCGATTGTTCAAGTAAGTGGTGATAGCCCGCTTACCGATCCTAAGATTATAGATGAATGGGTTAAAATCTATAAGAAAGAAAAACCAGATATCTTGTCAGAAGGTTGGAATAATTTGCCCTCAGGTATCACGGCTCCAATTATTAAAACAGAATCTTTAAAAACGTGCTTGAATCAAACAAAAAAAAAAAATGACTTAGAACATGTAACTAAATTTATTTTTTCTAATCCAAATATTTTTAATATTTTGTTCTACAAGTCGAAAAAAAATCAACGATATCCAAATTTGCATTTATGCGTTGATGAAATATATGATTATAATCTGGTAAATTTTATAGTTAAAAATAATCGCAATAAAGAATTAAACTGCGTTAATATTATTAGATTTTGTAAAAAAAATAAGAATATATTAAATATTAACAGAAAAGTTTTTAGAAAATCAAAAAAATATCATGAAAAATATTTAAAAGTTAACAATTTATGAAGCATTAAATAAGTTAAATTAAATATATGATACTGCAATATTATTTTGCATTGATTGATTGATTAGTTTAGGTCTAAAATTACAAAACTACTCAAAAATTAATTTTTACATATGCAGTTAAATAGACTCTTGGTAATTCCAGCCAGATCTGGATCTAAACGAATTAAAAATAAAAACTTTAAGATTTTTAAAGGAAAACCAATAATATATTATTCAATTGTTACAGCTATAAAAGCTAGAATTTTTGATAAGATTGTTATTTCGACTGATAATAAAAAATATATTAATTTTCTTAAAAATTTTAATATTGATATTTTTTTTAGACCAAAGAAATTAGCAAATGATAACTCAACAATTGAACAGGTGCTAAGAAATGCAGTGAACCATTATCAAAATGATGGCATTAAGTTTAAAGAAGTATGGAGCTTAGCTCCCTGTTCCCCGCTTATAAAGAGTAATGATTTAATTAATGCATCAAATATTTTAAAAAAAAATAAAAAAAAAATTCTTCTTCCCATTACAGAATATCCTGCGCCGCTAGAGTGGGCATTTAGATTGAAAAAGAATAAAAATTTAAAGCCGTTAAAAAAAAATTCATATAAAATTCGTTCTCAAGATTTATCAAAATTATATTACGACACAGGAAATTTTGTAGCAATACCTTTTCATTATTTTTTAAAAAATAAAATTGATTTTGACAAAAATTATTTAGGTTTCATAATACCAAAAAGCAGATCAATCGATATAGATGATTTAGAAGATTGGAAGTTAGCTGAAAAGTTATATGAAAAAAAAAATTAAAAACTGTTTAGTAGTTGGTTTGGGTAAAATTGGAATGATGTATGATTTGAAAAAAAAAAATAATTACTCAATGGCGCATATTTCATCAATAAAAAAATCAAATTATTTCTCATTGTATGGAGCCGTTGATACAGATCCTAAAAAGAGAAAAATATGTAACAATTATTTTAAAACTAGAACTTTTGATAAAATTGAACATATAGATAAAAAAAAATTTGATTTGATAATTATATCAACACCTACAGACACGCATTATAATGTTATTAAAAAAATTTTATCGTTATTATCTGCAAGAGTCATTTTAGTAGAAAAGCCTTTTACAAATAGTTTTTCGAAAGCTAAAAAATTAAGTAATTTATTAAAAAATAAAGTAAAAATATTCGTTAATTATTCCCGTATTACAGATATTTCTAGCTTACTGATAAAAAAAAAATTAATAAAAGCACCTTATTCATATTGTAAGGTATTTTATTCAAAATCTATTCTAAATAATTGTTCTCATTTTATAAATCTTTTTCAATTTTTTTTTGGGGATGTAATTCAATATAAATTATTAAAAAAAAATATTTTTTTGTTGAAATTTAATAATGCTGAAGTTTCTTTTTTAAAAAAAAATTATGCTAGAAGTAACAATTTCATTATTAAAAATAATAAATTCATAATAGACTATAGACTAAATTCCAAATCAATTTTTTTAGTGCGTAAAAATTTTAAAAGGCGCATTTTATCCCATAATAATAATATCAATTACCATGTAATTAAAAATTTAGAAAATTTTTTTAAACAAAAAAAATATAGATTGTGTAATTTAAAAGAGGCAGTTAAAACCCATGAAGTGTTAAGTCAAATTAAAAAATATTTAAATTAACCATGAAAAAATTTTTTTTTAGAAATTTTGTTAGAAGAAATTCAATTGGACAAGAAGAAAGAAGAGCTGCTAATAAAGTTATTAAAAAAGGTATACTTTCTGATTTTCTTGCAGCTGACATAAAAAAATTTAATGGTGGCTTTTATGTCTCAAAATTTGAAAAAAAACTAAAATCTTTTTTTAAAGTAAAACATGCATTAACATTTAATTCATGGACATCTGGCTTAATTGCTTGTGTAGGAGCAATTGACATAGAAGCAGGAGATGAAATTATAACAAGTCCTTTTACCATGAGTGCAACAGTTTTTGCTATTGTTCACTGGAATGGTGTTCCGGTTTTTGCTGATATTAACAAAGATACATTTTGTTTAGATCCTAATGCAGTAGAAAAAAAAATTACAAGCAAAACTAAAGCTATCCTGCTTGTAGATATTAATGGTCATCCATCCGATATACAGCCGTTTTTAAAGTTGTCTAAAAAATATAAAATTAAGATAATTGTTGATGCAGCGCAATCAATCGGTGCCAGATATATTAATAAAAATAAATATGCAGGTACCCTAGGAAATATTGGTGGTTATAGTTTAAATGTTCATAAACATATAAACACAGGAGAAGGAGGCGTTGTTGTTACTAACAATCAACGATTAGCAAAAAAAATTTCCTTTATTAGAAATCATGGGGAAAATATCGTCGAAAAATTTAAAAATGATAAACATTTTTTTGGATATAATTTTAGAATGGGAGAAATTGAAGCTGCTATAGGAATAGAGCAGTTAAAAAAATTTCCGAAGATACTTAAAAAAATTCAAACTCATGGACGTTTTCTATCAGAGGGGCTAAGAAATTTAGATGGATTGAAGATACCGTTTGTCGCTCCTAATTGCACGCACTCCTATTATGCATTTCCAATAGTCATCGATTTAAAAAAAATAAAATATACTAGAAAAAAATTAATTGATCTTTTACAAAAAGAAGGAGTGCCAATGGGGGCGGGCTATCAAAACGTCCATCTTTTGCCTTTCTTTCAAAAAAAACTTAAAAAGGGTATCGGTAAATATTATTGGTCAAAAATTAACAAGAATGTTAATTACCAAAAAGGTATATGCCCAATAGCTGAAGAATTACATGAAAAAACATATATTAGTTTTCCTATTTGCCATTATAAATTTACTAAAAAAGATTTAAAAAAAATTATTAATTCAATCAAAAAAGTTTGGCTCAAATTAGAAATTTTTAAGAAAAAAAATGATAGTTAATTCTAGGAGAATTATCATCAAAAATTTTCAAAGAAAAGACATAGATAATGAATATATATCTTGGCTTAATAATAAAAGTTTACTGAAATATAGTAGAAATAAAAATAAGAAATATAATTATAAAAAAGTTATGCAAGACTTTAATTATATAGTAAATAAAAAAAATTTATTCTTAAAAATTGTAGAAAAAAAAAGTCAAAAAAAAATCGGAACTGTAATAGCTTATGTATATAAAAAAATTAAACTTATAAATATTGGAATTTTAATTGGTAATAAAGATTATTTAAATAAAGGGTACGGTACCGAGGTTTATAAGCTTTTAATAGAATTTTTCTTTAGTAAAAAAAAGTTTAATAAAATTGAAATAGGTTGTAATAAAAAAAATTTACCAATAATTAAAATATGTAAAAAATTAAAATTTCGTTTTGTAAGTCAAAAAGGAGATATTTTAAAATTTTTGAAATCAAGAGATCAAATTAATCACATAGGTGTATGTTGTAAAGATTTAGGATCCGGGAATCAAATATTAAATTTTATAAAAAATGATAAAAAAAATAAATATTTATTTTATTTCGAAAATCCCTCTGCTGATATTTTTAAAAAAGAATTCAAAAATAAGAATAATTTCTTTTTTATGAATAATGTTAATCAATTTTTAAATAATATTGATAAGCTAATAGTGGGCACAGGATCTAGTAATTTTGAAAAAAGGGTAGCAAAAAAATCTCTTGATAGAAAAATATACACAATATCTGTTGTTGATCATTTTTCGGATATTAAAAAAAGATTTTTTTATAAAAAAAAATTTTTTTTGCCAAGTGAAATATGGGTTTTTAATAAATTTATTAAAGATCACTTAAAAAAGTTTTTTAATGTTAAAATATTATTAAAAAAAAATTTTTATATAAAGAAATTTAAATCTTATGAAAGAAGTAAAAGTGATAGCCTTTTATTTATAGGGGAGCCTTTTTTTAAAAAAAATAATAAATTCACATATGATCAAGAAAGTTTAGATTTTTTTTTAGGAAATATATCTAAATTAAAATTAAGATTTAATAAAATAATTATAAAACTTCATCCAAAACAAACTATTGAAAAATATAAAAAAATTATACAACCGTTTAAAAAAAAATTTAAGATTATAATTATTAAATCAAATAATCTTCAAGATTGTTTTAAAAATGCAAAATATGTTTTTGGCTTAACATCTTATGCATTAATAATAGCTGCTTATTTAAATAAGAATGTTTATCATTTGAAATTACCTTGGCAAAAAATTCAATTATTACCTTATAAAAAAGTTAAGAGCTTTTATAATCTAGTAACATCAGTAAATTAATTTTTATAAAAATTATAAAACAAATGAAATCTATTCACTATTCTGAGAAGTGGAATTTTATGCAAAATATTAATAATGATAGAAATGCTTTAAAATTTTTTTTTTTTAAAAGTTTTTAAAATTACAGAATTTAAAAATAATTTTAAATTAGTTCCTCATTCTAAATATTGTGATAATAAAATTAACAACTAATGCCAGTTCAGCTTTTAATATTTTTGTGTAAAATGAAAGATAATGTTAAAAAAATTTCAAATATTTTTTTTCTATGATTAATATATATAAGTTTATAATAAATAATAAAATTTTATTTAAAAATAAGAATAATAACAACTCTAATAATGTTGTTCTTGTCGAATATAATAGACTTCATTCTTCTTTAATAGGCTATTCATACCTTAGTAATGTTATTGCAAATAAATATAAAGCTAATATTTTTTCTTATAAATACGAAGTTAAAAAAAATTTAATTAAAATTATTATTTGGAAAATTTTTGTTTTATTTAATTTAGGAGCTGTCGCTATTTATAAGTCTTTTGGTGTAAAAGGTTTTATTAATGCAAATGTATCTTACAAAAAAAAATTGTACGAAAAAATATCTTATAAAATACTTAAAAAAATAAGAAATAAGGAAGATATTTTAAACCTAAAAATTTTCAATATTTATGTGGGAGATTTGATTTATGACAGTTATTTAATGTTTTACAAAAAACCTACAGTTGATATCCGTGATAGCAAATTTATACTTTTTTTTATATATTCAATAACTAATTTTTTTTTTTGGTACAATTTTTTTAAAAAAAATAATGTTAAAGCTGTAATAATTTCACACTCTGTTTATACCCTTGCTATTCCAGCAAGAATTGCTATTAGTAGAAATATTTCAACCTACCAATGTACTGCGGAGGCAATCTATAGGTTAAGTAAAGATAGATTATATGGTTGGTTAGAGTTTAAAGATTATAAAAAAAATTTTTCTAAGCTATCAAGTAAAATTAAATTAAAAAGTTTAATTATTGCCAAAAATAAATTAGAAAAACGATTTTCAGGATCAGTTTCAACTGATGTTAGGGGGTCTACTAAATCAGCTTATATAAAGAATAAATATGAACCTATAATAAAAAATAATAAAAATATTAAAATTTTAATAGCCACACATTGTTTTTTTGATAATCCGCATCCATATGGATTAAATTTATTTTCAGATTTTTATGATTGGCTTTTATTTTTAGGTAAATTAAGTGAAAAAAAAAAAAATTATGATTTTTATATAAAATTGCATCCTGATTATTTAAAAGAAACAAAAAAAATAATCGATGAATTTTTATTGAAATACAATAAAATAAAATTAATTGATAGTAAATATTCGCATCATCAAATTATTGAGGAAGGCATAGACTTTGCCTTAACTAATTGGGGAAGTATTGGACATGAGTATCCGTTTTTTAATATTTTGGTCATCAATGCATCCACTAACAATCCTCATATAAATTACAATTTTAATCTAAATCCGAAAAATTTAAACATGTATAAAAAAATTCTAAATAACCTACAGGTTTTAAAAAGAAAAAAAATAAAAATAAATAAAAGTCAATTAATAGAGTTTTATGCAATGCATTACGTTCTGAAAAAAGACTGGTTATTTATTGATTTGAAAAAAACAGCCCATGATCTTGGGGGGTATAATAAGTTGTTTACAACAAGTATTTATAAAGAATGGTTAAAAGAAATTAACATAATTAGACATAATAAAATTATTAATCAATTAAAGCTTTTTCTAAAATCTAATAATTATTGTAATATATCTGTTAACTAAAATTACAATATCAAATGACTGATATATTTTTCAACTTATTTATATTAATGCTAAGTAATAAAAAACTTATTTATTATTCTAAATTTTATTAAAATTATGAATTTGTGGCTCAAAGGTTTTGTAACAAAAAAACATTTTAATAATGACACAAAACCAAATAATTAACTGTTTTCATTAACTCATGAGTGTTATGTTATTTTATTTAGTTAAATTAAAATTTTATTTAGATTAAATTTATAATTATTAAAAATTAATTTAATTTGGTCTTGTATAAAATATGAAATTTAACGAAACAAATCTTAGAGGAAATTATCTAATTAGTTTTGATAAAAAAAATGATGAACGTGGTTTTTTTGGCCGTATATTTTCTAAAATAGATTTTAATTTTCTTCTCAAAGAAAAAACTATTAGTCAAATCAATCATTCATTAACAAAAAAACAAGGAACAATTCGTGGTTTACATTTTCAGCGCCCTCCTTATGCTGAAATTAGAATAGTTTTTTGTATTAAAGGAAAAGTATGGGATGTCGCGGTGGATTTAAGAAGAAATTCACCAACTTTCTTACAGTATTATTCAATAGTTTTGTCTGAAGATATGCTTCAAGCTATTTTTATACCAGAAGGTTTTGCCCATGGTTTTCAAACACTCACCCCGAACTGTGAAATGTTATATTTGCACACTGGAAATTATAACAGCAAATATGAAAGCGCTCTAAATGCTCTTGATCCGCGTCTTAAAATTCAATGGCCGCAACGGATAACAAAAAGATCCAAAAGAGATAAAAATCACCCTATGATAGATGAAGATTATTATGGAATTGATATCATATGAGGTGTCGTTACTGTAAAAAATATTTAGATAACATTTTTTTGGATTTAGGTTATTCACCACTATCTAATGCTTATTTATATAAAAATGATTTAAATAAACCTGAGATTTATTATCCACTTAAAATTTATGTTTGTAAAAATTGTTGGTTAGTGCAGACAAAAGATTATGTAAATTCAAAAATAATTTTTAACTCAAAGTATGCTTATTTTTCTAGCACGTCATCAACTTGGTTAAGCCATATAAAAAATTACTCAGAAGAGATAATAAAAGAATTGAGTCTTAATAAAGATAGTTATGTTATCGAAATTGCTTCAAATGACGGTTATTTACTTAAAAACTTTTTAGCAAGGGGCATTAAGTGTTTAGGGATTGAACCTACAGCTAGCACGGCTACTGTAGCAAAAAAAATGGGAATTGACGTTATAACTAAATTTTTTAGTAAAAATCTTGCTAAAAAACTTGCATTAAAAAAAAAAAAGGCTGATTTAATAATTGGAAATAATGTTTATGCTCATGTTCGAGACATCAGCGATTTTACTGTAGGTTTAAAAAAAATTTTGAAAAAAAACGGTACTATTACTCTTGAATTTCCTCATCTAATGCGTCTAATCAAAAATTCTCTTTTTGATACGGTGTATCATGAGCATTTTTCTTATTTATCTCTTTATACCGTAAGTAGAATCTTTAAATCAGTAAATTTAAGAATATTTAAAGTTAAGGAGCTGAAGACGCATGGAGGTAGTTTACGTATTTATGGTTGCCATAGTGATGATTTACGTAAAAATCAAAAATCAGTAAGTTTATTATTACAAAAAGAAAAGAAAGCAGGCTTACAAAAATTGAAAACTTATCAATCCTTTCAATCATATGCTGACAAAATTAAAAATAATTTGTTAAGTTTTTTAATTAAAAAAAAAAAGAATAGAAAAAAAGTAGTTGCATATGGTGCTGCTGCTAAAGGAAATACACTACTAAACTATGCTGGAATAAAAACAGATTTATTGACTTTTGTTTATGATGCAGCTAAAGCAAAACAGGGATGTTTTATGCCTGGTAGCCATATTCCTATTTTGTCAACAAAACAAATTCTTAATAAGAGCAAACCAGATTATATTCTAATTTTACCATGGAATATAGCTAATGAGGTAAAAAAACAAAATTATAGGTTAGTAAAAAAAGGGATTAAATTTATAGTAGCAGTGCCAAAAATTAAAATTATATAATACAAATTATAATTATTTAAAAAATAATTAAATATGACTTTTAATAAATTTTAATAAAAAATTGCAGAT
>Ga0315909_10003219_pt1 | contig 20110 bp, 46 predicted proteins | sample LakEriMetagenome_11_FD_203527 | JGI IMG/M metagenome (GOLD analysis project Ga0315909, IMG submission 203527) | Freshwater fungal communities from buoy surface, Lake Erie, Ohio, United States - Buoy 2 MA125 | ecosystem: Environmental > Aquatic > Freshwater > Lake | place: USA: Lake Erie, Ohio... | reverse complement strand
GCTACCGTCGATGCCCTGTACCGTCACGGCGAGACTGGCGGCGTGACTGTCGCCCCGTTCCTAGTGTGCGCCGGGTGCGGCGGGTTGCCAGTGTGCGGGGACTGTTCCACTGATCTTGGGGACTGGCTCGAATGGCGGGACGACATAGCTAGCGGCGCGGACGTTGAGACGTGCGTTCAGTGTGGGAACGGGGGCCAGGCATGAACGGCGACACTATCCGTTATCGGATAGTTCTCACGGTGGACTATCCCGCCGCCGACAGTGACGGTAACGCACCGGACCCAGCAGACATGGAACGCGACATCGAGCAAGCTCTACCGGGCCGTATCTATGCGTTCGACGCTTACCCACTGATGGCAATAATCAACGGGGGCCAGGCATGACCGCCGACGAATTGGTGCGGGCGTGGCGGATCATCGACAACGCTGCCCGCGAGCTGGCAGACACCCGCATCATGGCAGCGTTGCCGGATGACGCGCGGGCCGTGTTCGACGGTATCGCGTGGACTCTTGGCTATGTCGCCGCAATGATCGACCCGCACCCACGGGAAGAAACAGACACGGACGGGGCGCACCCGTTCGGTAACGCCACTGAAAGGGGCAACTAATGAAAGACAATAAGCAAGGGCCGCCCGTCGATGTACGGGTGTTCGAGATCACGATAGTGGTGGCGGTGCCGGACTACTGGGTGGATCACCGGGAAATGGACATGACCGGGTATTACGAATTAGACCCGGAGGCGGAGCAGCTGGGGTTCCGGCAGCGGGAGCTGACTGTTTCGTACCGTGACGACAGTGGGGTGACGGCATGACAACCTACCGTGTCACGCTAGTAATTGAGACACCGTACAACCCCGCCAAGTGGGACTGGGACGAGCTTGTAGCAAGCGAGGAAAACGAAAACGTGCTGGAAGTACGGATCGAAAAAACTACTGACAGTAGCGGGGTGACGGCATGAGAAACTACCGTGTGACGTTCTCCATCACGTGGGAATGTGAGGCCGCGGACGAATGGGATGCGGAGAATGTGGCAGCCGAACAAATAACGGCGGCGATCAACGCGGGAGAGTACCGTATTGACCCGAGCGACATGGCGGCAGTGGCGGATGAGGTGACGGCATGACAACGGAAACGTGCGGCATTTGCGGGGACACGGCAACCCACCGCCCCGTTGGTGCAGAATACGACACCTACTGTTGCGGGTGCTACGGATGTGACGGCACCGACAGCTTCGACGGTGCGCCCTGCCAACCCAAAGGGGTGACGGCATGACGCGCCGCCCGGACTGGCACCCGTCCTACGGGACCCCGATACCGCGCACCCTTGCGGAACGGACCGCCGCCATGCGGGACCGGCAAGGCATACCACACCCGCGCCGCTTGTACGGCTGGGGTATCGCGTTCGGGTTCCTACTGATGTTCGCAGGGGTTCCCCTGGCAGACAACTATTTCGGGTTGGCCCTCATAGTGCAGGCAGTCGGGGCGGCGTTCGTGATACCGAACGTGAAAGCTCTCGAACGCCGCAGGAAGTGATCCGCAAAAGAAAGCGTGACACCCGTTACCTCATCGCCAAGACTGTCAGCGGGCGTTCCGTTGCATGGTTCCGATACTCGCGCACCGAAGTGTGGCAGTGGGTACGGCAACCCGAACGGGCCACCCGGTTTCGTAGTCATGCCGATGCGGATCATGCAGCCGTGAGCTGCACGATGTGTTACGCGCACCAATACAGAATCGAGACGGCACCCGACAGGGTGTGATAATCTCCCCCCGAGGCCCCGCCCACTGGTTCCCCCTTCCCGGTGCGGCGGGGTTCTCCCTTTATGGGGTCAGTCAGCTGGCAATAACGTCATGACAAAAAGGCTAAGCACCTTGCATACGGCACGGCACGGTATCGTGGCGCAGGAGTGATCCTGGCGGGCGTTTATCGCAGCCGGATAGTCAGCGGGTGTGCGGTGTGAATGTCCCGTTCGCGTGGGGTCATACCGGCCCACATACCGTTCCGGCGACCCGCCTCAGCCTCGAACGGCAGAACAAACGCGAGACAGTCAGCCTTGACGGTGCAACCTTCGCAGTAGGTGCGGGCTTTGCGCCACCAATGGCTCGATGAGTCCCCCTGGGGTATCTCCGGGAAGAACACCCCGATAGGGACACCCTTGCAGGCTGCCTTGTCGCGCCACGCTTGGCTCACGTTGCCTTCTTTCTTGGGGTGATGATCCCGCGTCGTCGTGCTTGGATGCGTTCAGCTTCGGCGTTGTGTTCGTTCCGCCGGACATGGCACATGCAGGGGCAGGTGCGGTGGATGTGTTCGGGCCATAGCGTTAGGGCGCGTTCGACGGTTCCGCAGTGGTCACATTCTAGGGGGTTAGCATCGGGGCGGCTGTCATTGAGCATCGGAACGGGTTAGCCCACTGTTCGATGCCCGCCATTGGGACGGCGAATGGTTTTCTTCCACCGCCGCCTTGACGGTGGCGTCTTCGTACAGTCTGATGATGTGAACACACGGGTCCAGCTCTGCCAGTTCTTCGTCTTCGTCTGCTGTGGTGGGTAGACCGTCATGCGTGTAGCACACCGCTGGTCCGCACCACCCGTTGTCGTAGCCGACCTTGATCCACCGGTCGAAATCCATGTTCAGCATCAGAACGGCTGTTCGTCGTCCTCGAACGGTGACGGTGCAGGCATTGACCTGCCGACCTTGCCGACCTCTGCCATCACCTTCTCCGACTGGTCCTTCACATAGATGTCCCACCGCAGCGACGGGCCACATTCCTCGACGATCACCTTCACGGTCTTGCCTTTGGTGCCGTCCTTCTTGGTGTATTCGTCCTGTTCGTAACGTCCGGTGACGATCACGGTGTAGCCCTTGCGGAGCGAACCACAGATGTTTTCTGCGAGCTGACCGAACGCAACACAGTTGTGCCAGGTGGTCTTCTTCTTGTCGTCCTTGCCGTAGGTGTCAGCAACGGAGAACTCTGCGACTGCCATCCCGCTGGGGGTGAACCGCAGTTCGGGTTCCTGCCCGAGTTTTCCGGTGAATGTGATGTTATTGCTCATGGGTTTCCCCTTTTGTTGGTGCCACCATTGTCAGCGGCAAGATTTGGTTGGATTTTTTAGCACACCGATGGATGGGTGGCTGGGAGGGTTTGATGTAGAGAGTCACACGGGTTCGGCACCGTTCGCAGAACCATTCTTGTTTTGCCATTTGCGTTCCCTTCGACATGTTCGACATTCGCGTGATCCGTTCGGGCGAGTATAGGTGTTGGGTGTGTCATAGATGTGTCCGTGGGGGCAGGCGGTTTTGTTGAGGTTCCAGTGTCGGCCCCGGTCAACCACATCACGCATGTTGTCGGTTTGGGTGCCGCCTTCTAGGTGGTTGGGGTTGACGCAGATACGGTTGTCGCATTGGTGTCGGACGACTGGGGGCCAGTAGAGGTGGGTGAGGTAGAACGCGACTCGGTGGGCTGCCCGGTGTTTTCCGAGTATGTAGATTTGCCCGTAGCTGTCGCCTCGGCGGGAGCCTTGCCATTCCCAGCAGTGGTCGGGTGGGCCGACCGCTACGCGGGACCAAAACCTTGTGGTGGTGGTGTAGGTGATGTGCATGGTTGCCCCCAGGGTTTTCCCCCGCCTGTGGGAAACTTAGCAGGCACGTTTCCTGTATCTGACCACTTTCGGGTGGTTCGATTTGCAGATGTACGCTTTCAGGAGAGCTGATCCTCGGACGCAACCCCACCCAAAAGGTCCGACTCTCCAAATGTGGGTGCCGTCACGGGTGGTGTACCCGGAGAACGCGATTGCGTCAGCGACCCGGACCTGTTGGCGGGGGGTTAGCCCTTTGGCTGACTGGTATTTGGACCAGCGGCGGAAGGTTTGGCGGTGGATGCCGAGGCCGCCTGTGTAGCTGCGGGTGGAGTGGTTCCAGTTGCCGCCGGTTTCGCACTGAGCCAGCGAATCGTAATACTTATCGGGGAGGATTGCGCCGTATTTCTTGCGGGACCAATCCAAGTGGGGGTGGGAAGGGGTTGGGGTGTTGCTCGCCTCTACGGGGCTTACAGACCCCAATGAGAGGATTGTGGTGGACAGGGACAGGATGAGAACAGCAGCGGTTTTACGCATGGGGTTCCTTTCGACGGGGGACAGGGCAAGATTCAGGCCATACAACTCCTAACTGTGAAACGGATTAGGAGAGTTTAGCCTTTCGGACGCACCTGGTCAGACCACACCACCGGATCAGGCCAACCATCAAACGACCACAGCTCCGACTGCGGCACCCACCAAGTATCAGGCGACTTCATCACACCCACCTTCGAACCCTCCTTCTTCGTGATCCACCCAGCCAACAAGATATGTCTGTCAGCCACGATAGCGAGAATGTACGGCGCATCCTTGTCCTGCGGATGTATGAACAAATGCCCGTCACGATGCTCCGTGGAACGCACCTGATAATACGCCACATCACCAGGCAAATCCGCAAGACGTTGATTCGTCGCAGGCTGCCAATGCCTGTCAAACGCTTTCGCCACCGCATACTCAGCCATCATCCCAACAATGTCTATCTGCCAGTAGTTCTTCCGTTCACCGGCACCGTACACCTGCGGACGGCCCCGCATGATGGACGCTATCCGCCGCTGGCAACCAGCCATCGCCGCGTGAGCCAGTTCGTACTCGTCAAGAGTCACCACGATCTGCACCGTGCGCCTCCAACTCGAACCATTCGGAACCGTACACCTCGAACGGGTGCGCCCCACGCTTACAGCAATGACGGTCAGCCACGAAAATGTCCACACCTTTCTCACGCCACCTAGCAAACGTCTGCTGGGTGGACGCAGGAACCGGGGCCTCCATCTTCTCAATGAACCGGATCAACGGCTCAGGGTCAATCGTGAACGACCCCTCAGGGTTTTTCCTCAGCTTGAACCGGTACTCGGCGTATGCGGCGCAACACTCGTCGCACCTGCATTTGTGTTGACGGTAACGGTTGACTCCGTGCCGCCAGTTGTCAGGATTCCTCGGCATCCTCATCGTCCCCTTCTATTCCGGGACAGTCATGGTCCCATTGCCAGTCACAGTAGTCGCAGCGTTCGTCGTATCGGGCTGAGCATCGACAGCGGGCCAGCCCTGGGTATTCACATTCGCAGGTGTCCATCAGTACCCTGCCTCCTTCAGCAAGTCCACGAACCACTCAAACGGCAGGACCGCGTACCAGTCGGCAGGGTTCGTCGTGCCACGCTTCTTGGCGACAACCACCCCCGTGTCAGCTTTCGCGTTCACAGTCTCCGATTCCAGTTCTTTGATCCAACCAGCCAAATCCATCTTGGCGTGGTTCTTCACCTCAAACACGACCGGCCCGCAACCCGTGATGTCACCCTTGTCAACGGTGCCGTGCAACGCCCGCCGTTCAGCATGGGGGAACCCGTTGTCACGGAGAAACTTCACCACCGCAGTCTCAGCGGCAGTCCCCTTCTGTTTCGCTTTGCTCACCGCGCACCGCCGCACAGCCAAGGATACTCGTTACTCATACTTGCGGGCCAGTTCGTTAGCCAACCGGGTCACCTCGGTTGACAGTTCCCTGATGCGTTCCTCCAGCAGAGCAACCTTCTCTGCCCAGGTAGCAATCTCACGGGTCATCCCCCACGTCAAATCGCTTGTGAACTGACGCTGCAACGCCTCGTTCAGTTTCTTTGCGTTGTCCTCCATGTAACCCATCAGAACGCCTCCGGCATGAACGCCTCGTTGTAGGCGTGACGAATCAAATCACGGATCAGGACAGACCGCTTGGTGCCGTGCTTCACACACAGTTCCTCGATCTGTCGCAGCTGGGTGTCCGTCATGCGGATACCGACAATCCTTGAGGAAGCCTCAGAAGCGGTCGGGTCAACAGTTCGCTTGTTCGCCATGTCAGCCCACCAGTTCCTTGAACGTGGCCCGCAGAGCAGACAGATGCGCCTGAATCCACACCGCCCCTGGCTCGATACCTGCCGCTTCGGCAACGCTGTCCGCATCCAAACCTTTCGCTTCGCAGGCGGCACGGAACTGTGCAATCTGCTCATCCGACAGCGGGGCGGTCGGCTTTGATGCAGGCTCAGGCTTCGGCTTCGCAGCCGTACCAGTCTGCTTCGGTGCGGGCTTCGCAGGGGCGTGATGATCCAGGTCATCCCATTCCTGCTTCGTCCACAGCGACAGGCCGATACCGAAACGCATCGCCCCGTTGCGGAGAGCGTCACCGTACAGCACCTTGTCCAAGTCCATGCTGTTCGCCTTTGCGGTGCCGATGGCGAGACGGGCCTGCCCGAGCAGTGTCATCTCGAACCACATGGTTGCCATGTCGTTCACGATGTTGACCGCCGGACGACCGTTCTCCCATGCGATAGGGACCAGCCGCCAGTGCGGGTCAATCTCGATGAGGATGCGGGTGATGTCCGCGTGACCCACGAAATCCAGCGTTGCTCCACCCTTGGGGAGCTTGCCGACAATTTTCGGGTCCGGCACCGCGTAGTCCACCAGGACTTTGCGGAGTTGGTTGGTGTTCTCTGTCATTACTTTTCCCCTTTCAAAAGGAACGTGCGGGTTGTTGTTTGTTTCGTGAACTGACGAGCCAACTCAGGGTGCGCCTCACGGAACGCCTTGCTGTCGAACGTGTCACGCACCTGGGTTTTCCATGTGGCAACCGTGTACCCGTTCATCACAGCCGTGTCCGACTGGCCCATCAACTCACAAATCTTTGCCTTCAAATCGTCCTCAAGTTTCTTGTACGACTCCAGTTCGCTGCGGACATGCCGCAACCTGTCGAACAGGTCCTTGTGGACAGGATCAATGTTGCTGGTTGAGTTCAACGATTCCTTGTAGCGGGTCTGCACCGTCTCATACGACCAGCGCACCCCGGTCGGGGTCATCCCCAGCTCAATGCTGTTCAACCAGTTCTCCACAGCGGCGACATGCTCATCCATTTCTGCCTGTGTGATGTGCTGAACATGGATGTGGAGAATCATGGACGGGTCGAAGATGGCCCACAGGATTTGGTTCACATCGGCGCAGATGGCTTGCTGGATGCCTTGGATGCGCCAATAGTCCGGCAGTTGACCTTCCCATTTGCGGGTGGTGGTTTTGATTTCCAGCACCTTGCGTTTGCTGTCCTGTTCCCACAGCCCGTCCAAGGTGGACACCATTCGCGCCCCGTTTTCGGAGTCAGCAGCGAACATTTCCTCGGGGGTGTCGAACCGTAGCCCGAGCTTGTCGGATGCCCATTCCAACACGAACGGCTCCAACCTGTTGCCGCGCTCCATCGCTGGGTTCGGTGGGATCGGGGACGGTGCGACATCACCGAGCAGTTCGGCGGCGTACTTGTCCATCGGCACGAACGGATGCAGGCCGTAGATTGCGGCGACAGCTGATGCTGAGACACGCTTGTTGCCGTGTTCGTCACGGAACCGGATGTTCAACCATTCCTGGCCTCCGTGTTCCGGTTTTGGGATGCGGTAGCGGTTGAGTGTCATAACCCCTTCTTTCTTGTTGAACGGTAAGGTACAGGCTACGCAGAGGGTGTGTCAAGGTCTGACACGGTTTTTTCTGCGGGGATCACCGTCATGTTTCTGACCATCCCGACCGGGATGTGGAACCCGTGGATACCCTCACCATCGGTGATGGTCTGCCACACTGACACATGATCCTTCTTGCCGCCCGGTGAGTCAGCAGGGACAAGATACCCGATGGTGGTGACGATGCACTCACCGTCGTCCTCATAGTCGTCAAGGTCTAACCAGCCTCCAGCTGAGGCGTGAGCGTCAGCCCATTTCACGATGACAACAGGGAACTCACTCGCGTCCATCGTCTTCGCCTTTCGTGCCGCACACAGGGCAGTACCGTGAGTCTTTCTCGGGCCATGAGTTCCCACAGTCGGGGCAGGTCAACCAGTTGTGATCCATGCGGGGAACCCTAGCAACAGGGTGTCACACCCTCTGTTTTCCCTTGTTCAGCAAGGCTGCGAGCCGTTCGACCGCCTGAATGAACTGGTCCTGGTCGTTCGGCAGGACCGGGGTTTTCATCAGGTATTTCAGGAGCAGTTCAACATCTTGACGGGTCATAGGACTCGTCAGATTACTACTTGGTTTTCGGTGCAGCCTTCTTACGAACCGTAGAACTTTCGGGTTTCTTTTCCACAACCGTGAGACGTGCCTCGATGCGGTCAATCGCGTCACGCAGAGATGCGCCACCGTTGTTCACCATGTTTGACTCAACAAACGCCACGGCCTTCTCGATGCGCTTCCCCCATCTGATGACCGGATACACAACGCCACGCCAAATGATGCCGAGGGCTGCGACCACGCCGCCAGCTGTGATGATCCACTGTGCAACAGTCATGGTCTGTCCTTCACTTCAAGATAAACGAGAGAAAAAAACAAGCATACAGAAAAGCAGATGCCAAAAAGAAAACTGCTTGCCAGGGCCGCATATCTCATGCCTGTCCGTGAATCTTTTTCCACACGGCAGTGACCTTGCCCGGATCGTCAGCCATCGCAGGGGAAAGTTCCCAATGGCACCAGCGTCCGCCCTGCGAACCAGCATTGTCGTTCTCGTCATACACCTTGATGCCTGCTTCGCCCTCGCCGCGACTGCACCGATAGCCGCGACCCCAGCCCTTCTCCTTGTCGGTCTTGTCCTCATCGAAAGCGTAGTCGTGTGCTTCCTCAATGCCCATCTCGCGGGTATGGGCCATCATCTTGTTCCACATCTCCATCGCCTTCTTGCGGTCCTTGTACCCGAGATCGCAGGCCCGCCCCGTCGCATGGACAGACAGCCACTTCGGGTCGCCCTTCTTCGCCTTCGGGTTGTTCATCGAACGGTTCGCAAACCCACCCAGGTTCGTCAGGCCGTACTCCTTGATCGCGAGGTCCATGAACTTCTTCGTGCCGAGACGAAGCCCGGTGCGACTCAGACCGTCGCTGTTACCTGTGTACTTACGACCCGGCATCGTCTTCCTCCTGTTGGCATTTGTCGCATATCCACCCCGTAGGGTTCCCGTCATCATAGTCAAACGGTTCGCGGTCGTCGCCCCCAAAGTCGTAATCGTCGGGGATTTCTTCCCAGGAACCGTATGTCTCCAACGCTTCCTCAAGACTGTTCAACACTATGCTGAGATACCCGGTGTTGGCGACCACCATCCCGATGTCCACCCCATCCCAAAACTCCAGGGTTTCAGCCTTGTATTGGATGTCGTCATGTTCGGGTCGGGCCTCGTCGTTCCAGTGGTGAACAATGTCCGCGAACTTGTCGTAGTCCTCCATCGCACGGCGGTACGCCTCACGTTGCGGGTCGGACATCCAATCGAACATGGCTAGTCATCCATTCCGATACCGAGAGCGATAGCTGCCAGCATGATTGCGAGGGTCGCCCCGGACAGCATCAACGCCTTCTGAAGTGTCTCGCCGGACAGGGTGATGAGGATGAACCCGGTGCCTGATGCCCACATCAGCAGGGCGTAGATCGCGCCGAGATACTTCCTCATGGGTGGCACATTACCATCTGCGGGTTGCGCCGATGGCGGCGATGGTGGTGACGGTGGTGATGACGATGAGGGCGCGTCGGGTGCCGACCGGGACCACGGAACCGAGCGGGACGTAGGTGTCGGTAGCCCCCGCAAAGATGTCGACTTCTTCCTCGAACGCGGCCCGTACCTCGGGGGGTGCGTCCTGCACTGCGGCAACCAGCTCGATGATTTGGTCGTCGGTGAGGGTGTCCACATCGAGGGCTTGGAACACGGCTTCGGCTTCGTCGGCGGTGAGGGTTGCAACCTGCTCAGGGTTCGTGGCGATCAGGGCTGCTTGTTCGGGGGTGGGTTCGGGGGTGACCTCAACAGTCGTAGAGGTTTGTTGTACGGTTGTCGTTGTTGTAGTGACCGGAACAGTTGTGGAGGTTGAAGATGTGGTGGTGGAAGTTGAAGATGAGGTGGACGGTGGAATCGTGGAAGTGGACGGTGGAACGGTGGGGGCGACAGAAGTTGTCGTTGTCTCCGGAGGCAACGTGGTGGTTGGCGGTGGCGGTTCTGTCGTTGATGTTGGCGGCACCGTTGATGTTGTGGTCGTGGTAGAGGTCGTTGATGTCGAAGTGGTGGTGGTTGGAGGCTCCGACGTTGTGGTTGGGGGCAGCGTGGTGCTTGTTTCTGTGGATTGTGTGGAGGTCGTAGACAACGCGGTGTTGACCTCCAGGTCGTACTCGACTCCTTGCCACCATCGGTTCGGATCACCGCAACATATCCCGGCCCGCAGACGGTACTGCCCTGCGGGTAGGTCAGCCTGAATGTAGGACTGCAACCCGAACCAGTCATCGTTGGCGGTTATCAGCTCGTTGTCGGCGTTGTACAGCCACAGATGCGGGTCGGACCCTATCCCTTGGATGTAGTGGGTGCGGGCCGTGAACCAGGTTTGCTCACTGAAAGTGAACCAGTAGTCACTGTTCGTGGTGACACGGGTGGTGTCAGCTGAAACCGATGATGACAGCAGGAACCCCAGCCCTGCCAGCAGTATGACGACCCTACTGAGCCGGGTCTTCAACTACAGGCTCGGCTGCGCCCTTCGACTCGTTGACAGCGGCACGGGTTTCGGACTTCACACCGAACGCCTCGTCCACTTCCTCCTTCGTAAGACCACCATCAAGGGATGCCTGCGCGAGTTTCGTGATGACGGTCGCACAGGCGGTGAACCCTGCGAGAGCAGCCGAGTACCACAGCGGCATTGACTGCTCGGGGTTGATGGCGTTGATGACGGACGAACCGGTGATGATACCGAGCGACGAAACCAGGAACAGGGCAATCATGCGGCCCAGCACATCCTTGGCGATCTTCAGTGACATCATGGGGGTTCCTCTGTTCTCCCCTGTCAGTCGTGTTTGATGATGTAATTTACCACAAGGTACGGCTGGTAGTAGGCGGTGCCTGATCCCGACCCGTTGCCCGAGTTCCCGGTGAAGTTCGGCAAATCAACGGCGTGGGTATGGGACACGTCGTGGTTGGCAACCGTGACGGTGCTTGTTCCAACGCTTGTTCCCCCCACGGGGCTTGTTGCCAAAGTTCCGCTAGAAAGTTCATGGTCATGCCCGCCGACATAGCCGTAGGTGGTGACTGTGCTGGCGGAGTGCGTCAGCGTGGCGTTTGCGGACATGCCGCCAGACGTGACAGAACCGTGGTCATGGTCAATGGTGTGGGTGTGGGACGGAAGGTTTGCCTCTGCGATGGTTGCCGAACCGCCCGTGGCGAGAAGGGTCAGGGAGGCGTTGTCACCGATGGCGAAACGGCCCCGCAGGTCGGGGGTGGTGGACCCGACAATCCCTGCGAGGGTCGGGTAACCAGTCGTCGATGTACCGTTGCACAGGAGCCAGCCGGTCGGGGCAGACGCACCGCCGTACATGGCGATAGTCCCCACCGGGACAAGAGCATTGGCAACAGCAGACGCAAGTTTGGCGAGCGTAATCGTGGAGTCAGCGATGTCGCCTGCGACAATCGTGCCGTCAGCAATCTTCGCGGACGTGACAGCCGAATCCGCGATACCAGCCGTCGCCACCTGACCCCACTCCGGGGCCGTAGCCCCCGAGTTCACCTTCAACACCTGGGCCGCCGTGCCGATAGCCAGCTGTGCGAACGTGGACGCACCCTGATACACGATGCCACCCTGATTCGCATACGTCGAAGTCAGTTCGTTCGCCTCATCCGCATCCACCGCTGTGAACACAGGGTAGATACTGCAACCCGCCGCATGGTTCTGATCCGTGGTGTCATCCACCCCACGGGTCAACGACGAGATGGTCGTACCCGAAATCGAGCCGACCAGCACCTTTTCCTCGGTGGACAAACCGGGGTCAACCACCACATAGAACGGACCCGAGGTGGGCCACCCGGTAGCGGAACCGATGACACAAGAGGTGGCACCCGCCGACAGACCAGCCGGGACGGTCGTGGCTGTCGCGTTACCCTTGTACTTTCTGCGTGTCTTCGGCATGATGCTCCTATTCGGTGATCGTTCTCATTATAACCACGGCTGTCCCTTCCCACAGCCAGTCGTCGGTGGAGGTGTCCAACGCCTGCCATTCGATGTCTTCCACGATGACAGAGTAGGTGTCGCCTTTTTCTTGGTAGCTGACGATACGCGGGTTCGTGACCAGGTTGTCGAGCAGGTCCCGTTCGTTTTCGACATCCATGAAGTAGTCCTTGTTGCCTGCCCGCAGGACGGAATGCAGGAGGACGGGAACGGAAATGAGGCGGGACCTGACGGGTGCGGCGTAGGCGCGGGCCATCCATCGGGTGAATGTCGGTCCGGTGGTGGCGGTTGCCCTGGTGAGGGTGAGCCGGTAGCCAGCGTCAATGAACTTGTTTTCGGGGGCGAGGAAGGTGTGTTCGGTGTCGCCAGCGTCGGTGTGGGTGCCGATGGAACTGTACGCACCGTTGTCGGTGGCAACCTCAGCTGAGATGGACCCGACGAGTGGTTCGACACGGATGTCGAATCGAGGGGCGAACTTACGGTCGGGGATGCCCCACTGGTATCGGCCTGTTTCGATGGTGCCTGACGCGACAAGGTTGGCGGTGTCTTCCACAATCACGCCGACACCTGAGATAGTGAACACGGCTTTGTCGTTGAAGATGACCACGTTTGTCACGTCGGCGGTGGAGGTGTACATGAGGTCGGTGGCGAACGCTGGGGTGTTGGCAGCAATAAAGTTGGACAGGTCCAGCCTGCCGAGGCCGCCCGAGGTGCCGTCATAGTTGGTCCAGGTGAACCATGAGAACCTGTCGTTAGAAGAAAACTTCTTCACGTCTCCCGAGGTGGGGATGATCGCACCGGCAACAAGGTTCGAGTTGGAGTCGGTGGAGCAGTATCGGACACCTTTGTTGGTGCCGATCAGGATGGCCCCCAAATACCCGGAGATAGCTGTTGCCACTTCACCGGTCGGGAGTTCGAGGGCGACCACACCTTTGTCGAGGGTGCCGTCCGCTTTGATGGTCACCTTGTAGATGTACGACTTTTTGTTGGCGTACCCAGCCGCGTAGATGGCGTTCTGCCCGGTGGCGACACCGACCCATTTGAAACCTGTGTCAATCGGGGTGGTGATGGCTGACTTGCTGCCCGAAGAATCAATGTTGTGCAAGATGTGGTCATGCGCCCCAAACATGAAACCCTTAGCGAAACCCAACATGTAGTAGTTGTCGGTTGTGTTGATGAACTTTGTTGCGCTGATAGCAGAAACAGACACCGCAGGGTCCAGTTTTCTGATGCCGTCATTCTCGAAACCGAAGTAGATGACATCACCGTTGGTTGCCATTGCAATACATTTCTTGCCGCCACCGGGTTCACCTGTCGCATCACTCCATGTGGGGCTGGACGCGAACGGGTCGGTCGTGTATTTGACATCTTCCCCGAGCGAGACGTACACCCTGCCGTCTTGAACCAGCATGTGCTGTTCCGTAGATGCGTTAGACAACGACAGTTTCGTTGCGTTCAACAGGGTCAGCTGGCCTTTCGTCCACGGGTTGATCCCCTTGGACTTGTAAAACCTGAAATCCTGCGACTCGGCAACATCCGCGTATTTCTGTCCCGCCCCGAAATGCCAAGAGTTCTGACCCCTGCGCCACAACCCCTGCGGACTGATAGCCGCCTCACCGGGCGCAGTCGAATTGTCCTGCGAATCACGGACACGCGCATCAAACTGGCGGGTGAAACGACCCGACCTGGAATCAATCAGATACGGGCGACCATTGATAGCAACAGGAAAAATGTCGGGAACAAGAGCAGTCGTACCCGTCCCCGTATAGAACGACGGGCCACCCGTGTACGCGGTGCTGAAATCAATCAGAGGCACCGGGCTAGTTCCTTGTCAGAAACGTCGGGTACTGCCGTGCAAGACGGGCAGCCTCCGCAGTAATCCTGTCCCTTCTGAGCCTCAACAGGTTTTGGATCGAGTTCGTGATGGCACCCGACCCGACTTCCTCAGCGCGGCGGGTGTCGCCCTGCGATTCGGTGAAGTTCCGCTTCAACTCTCGCGGGGACATGACCCGTATCTGCACACCCAAGTTGATGATGTCCTCACAGGATGTCGGCAGACCAGCAAACGAAAAAAGGTTTTGTCCTTCGCTGGTCAGCTGGGTGAACGGAGCCTTGTAGACGATACGGAGACGGCCCTGCTCACAGTCCTGCTCGAACCGGATGGCGTACCCGCTGGAGAAATCATCGGTTGGGAGGTCACGGACCAGTTTGATGCGGCGAATCTGACGGTATTCGTCGCCTTTGATGCGGACATGGACGGACACCACATCAATGATGTCCGCAACGGACGGCAGGTTGATGAACTCGTCGGAGCCGTTGTAGTCGTAGTCGAACGATTTGATTTGGAACAGGCCGTGCATCGGGGATGACAGGTCTGCCAGTTCGTCGTTGAGGGCTTCAAGGATTTGGGCGCGGGGAAAGCGGGGGTTGACGGTGATGAGCGCACCTGCCGAGTGGCTGGCTGCGGTGGTGCCGTTGAATCCGCGTTCCACTGTGAGCGTTTTTGATCCTGCGGTGGATGCCCACACATAGAACATTTCGCTGTCTATTTCGAACACTGAACCGGGGCGTAGACCGTCAAGGTCGTAGGTGGCGACAACGCTTGTGGTGGTTGCGTTGATGCTTGCCGACAACTTGTTCTTCTGTTCAACAGTTCCTGAGAGTAGTTGTCTCAGGGTCCTGTTGATGACGGTCGTACCAGTGGACATTTACTTCTTCTTGGCCTTCTTGCCGGTCTTCATCTTCATGCCCTTCTTCTTGGCTTCCGCCTTAGCCAAAGCCATTCCCTTAGCGGTGTACGGGTATTCCTTCTTGCCAACCTTCGGCATGGTGACTCTCCTTTAGACGGGGTTCCCCTGACTATACCCCATACCACACCAGGTTCGTTTTCAGCCGTTCATCCGTAGGGTTCAGCAGGGCTGCCTGCTCCCCGTGGACACGGGCCTCATAGCGGTAGCCGAGATGCCAGCAGGCGACAGCCAGCAGATCATGGGGGAGCCACCCCCAAGCGTCTGCTTCGCACAGATAGTCCAACGGTTTGTCGGTGATGTGCAGGGCAGCTTGGGCGAACTGGTAGCAGGCCCGCCAGTTGTGCTGGTCGTGATAGTGGCGAGCCAACATGACGAGGGTTTCCCTGCGGCACGGGTCTTGTTCGAGGGCGCGGTACAGGTTGATGACGTTACGGTTCAGCTGGTACAGCATCCGGTATGCGGCAGCTATCTCGGGGGGCCACTTCGACAGCAATGTTGCCATCGTCAAATGGCGGGTCGCGTTCACTTTGTCGCCGTGATAAAAGTATTCTCTGCCAAGATAAAACTGGTTGCGGTCATCATTCGGTTCTTCCTGCACAGCCAGTTTCAGCAGATCAAAGTATTGCCCTCGGGATTTGGTCGGGTCGGGATGGTGGTGGATTTCCAGTCCTGGCACCCAGCCCTGCACTTCCTGCCCGGTTGGGGTGATGACCTCATGGACTGGGTGCTTCCACTTGTAGCCGTGTCGGGCATGGATTTTGTCGCCGCCGTACACCAGTCCTTCTGAGCCGTCAGCGTTCCATGACCACACATACTTGTAGCGGGGGCGGGTCACGTCGGGTCGTGCGCCGAGGTAATACTCCAGTTGTTCGCGCCACATCGGGTTGAGTATTTCGTCCATGTCCAAAGCGATGCACATGTCGATGTCGTCGGGGAGCAGGGACAGGGCTTTGTTGCGGGCGACATCGAATCGCCACGGGAAAAACTGGACGAGCTGGACGTTGATTGCGTGGCTGTCTGCGAGGTGCCGCGTGTGGTCGGTTGAGCCTGTGTCGAGGATGAGCCGGTGGTCTGCGTCTTGTGTGGTTTCGGCCCAGCGTTGGACGTGTTGGGCTTCGTTTTTGGCGATGGTGTAGACAGCGATTTTCATGGTCCCCTCCTGGTGGTGGTCAGGCTAGCGGTTCGGGTGTGGGCCGTGCGAGCCATTCGGCGTATTCTTCGTCGGTCATGGGCCGAACGAGGTCGTCGATTTGGATGTTGGGTCGGTCGTCAGATGGTGTTTCTGTATCCATAGACACGGATAGTTCCTCCAGTCAAAGTCCCGCTTCCGGGAGTCAACGTAAAATCTGTAAAAGCACCATTAGATTGATGGGTGCCTACGCAAAAGCCCGTAGACAACGGAGCCAAATAAGGTGCGTTCATAATGCTCGCCCACTCCGCCGCATTCGGATTACAAATATCTGCCGAAAATCTAACACTGTCGGTGTCGTGGTAACCGATATAAGGCCAGTTTGCGGCGTTGCTACTACCAGCAACATTGTTTGAAGACGAACCGTTATAAAACGAATAATGAACAACTTGGTAGTAACTTGTGTTATAGCCACTTACCGACGAAGGCCCGAATTGGAAAGCAAGGTTATTTGCCGCCGACGCGGAACCACCCATGTAGGTGATTCTGTAGTTGTCGTAGGTGCTGGAAAACACGTTTGAGACAGTCACGGAAGCAACCGCTGACCCGACCGTCTGCACCTTGACCAGTTCCAGTCCGGGTGGTGTGTCGGTGTCTGCGATCATCACCCAAGCTGCACCCTCATACACCAACACTCGGTTCGTGTCTGTCTCGTAAATCATTTGGCCTTCGAACGGTGTGGAGGGCCGCGTGGTGGAGGTGCAAACCCCTGGGCGAAGACCGGTAGACAAATTAGAAATACCCATCAGGCACCACCCAAAGGCTCGGGCATGGGTCGCGCCAACCACTCTGCGTATTCCTCGTCGGTCATGGGCCGTACAAGGTCGTCTATTTGAATGTTCGGTCGGTCGTCAGATGGCGTTTCGATACCCGTAGACACGGATGGTTCCTCCAGTCATAGTTCCAGCATTGACAGCCAACACAAAACCACTTGCTGACGTAGTGGATGTGCAAGTACCACCAAACGAATAGTACGACGCTGTACTAGTTGACTGAGAAAACATCGCTTTAGTTGTAGTGGCAAACGGAGCAAAAATATCCGCACAAATATGGCTATTGGTTGTTCCTGCGACACCAAATGCAGCCCAGTTTGTTGTGGCAGCCGGTCCATATCCAGTGACTGTTGCACTGGCATAGTTGAAAAATGTTCCACCCATCAAATATGTGCTGGAGGTAATACCTGAGAACTGAAAAGTGAAGTTTGCGGCCTGTGAGTTCACAACGCCTTGAACAACAAGCCGGTAGTTGTCGTATGTGCTGGAAAAACAATCGCTAACCGTCACAGAAGCAACAGCCGACCCGACTGTTTGCGCCTTGATTAGTTCCAATGCTGGTGGGCTGTCGGCATCAACGGTCATCACCCACGCACCACCGTCATACACAAGCGTCCGGTTGGTGTCGGTTTCGTAGATGTATTGCCCCTCAAACGGGGAAGCAGGCCGCGTCGAGCTGGTACACACACCCGGTTGGATCAGACGCGAAGACGGCAAATAATTCGAAAGACCCATCAGGCAGGCCCCACATCCGTAACAACAAGATTGTTTCGCGTCGTGCCATTGTTCCAAAAAGTAGCCGCCGAACCGGACTCTTGAAAAGCAACCAAGGTGATGGTTGTTGAACCAGCGGACAAAGTTGTGTACGCCTGCATAGACCCGGACATTTGTGTACCCGATACAGCCATGTACCAATAAGAACGATTTAGCACAGTCCCACCGTTTCGAATATCAAAATCCAAAACCTGCCCGGCAGTACCGCCATACATTGTCCAAGATGACGTAATCAGATATTGACGGTTTGCGACAGCGGTAAAAGAAGGGGCTGTCAATAGTGTTGTTGTACCACTAATACTTGTACTGGATGAAGACGAATTGACCACTTGGGCCTGTATCCCCCAAGCGGTGTTCCAGTTCGGATACCACGCAGACCCGTTCCACACCAGCACCCTGTCCGTATCCGTCTCGTAAATCATCTGCCCCTCATACGGAGACGCAGGCCGAGACGAACTAGTACACACCCCAGGAGTCAAACTCCCCAAGTTCAACGCAGACGAAATACCCATCAGGCGACCTGACGCTCCCACCCAGTCACCGAAACCGTCACCTTATCCGCCGTATCCGACAACCCCTGCAACGTATCCCCCGACTCAAACACCAACGCAGTATCCAACACCACCGTGTCATACGCAGCCACCGGCAACCGATACACGAAACAGTTCCCCGCTGTAGCCGCAGAACCATCATACGCAAGCGTCACCAAACGCTCCACCCCATCCGTATTGCACACCACAATCTGCTTCACAGCCCACTGATAGTTAGTCGTCACCGTGAACACAGTCGTCGTCGAAGCACCCAAAAACGTGGGGGCCTTCAACATCTTCGGAAAAACATCACCAACAGCCATTACGGGTTGACCTCCATGATAAGGAACGTAGTCAGGTTACTCGTCACCTGAGTCGATGCCGCAGCCCCAGTAGGACCCGTCGGCCCTGTAGGACCTGTCGGACCTGTAACAGTAGACGCAGCACCAGTCGCCCCCGTGGGACCAGTCGGACCCGTCGGACCTGTGGGTCCTGTTGCGCCGTCAACACCGATAGTGCCAGCCGCACCCGTAGGACCAGTCGGACCCGTCGGCCCTGTCGGTCCGGTAGGACCCGTCGCACCATCAGCTCCGATATAACCAGCAGCCCCCGTCGGGCCAGTCGGACCCGTAGGACCAGTCACAGTCGACGGATCACCCTGAGGCCCAGTCGGACCAGTAGGACCCGTAGGACCCGTTACGGTAGAAGCAGCCCCCGTCGCGCCCGTAGGACCAGTCGGTCCTGTAGGTCCAGTTGCCCCAACAGCACCAGTAGGTCCGACAGGTCCCGTGCTGCCCGTAGGACCAGTTGGTCCTGTACCACCAACATCTCCCGTAGCCCCGGTAGGTCCAGTCGGCCCAACTGCACCGGTTGGTCCAGTCGGTCCTGAAGGTCCAGTAGGACCAGTTGCCCCCACCTGTCCAGTTGCCCCAGTCGGGCCTGTTGATCCAACAGCACCAGTAGGTCCTGTGGGTCCTGTCGGTCCTGTGGCACCCGTTCCTCCCGTCGCACCAGTCGCCCCAGTCGGGCCAGTCGCTCCTACGCTGCCTGTCGCACCAGTCGGACCTGTCGGACCTGTCGCGCCCTGCGGGCCAGCGTTCCCCGTGCCAACAACAGTGATGACGGCATCAACCGTAACCGCAGTAACAGCAGGAGTGACCACCGCACCAGCGGTCGCTGTGGTGCGTTCCACAGTGATTTCGTAAGACGCATTAGAAGTCCCCCTGTCAACGGTGATGAGAGTGGTAGCCATGAACTGCTACCTGGTCACATCTGCCAGGACCGTGACATTCCCCGCAAGAATCGTGGACACAACCCCCGACGCGGTTTCCTCCAAATCCCAAAACGCGATACCAACCGGAAGGGCCGCAGAATCCGTAGCTGACAGAACGCACGTCACCTGACCGTTCGCCCCCGACGTGACCGTACAAGTGAACGACGCTTTGATAGTGGTCGAATCCTGAGAAGACCTGATCTGCGCCCGGTAAGTACGGCCCGTGATGTTCACAGGGGTGGACCCGTCAGACGTGATGGTGACGACAAGGGTTTCCGTGTCGCCACGGGTAATCGTCAAATCCTGGTCAGCGGGTACAGCCATAGCCCTACCACTTTACCTTATTTGCCCAGTACGCCGCCGACATCTTGCCCTTGGCGATGTTCTTTGCGTGGCGAGCTTTGAACGCCTTGTTGCGGGCTGTCCCCTCTGGCGACCCCTGAACGCCCTGCTGACCGAACCTGATCAGCTTCACCTTGTCTCCTTCTTTGGCGAGAACAGCGTGGGACTTTGCGGCGTTGGGGGTTCTTTTCGGTTTGTTGTAGCCAGCGAACTTTTCGCCCCGATACTCGATCATTGCTTCGCCGCCCACGCATTATCGACAAGATTCGGGTACGGGCGACCAGCCTTCTTGGCGCGGGCCTGAGCCATCCGCTTCTGTTCCGCCGTCAACGGGCTGGACTTCTTCTTCGGGTTTTTCGTGTCCCAAAACGGTGTCTGCTTCTTCTTCACTGATCCTCCAAGGCATCCGCATCTGATAGTACCTGAAACACGCCCTCAGGGACACGATACGTTGTGCCTGGGA
>Ga0315909_10003216_pt1 | contig 20126 bp, 12 predicted proteins | sample LakEriMetagenome_11_FD_203527 | JGI IMG/M metagenome (GOLD analysis project Ga0315909, IMG submission 203527) | Freshwater fungal communities from buoy surface, Lake Erie, Ohio, United States - Buoy 2 MA125 | ecosystem: Environmental > Aquatic > Freshwater > Lake | place: USA: Lake Erie, Ohio... | reverse complement strand
TAACCGCTAATGCTGTCTAATGTGGTATACTTATTGATATGAATCCTCAAGATCCACGCAAAAAGAAGAAGGCTTTGCCCAAAATGAAGGGCCAAGTGGGAGAGTCACGTGCAAAAATTATTGAAAAACACTATGATTGGGGTCTTTATGTTTACAAAAAAGCCAATGGAAAATGGTTTACGGATGGAACTGGTTCTGTTTTAAACATTGAATCAATGAAAGGCGACATTTTCCAGATATCTAAACTTAAAGAAGCAGCAAAATATTACGGGGATGAAGGAGATGGCGAATGCATCTTTGTACCAGGACTAACTAGAATTTCAGAAGAAGAATACTCAGAGCAAAAGCAAAGACTTGCAGAAGGACTAATTCCTTCTATGAACGATCTTGGTGCAGTACAAGCAGCCAAAGATACTATTGCAAAGTATGGAAGTGATGACTAATGAGTGAAGACAAAGAATTTTTTATTAGAGCAAAAACAGATAGTCCTCTTCCAGAAGATGATACATTTACAAAGCAAGATCCATTTAATCAATCTTGGGATGTAGTCAAAGATCTTCAAGGGCTTGATGCAAACTTTAAAAGAAGAACTTCCAGAATTGTTAAGGGAGAAGCAACACAAGGATACATTGATAGTTCACGAGCAGAAAGCACAGGTCGTGACGGAGCAAAGTCTAAAGAGATTAACTCAGGAACTGTTTTTAGAAATGCATACGGACTATTTGATGTAATTACTCCTCCATGGAATTTATATGAACTTGCAAGTTTTTATGATACCTCATTTGCAAACCACGCAGCAATTGATGCAAAAGTAGAAAACATTGTTGGACTTGGATATGAGTTTAAAGTATCTAAAAGAACAATGCTTAAGTTAGAGGCATCAGAACCAAAGACAGCAGAAAATGCACGTAAGAGAATTGAAAGAGCAAAGATTGAACTAACAGACTGGCTTGAGTCATTAAATACAGAAGATTCTTTTACTACAACAATGGAAAAAGTATTTACTGATCTGCAAGCAACTGGAAATGGTTACCTTGAAATAGGTAGAACTGTTCGTGGAGATATTGGATATGTTGGACATATACCTTCTACAACAATGCGTGTTCGTCGTCTTCGTGACGGTTTCGTTCAGGTAATTGCAAATAAAGTAGTTTACTTCCGCAACTTTGGAGCAACCAATTCTAACCCACTTGGAACAGATGCTCGTCCAAATGAGATTATTCATTTTAAAGAATACTCACCATTAAATACATTTTATGGAGTACCAGACATTATGTCTGCAATTGGATCACTTCACGGAGACCAACTTGCATCACAGTATAATATCGATTACTTCCAGAATAAGGCAACTCCAAGATATGTTGTAACTCTTAAAGGTGCAAAGTTATCTGCTGAAGCAGAAGACAAGATGTTTAGATTCTTACAGACTGGACTTAAAGGGCAGAACCATAGAACACTTTACATTCCGCTTCCTGGCGATTCAGATACTAACAAAGTAGAGTTTAAGATGGATCCTGTAGAAAACGGAATTCAGGAAGCATCATTTAAGGAATATCGTAAGCAGAACAGAGACGACATTCTTGTTGCACATCAGGTTCCACTTTCTAAAATTGGTGGATCTGATTCAGCAGCAATTGCAGCAGCCCTATCTCAAGACAGAACATTCAAAGAGCAGGTTGCAAGACCAGCACAAAGAAATCTTGAGAAGATGATCAACAAGATCGTAAAAGAAAAAACAGATATTCTTGAGTTTAAGTTTAATGAACTTACACTTACAGATGAAATTGCTCAGTCGCAAATCATTGAAAGACTTGTTAAGACACAGGTTATGCTACCAAACGAAGGTAGAGAACTTCTTGGTCTTCCTCAGATTGAAGGAGGCAATGAGCCTTTTGATCCAAAGCCAGAACAAGCAGCAAATGACAATGCTAATCGAGCACGGGACACCGAAAGAACTAATAACCAGTCTGATGGACCAGCCACAATAAGTGGAAGAAATCCAAAAGGCGAAGGTCGCAAATCTGACGACGTGTCCGATATGTCCAAATAATGATACTTTAGAAAAAAAGGGTATATAATAGAATAACCATGATTATATCAAAAGCGCATTGGAATTCAGATGGTGATAATCTTCGCCTATCTATGCCTTTAACCAAGGTAGATAAAGAACGCAGAGTCGTATCTGGTTTTGCATCCCTTGATAATGTTGATAAGCAAGATGATATTGTAACTGCAGAAGCATCAATGGCAGCATTTGCAAAGTTCCGTGGGAACATTAGAGAAATGCATCAGCCAGTAGCAGTAGGCAAGATGGTAGATTTTAAAGAAGATAAATATTTTGATCCAGAAACAAAGAAGTTTTACAAGGGTGTTTTTGTATCTGCATATGTCTCAAAAGGTGCTCAAGATACTTGGGAAAAAGTTTTAGATGGAACACTCACAGGTTTTTCTATTGGCGGTAAAATGAACAAGTGGGACGACGCTTATGATGAGAAATCAGATAAGACAATTAGAGTAATTAAAGAATATGACTTGGTAGAGTTGAGTCTTGTAGATTCCCCTGCTAATCAATTTGCAAATATTGTTTCAGTAGAAAAAGTTGATGGCGTTGAAGTAATTAAAGGTGACACAACCGTACTTGAAAATGTTTTTTATGACAAGGCAAATGGAATTGTTATAGCATCTGAAAATGAATCAGAACTTAGCCCAATCACTGGTGAACAAATGGAAAATATAGGTTTCGTTGAAAAAACAGATAACGAAAAAACAAACATGATGAAATTCTTAGTTGATAGTGCTAAAGGCATTAATACTTCTAAGATTAACAAGGAGGTAAGTCCTATGACAGAAAACACAGAAGCAGTTGCAGAAGTTGTTGAAACAGAAGCATCAGTAGAAGTAGAAAAGTCAGAGGTCGCTCCAGAGGTTGATGCCGTAGTTGAGGCACCTACAGAAGAAGTTGCTAAGGCTGATGAGGCCACAGCATCTGAAGAAATTGCAAAGTCTGAAGAGACTCCTGCAGTTGATGTAGTTGAAGAAGTTACAGAGGTATCTAAATCAGATGAAGCAGTTGTTGAATCAGTTGCTGAAATCAAGAACACTCTAGAATCAGCCTTTAGCGATCTAGTTTCAACAGTTAAATCTTTGCAGGCAGAAGTAGAAATGCTTAAGTCTTCAAAGGTGGATGTTGAAACAGCAAAACAATCATTTGAAGCAGTTGCAAAAGATATTGCAGCAGTATCAAGTGATTTCAATGAATTTGGTAAGCGTGTGGAACTTGTAGAGCAAGACACTGCTTTCCGAAAGTCTGGCGATCTCGGCGAGATAGTACAGAATCAACCTGAAACGGTTGAAAAATCCCTATGGGGCGGTAGTTTCCTCAAAACAGCCGACTTATTCAATTAAAAAACAAATAAGTAAAAAATCACAGGAGGTGACAATATGTCGGAACAAAATATAGAAAAGAACCAGCCTGGAACATCAGGTAATCTTGGTGGAACAGCACCAGGACTGTATCAGGGTCAAGGTGCATTCGCATCAGGATCAGACGCAGGTTCAAACGTACCAGGTAATTACACCGATGGTGGCGTGTTAGGAAATATCCCAACAGCACTATCAGGCGTTACATCTGGACCAAATGCAGTTAACCCTTCAGGTGAGGCTGGATCAGGTATCCTACGCCCAGAGCAAGCACGTCGTTTTATTGACTACGTGTGGGATGCAACCATTCTCGCCCAAGATGGCCGTCGTGTTACTATGAGAGCCAATACAATGGAACTCGAAAAGGTAAACGTCGGAGAGCGTGTTATTCGTGCAGCAGCGCAAGCAGTTGGCGATTACACAAACGCAGGTGCAACATTCTCAAAGGTTGAATTGACTACAAAGAAGATTCGTCTTGACTGGGAAGTATCTGCAGAAGCACTAGAAGATAACATCGAAGGTGCAGCACTAGAAGATCACATTGTCCGTTTAATGACAAATGCTTTCGGTAATGATATCGAAGACCTTGCAATCAACGGAGATGGCGCAACAGGAAACTTCCTTTCAATCATGGAAGGTTTCGTAAATAAGGTCAAGACTGATGGAGATGCTCATGAAGCAGTTGTAACAGTTGCTAATGACACTTGGTCAACAGACGCAATGCAGAAGATCATTCTAGCAATGCCACGTAAGTATCGTGCTATCAAGTCTAACTTGAAGTTCTATGCTGGTACAGATGCATTCCAAGGAATCATCAAAAACAACGGTACACTTGCAGACGCAGTAGCAGAAGCATTTGCTAATCGTCCAGCAGGTACTGCTGCAAACCGTCAAGCATATCTTGATGGAGCAGGACAAACATTCGGTGGAGCACGTACAACTCGTGTTCTCGGAATTGATGTTCAGGAAGTTCCTTACTACCCTGCAGGATATGTCGACTTGACATTCCCACAGAACCGTGTATGGGGATTCCAGCGTGACATCACAGTAAACCGTGAGTACAAGCCAAAGAAGGACACTGTAGAATATACAGTCTTCGTTCGCTTCGGTATTCAATGGGAAGAGCAGGATGCAATTGCATTCGCTGACGCTGCAGCAGAGTAATCTGTAAACAGTACATTTTAGGGGGAGTAGGAGTTAGTTCTCCTGCTCCCCTTATTACTTATAATGATATAATACTAACAAGGAGGAATTATGGAAAACATTAATGAAAATCCAATTGTAGAAGAAACAACAAATGAAGCACCAGTTTTTGAAGCACCAGTTGCAGAAGAGCCTGTTGTAGAGGCACCACATGTCGAAGATGTTGTTGAGGCTCCAGTTGTAGAAGAGGCTGCCCAGGCAGTCGTTGAAGCACCATCATACCAGGCACCTGAAGAAGTTCAGGCACTTGGATCTGTAGCAGAAGGAGTAATTGGAGCAACAAAGGCACCAAGATCACCTGAAAAGAAGAAGGCTGCAAAGCCTGCAACAAAGGCTGAAACTGTTGCAATTTATTCAACAAAGAATGTTACTTGGTCAGAGGTAGGCAAGGTTTACCGTGGCTATAACATTGTTGAAAAGGATGCTGCTGAAAAATGGCTTACTCGTTCTCACATCCGTATAGCAACACCAGAAGAAGTTGCAAAGGAATTTGGAAAGTAAGCGATGGAGATATTGAGAGTTCCGCCATACGATGACATCATAGTAAACTTTGTTGTTCCTTCTGGATACAGCGATGCAGATATCTATGCAAGAGTAACCGATATGGCGGACCTTTCAGTACAAACTTTAGAATTTTTAGAATCGTCAACAGGAGATAATATTAATATTGAACTTCCTGGAAGATATGATAATCACTATAGAGTTGAAATATTTACAGTTGACGAGGTAGAAGAATTAATTCACGAAGAGTATTATGAACTAACAAGACCATATGTAGACCCAAACACATTAGGAACAACAGCATCAGAGATTGCTGAATATAAAATTTTAGAATTAGTTGCAAGATCAATGATAGACACATTTGTGCCAGAAGGATTTTATAATAAAAAGATTACAATACTTGGAACTGGCAATGGGGGAGACTACCTACCTTTATGGGAAAAGGTTTATAGAATATTTAAGGTTTACGAAAATAACGTTTTAGTTTATGATAGATCTAATCCAGATCTGTATGAATTTCAGTATATCATTACATCAGATAAAACTGCTATTCAAAGAGTACAAGATGGAGATTTAAATCGATACGAGTCAACTGCACAGAATCTTCCAGTTGCGAGTGGAGATCTTGGTTACTATGGATACAATGGAATAGCATTCCCAGCAGGGTATGACTACACAGTTGTAGTAGATCACGGATACATAACTGTACCTGATGATGTTGAATATGCAACAAAGTTATTAATTGAAGATCTAAAATGTGGAAAACTAGACTACTATAAGAGATATGTTACTGCATACAATACGGATCAGTTTAGAATTCAATTTGACAAGGCAATGCTTAGCGGAACAGGAAATTTTTTAGTTGATAAGATACTTGATAAGTATGTTAAGACTATCGTTAAGCCAGGGATAATTTAATGATATGCGAAGAGCCAGATTTTATTTTCCCAATGCAAGCAGATGTTTATTATCCAATCGTTGACCAAGGAACTTATGGCAATGTTAAAAAGACGTGGATTTTAGATAAAACTATTGCTGTTAATTTTAGTGCAGCAGGCAATGCTAACAATGAAGAAGTTAAGCCAAATGTAAACATTACACAAAAAACGGTCCTTATTGGCAGAGCAAAAACAGATGTTAGAATTTCAAGTTTAGATTCTCCTCACTCAATAACAAATGTTATCTTGACAAATGTTAGAGATAAAAACTGTAACCCTATATACACAGAAACCTCTGGTCCACGTGCAGGCAAATCTACCATATTTGAAATTGCTACACAAGAACCATACGTAGGCCCATTTGGTGGAATAGAATATTACAACCTTGTAGTTCGTAGATCTGAGAATCAGTCAGGAGACTTATAATGCTTAAAGTTGTTATGGATAGCAGACAGTTTCAAAAAGAAATAAACAATATTGTAAATTATTCAACTGGATTTTTAGAGGGCGTACAAAAAGGCAAGGCAGAACTGTATATGTCTCTTGCACCAAAAATATCTGAGATGGCTTCACAGTTCATTGATGCAAATGCTAAAATGTCTCCAGAACTACTTCACCACGTTTATGAATGGGAAAAGGTTGGAAGTCCATCAGCAAGATTATTTGATATTGACTACACCATAAGCAGCGCAGGAATAACCTTTACATCATCTTTGAAACAGTCTTCTTCTATTAAGCAAGGATCTAATGTACCGTTTTATAATAAAGCAACTATTATGGAGCAAGGAGTCGGGGTTACTATTAAACCAAAAAGAGCAAGCGTTCTTAGATTTGAAATAGATGGACAAGAAGTTTATACTTCACAAGAGGTTCGTGTAGACAATCCTGGTGGACAAACACAGGGTCAGTTTGATAAAGTGATTAGCAACTTCTTTGGAGTTTACTTTAGACAATCATTCTTAAACTCAAGCGGACTTTTACAGTATTTTAACTCTCCAAAGGTTTATAAGAAAAACATATCAGCAGCAAAAAGAGGCGGAAGATCTTTAGGAATAAAGACTGGATACCAATGGGTTGCTAATGCAGGGAGGATTGCATAATGGCAGAATCAACATCAACATTTAATACTCCAGTTCTCTGGATTAATGAATACTTAAAAGAAAGTATTGGTTTAGATACAGGCATAGGAGTGCCCTTCTTTCCATCACGTCCAGCAACTATTGATGAATTAACTGAGAGTTGGATTACTATTACACCATCAAGCACTCTAGAGCCACAAAGACTTGCCTATGCTGGAGTTATGGCAACTTGGGACAGACTTGTTCGTATGCGTAGATCTCCATTCCCACATATCAAGCAAGAACAATTGCTTTATTATTTTTATGCTACACAGGACAATGTTATAGAGAATATGGTTCAGGTCCAAGAAAAGGTTCTTCGCTTAATGGATAGAGAAGATGAAACAGGCGAAGAAATTAACAAGTGGGCAAAAGCCAAGGGACAGATCGATGGTATGGACTGCAAGTTCTTCTTCCATAGATTCAGAGTATATCAACTTGAAGAGGTAAGAGACATTATTGACTTTGGCACAGCCCGTACCTATGGCGGGAACAAGATAATCATAGACTTTGAATACCACCAAGATACTACAATTTCATCTTCTTAAAAGGGGTGTTATAATTAATCTTGAGGAAACAAGCCCCTTTAATCCATAAGAAAATAAAGAGGTGAAATAAATGGCATATACACGTGGTAGCAGCAACAATATTATTGTTGGAGCAGCAGCCCTCTTCACACATGAAGCAGGCGTACTCACAGATTCAGCACTTCCAGCATATGTAGCAGGAACATCATACAAGGCAACTTTGTCAGATGATGCAGACTTCCGCAATGTTGGATACACAATGAATGGTTTGGAAATTCAGTTCCAGCCAGATTTCGGCGAAGTAGCAGTAGACCAGGTACTTGACGTTGCTAAGTTGTTCAAGCAAGGCATGCAGGTAAACCTAAATACTACATTCGCAGAATCAACACTAGAGAATCTTCTCTTTGCTCTCGCAGGCAAGGATGCAGATCTAAGCACAGTTTCAGGAAACCCAACACTTAATCTTTCAGCAGGAGACATTGGCGAATGCCCAGTCGAACGTGGTTTGGTTGCAGTTGGTCCAGGAACTGGCGAGTGTGCAGCATCAGATGAACTCGAAAGAGTCTATGTAGCATACCGTGCACTTTCAATCGAAAGCGTAACAGTATCTGCAAAGAGAGATGAAGCGACAATGTTCGAAGTATCATTCCGTCTTCTTCCAAATGATGATGCATCATACGGTAAGATCGTAGACCGCACTATCCCAGCAGCATAATACAACTTAATATAGGAGAGGCTCAATCCTTCGGGGTTGGGCCTTTCTGTTTGGTATACTTATATAATGCCTACAGAAATATACAAAACCTCAATTATAGAACTCTTTGATGGAACAGAACTGTATATAACGCCATTAAAAATAAAATATTTAAAGTTATTTTTAGAAGAGTTTGAAAATGTAAAAACAGCAACAAATGATATTGAGGCAATCGATGCTTTGTGTAAATGTGCAACAATAACAATGAGACAGTATTTTCCAAAAATAAAAACTCAAGAGCAGTTAGAAGATAATATTGATATGCCTACAATATATAAACTTTTAGATTATTCAGCAGGAATTAAGATAAATGAAAAATCTGAAGAGCCAGTAAAAGAACAAGCAAAAGAGAGTGGATCTACCTGGGATGAACTAGATTTAGCAGAGATAGAGTCAGAGGTTTTTTTGCTGGGAATCTGGAAAGATTATGACGAACTAGAATCATCTATGTCAATGCCAGAGATTATGGCTACTCTTAAGGTTAAGAGAGACCTTGATTATTCTAACAAGAAGTTTCTTGCTGCAATGCAAGGTGTTGATTTAGATAAATCAAGTGGTAAGCAAGATGCTTGGGAAGAAATGAAGGCTAGAGTGTTTAGCGGAGGACAAGCAGCAAACTCTAAAGATATTTTGGCATTGCAAGGAATTAATGCAGAAAAGGCAGGTTTTGGAATTGGAATGGGCCTATCTTACGAGAAAATAGATTAAAAACTAGCCCTAGCGTGGTATAATTAACTGTTAACCTATAAGGAGGAAGACTATGGCTGACAAGCCTTCAACAACAAAAACTACAGACGGCAAGACCATCACACTAATGGACGGTACAGAACTTTCAGTAAGACCACTTAAGTTATCACTACTTAGACCTTTTATGGCTAAGTTTGCTTTGCTACAAGAGGCATCAGACGATAATGATAAGTCAATGGATATTCTTATTGATTGTGCACAGATTGCACTAAAGCAATTCAAGCCAGAATTGGCAGAAGACAGAGAAGCGCTAGAAGATCTTCTAGACCTTCCAACTGTATATCAAATTATCGATGTGGCATCAGGCCTCCAAAACTCTGATGCTGGAGCATTGCTTAATTCGCTAAACAAATAAATAAAAGGGGCACATAGAATATGGCAGATGTAAACTCTAATATTAATATTAATTTTAATACAGATGCCGCCCTTGCACAACTTCGTTTACTTCAGGCAGGCCTCAGCAGGTTTCATCAATCACTTGCTGAGGGCAACCTGGCTGCTGCAAATGCACAAAAAGGTTTAAACGCTCAACTACTACAATCTATTGGTGCTACAGGAAAGTTTTCTGCAAGTCAAGTTAAGGTAGCAGGAAGTACACTTGCATTTACTTCTGCCTTAGAAAAAAATAAATTATCTCTTCGTGAGTACTATCGATACACAATGGCAGCAGCAACTGCCAATACCCGTGTTCTTGGAAAAGCCTTTGCAGCAGAAAGAGAAATTATAAACCGTGCTCGCCGAGACAGAGTAAAGGCTTTACAGGCACAATACATCCAAATGAATAAGTCCAATGCTGGATTTATGGATGCAATTAAGATTATGCCAAAAAGTCTTGCGATGGCAAATGGTAAATTTACTGAACTTGGAACAAGAATTCAGTATGCTGCACAAAGACAGCAGTTCTTAAATCAGTTACTTAAGCAGGGATCTACACAACTCCTGAACTTCGGTAAGAATACTCAGTGGGCTGGTCGTCAGTTAATGGTTGGTCTTACAATGCCACTTGCATTATTTGGTGGTATGGCTGCAAAGACATTCAGAGAACTTGAAGCAGAGATCGTAAAGTTTAAGCGTGTTTATGGAGACGCATTTACTAATGATTCAGAAACAGATGCAGCAGTTAATAATATTAGAAGATTAGCAAGCGAATATACAAAGTATGGCGTTTCTGTAACAAAGACTGTTGAAATGGCAGCAACTGCTGCTGCAGCAGGTTTTACAGGAGCAGCATTAAATGCTCAAGTTGAAACAGCAACAAAGTTATCAGTTCTTGGTCAAGTTGAACAACAGCAAGCACTTGAAACAACTATTTCTTTACAGAGTGCTTTTGGTCTTTCAAGTGAAGAACTTGCAAAGAAAATTGATTTTCTTAACGCAGTAGAAAACCAGACACTTTTATCGATTGAAGATTTAACAGTTGCTATTCCAAAAGCAGCGCCAGTAATTAAACAACTTGGTGGATCTGTAGAAGATCTTGCATTCTTTATGACTGCAATGAAAGAAGGCGGAATCAATGCATCAGAAGGCGCTAACGCACTAAAGTCTGGTCTCGCATCTTTAATTAATCCATCTGATAAGGCAGCAAAGTTTCTTGGAAACTTGGGCATTAACATTAAGTCAATTGTTGATCAAAACAGTGGAGATATCAAAGCAACTGTTGTTGGTTTTGCACAAGCACTTGATAAATTGGATCCACTTAACCGTGCACGTGCAATTGAGCAGATGTTTGGTAAATTCCAGTTTGCACGTCTATCAACATTATTCCAAAATGTTACAAAAGATGGTACTCAGGCATCTAGAGCACTTGGTTTAGCAGGAGCATCAATAGAAGAATTAGCAATTCTCTCTGAGCGAGAAATGAAAAAAATTGAAGATTCCGTAGGTGTAAAATTCCAGGCAGCGGTAGAACAATTTAAGCAAGAGATTATGCCACTAGGAAAAATATTCTTAGAAGCGCTAACTCCAGTTGTTAAATTTTTTGGATCACTATTTGAAAAGTTTAATGGACTAAGTGATCAGACTAAAAAGGTTATTGCAGTTATTGTTGGAGTAGTTGCAGGCCTTGGTCCAGTTCTTTTGATGACCTTTGGTTTACTTGCAAATGGTGTTGCAAATGCTATTAAATTCTTTGCACTTCTTCGTGGAGGAATAGCAAGACTAAACGGACAGACAAATGTTTTGGGTGCAGGGTTTAACTATATGACACAAGAGCAGATAGAAAATGCTGCTTCATCACAATCTTTGCATCAAACTCACACAAGATTAATAGAAGTATTTAACGTTGAAAAAGCATCTGTTAATGCACTTGCTTCATCTTATAATTTTCTTAGTACACAAATGCGAGCAATGGCATCTCAAAACCCTGCACTATTTGCTGGGGGAGCACCAGGAGCAACATCAGCAGTACGAGGGCTACCTCCAGTTAGAAGGTATAAAGATGGAATTTTAACTGTACCAGGTCCAAAGGGTGCAGGAGATATTCAACCTGCAATGCTTGCTCCAGGTGAAGCAGTTATTCCAGCAAAGACTACTGAAAAATATAAAGGTTTGATTAGTGCAATATTTAATGATAAGGTTCCAGGATTTATGGCTGGCAGAATTCCTGCTGGTCCTGCTAAGTATTCCACCAATGACTTGATAATGCAAAGGATAAAGCGTTCTACTTACCCTGGCACACATCCAGAAAAACAGTCTGGTCCTCAGTTTGTTGGAATGCCAAAGTCTGCTGAACAAGCATCTCAGTCAAGACAGATAGTAGAAAAAATAGCGCAGCAAGCAAGTCTTGGAAGGTTTGGAACTTTGCCTCCTTCAGACTTTGGAACATTATTACAACCATTTTCTGGAAGAAGTTTCCCTGTGCGAGGAGTCGGCGGAATATATAGAAAGCCCAATGGAGAAATCGTAGTAGTAAAACCAACAATGGATGAAAGAACTGCTTTAGCAGAAGTTCGTGCTACTGAGATTGCTAGAGAAGTTCATGGATTAATTGCGCCAAAACAAAGCATTAGAACAATGATTGATCCAACAGATCCTTCAGGACAAAGAAAGTTTGTTGTTGTTGAGTCTCCGTATGATCCAAGAATTGCGGCAATGGATGGCAAGTTCTCTAGATCTGACATGATTAAGCAATTAGTTGCGTCAACACTAAGAGGAGACAGAGACTTACAACAGGCAAACCTATCTGGAAATGTATTGGCAGATGTTGGAACTGCTGGAGTATTTGATAGAGCATCTGGCTTTAGGGATTTTGCTAAGACAATGCCAAGCATGGAAGAGCAAGCAGTTGTTAACCTTCTTGGAGTAAAGGGTGGAGCAAAGAAGTTCTTTGCACAAGAAACATCATCTCTTGCAGCAAGCATGACTCCAGCACAATATGACACAGCAATAAAAACAGAAATCTCTAAGTCTATTCCTAGACTAAAAAGTCTTATTAAATCTTGGGAGGGGGATCTAGACCCAGAAGAACTAGTTGTATATAACAACATGCTTGAAAGACTTGAGGCTGGAAAAAGAACACACTGGGACAAACTTCAACCAATTCATGCTCGTGCTGGAGAAGGTATTAAAAAAGCAATAGTAGGAATTGATCCAGCAGCGCTTAGCCCTGAAATAAGAGAACAAGTTGGCAGATATATTACAGGATCAGGCACACAACAACAGTCAATCATAGATGAATTAAAACTTGATGCTAAAAATCAGTTTGCATCAAGACTTGTAGATTTAGAATTGAGTGATCCACAAAGAGCGTCAGTCGTAAAAGCAGCATGGCAAGGTGGCAGTGCTGAGATTCCTCCATCAATGAGAAACCAAGGGTTTACTTCACCAAGACAATCAACTTTCTTAAATCACATTCAAAGCATGACTCCAGTAACGATTGACGGAGTAACCAGATATATTGCTGATGTTGACATGGAAAGATTTTTATCAAATCCAGATGTTGAAGCACCTAGACTTGCAAGAACAAAAGAAGAAGTTCTTAATAAACTTTTATATAGAATGGGTACTATTAAAAAGAATGGAAGATTTGTTGCTAGTAACAAGTTTACGGGAAAGTTTGCTAATCCATCCGACTTTTTAACAGATCTAAGAGTAGGTGGAAAAGAGTCTGGTAGTTGGAAGGGCAATGCTAAAAAAGAATTTAGAAAACCTTTAAGGGCTGCAGAAAAGGCTTACAATACTGAATACACTGATGAAAGATATTTAAAGATGATGACTGATGCTGGATTATCAGCAGAAGAGGCAAGAATAGAACTAAAAGCAGAACTATCTCACAGAGCAAAAACTGGAGCACCAGGAAGAGGACCTGAAAAATGGTTAAGAGGAACTGGATTTTTTGATTCATTAATAGTCAATAGGTATATGAACTCTGAAAAACGTCTTTCAAGCCTATTACAATGGAATAAGGATAATGGATACTCTGTAATTCCAAAAGACGGAATTGATAAATATTACGAGGCTGCTTCTTTTATGAGAAAACGTCAACATCCATCAACTGCTCATGAAGCATCTCTTGTTGCATTAGCAGCAGAAGCAGACTTACTAGCACTGGATAACCCAACAGTTCCAAGTGACAAAAAGACAGGATATAGTAGAGAAAAATTAATTGCCATGCGCTCATTACTTGCTGATAAAGCAGGAAGAGGTTTCTACGAGTCTGCAACTAGATATAACTTTGGAGCAGGAAATCTTAAGGGTCTTGTTTTAGCAAAACTCGGAGAGTATATATATGATAGACCTAAGCAAGTTTTAGAAGAAATAACACAAAAAAATAGCAAAAGGGCTGGGAGAAAAGTAAAACCAGATAATGGCAAGCCATCAGATAATAGAGTTGTAAAAGAGGGTCAGGGAAGGTCGGTAGTTACAAAGTCTCAAGCAGGAAGAATTGCTGGAGGCAGAGGAGTTGTGGTACTTCCTGCAAGAGACAAGGGAGATCCAACATTAGATTTACAATCAACAAGAAGAGGTCCATCATCAGATGGATTAAGTAAGGCAGCACAAAGAAGGATTAATGCTGGGCTTATTCAGAAAGCAAATTTATTAAGAAAAGACAATAGATTAACTGAAACTCAGATTCAAAGAGCAATTGAAAAAATAAGAATGCAAAGAACTGAGGCTGAAATTACAAAAGCAAGAGTTCACCAAGAAAGAATGGCTCTTAATGAGGCTAAGAAAAATCCTCCTCAAACAGCAAGACAAGCACGTAAGGCTGAACAACAACAAAAAAGAATGGCTCGTCAACAAAAAATAGGTGGTGTGTCAGGTGGCTTAGCAATGGGTCTTGGAATGGCTGGATCAGCCATGATGATGTCTGGCAATCAAACAGGTGGTATGACATTAATGGGTGCATCTGCAGTAGCAGGTCTTGCTCCAATGCTTACCGATCCAAAAGGAGCAATTGTTGCAGGACTTCTTGCAGTTGCAGGAGCAGTTTATGCCTTTAATGCTGCTATGAAGAAGGCTAGAGAAGAAGGTATTGCTCTGGCTAACTCAATGTCTATGACTAATAAAAAATTAATTGAATTGTCTCAAATTACTAAAACAGTTTCCGCAAGTGAAGCAGCAGATAAAAAGAGGCAGGATAGGCTTTCTGGAGCAACAGAAAAACAGCGCAAGGTTGGACAAACAATATTAGATTCCGAGTTTGGGAAATCATTACTTGCAGATGTAGATACACAAGCAAAAGCAGGAATGTCAAGTAAAGAAGTTGGTCAAAATATTGGAGTTCAACTATCCAGTGCAATGCTTAGTGGTGTCATAACTTCAGAACAAGCAAGAAGCCTGGCGATGGCTTTAGGTAATGAGTTAAAAGATTACCCTCTATCTGCAAGTGTAGTTGGAGAAATTATTCGAATAACAGGACCTAATGGAGAAAATATTGAAAAAGATCCAATCAAGGTTGCTTTAGATATTGATAAAAAAACATTCCAAACTTCTAAAAAGATGATTGATTTTGCAGCAAAGCAAGATTTTACAAAATCTTTTACTGGCAAAGGAGGAACTTTTGAAAATGCAAACAATGCTTTGTCTGGGAAAAAGGGAATAGTTCAAGCAGGTTTAGCAAACGTAAACCCATATATTTATCAAGACTTCTTTGATCCAAAAAAGAGTGGTTTAGACAAGACCCTATCAATTGTTTCTTTTGGATTAACATCAGCATTCTTCCAAATTAGAGATGCTAATGCACAAACAAATAAAATTAGAACTGCAGGCGCACAATTAATGATTCAAGAGTTGCAAAATAATCAGCAACTAATAGACTCAATAAATAAACAATATGATATTAAACTAAAGACTGCAAAAACTGAAAAAGAAATTCAAGGAATTGAAGGAGAACGCAAGGATGCCCTAGATGCCTTAAACAAACAAAATCAGGACCAACTAAAGACTATCCTAGCATCTAAGGATGCAATTGGAGATACTGCTTTCAACGCTGCTATTAGAGGTGCAGCAAACGAACTATACAAAAAGGGACCTTTAGCAGAATTAAAAAATGTAGCACTTGACCAACTAGAATCGCTTAGCAATAGCACATTCAAAACACAGATGCAATTAGATTTTGCAAGTGGAAACCTTGACCCAATGACATTGATTGAATTACTTAACAATCCAAATTATCAATCATCCTGGACTCTTTTAGTTGAAACTACTTTGGGTGGTAATACTGCTGAAGCAGCAGTTATTTCGCAACTACTATCAAAGGCTGGCTTAAGTACTGAATCAAAAGTTATTGTTATTGACTTATTAAATAATCAAGGAGATAAGTATACTAATGAAGAGATAACATCAGCAGTTGACATATTGTCTAAAATACAAGAAACTTATGGCATTAACTTGGATGTTAATACAAACAGTATGTCAAAGGTTCAAAGAATTTCAGATATGATTAAAGCCCTCAAGGGAAAAAAAGGCTTAACAAAAATTGAATTAGAGGCTATAGCCAAAGAAGATCCAAGATATAAATATATTATTGATAACTGGGAAACCTTAGTTGGAGATGGAACAACAATCTCAAGAACACTGCTACTTAACGTTGAAACATTGGTAACTGATAAAAATGTTCTTGATGCTTATTTACAGGCTGCTGGAACCGACGCAGAAAGATCTGCAGTTAATGCATCTCGCATGGGTTTGCCAGCACTTGGCTTGCCGCAAATAAATGAAAAGGCTGCAATCTGGGCAGCAGACCCTAAAAATGCAGCAAAACTAAAAGCATTAGGTCTTGGTAACGGAAATTCAACTGGTAACGGAACAAAGACAGATCCACTTGATTTCCTAAAGCCATTAGCAATGGATCTAAAGCAGGTAAAAGATAATGCATTTAATGCACTTAAACCTGTAGAGTCACTTCTTGCAGCATTTACAAATAAAAAAACACAGAAGGATGCTTTTAATTTATTTGATGGCATACAAAATAGACTTTTAAGATTTGGTGCAGGTAAAGGACTTAGAGACGCTGTATCTTCAATGTCTGCAGAAGACTTTGACAAGATTGCAAAACTAGAAGGTAAGAAAGCACTATTTACCTTTGCAAAGGGCAAGCCAAGGTCAAAAGATACAATAACTGGGCTAACTGAGACTGGCGAGGCCGTTGACCAAGGGTATATGCAAAGAGACCTTGGTAATTTTAATCTTATCAATGAAGAAACAATAAAAAACATACAAGACCAAACCAAGGCTTACAATATCTTAATTAGCAGTGGTCTTTCAGCAGGCCAAGCCTTAGAGGTTGTTTCAGACCAAAGCCAAGCAGCAGCCATTGCTGCGGGGGCAATTTCAAAATCTGACCCTAACTGGAATAAATATATTAGTAACATAAAGACTTCTAACACAGCACTTGAACGTCAAGCAGTTTTGAATAAAGCAATTCGTGAAAATGAAGACTTTAAGATATACAAGGAAATGCCAAAACTTGTTTCTCAAATGAAGGGGCTAGGCTACAGTACTGATCAAATTGATGCAGTTCTTGGTGATCCAGAACTTGCAAAGTTTATGATAGATGATTTAAAGGCTGGCAAGTTACTCTCTAAGGATATTGCAGACTATCTAAACTCAATTGAAGAGCGCAAGATAATTGATATTCAATCTAACTTTAACGCTGGAGAATATTCAGAATCTGCTCAGCCAGGATTTGACGCTTTAGATGAAATATTTGCTGTTAAAGAAAGACTTTTAAGAACTGGTGTAGATGAAAGAACAACTTCTATAGTTGACGAAATGAACAAGAATGAGATAGCAATTCGAGATGCAGAAGCATCTGCAATACCATTTAGAGAAAAGATTGAGGAGATCAATCGTGCAATTACAAAAGATCAAAGAGCAATTGAAGAAAAATACACAAGACCAATTGAAGATTTAAGTGAACAGGTTAATGATCTAAACCGTGAATTAGAGATGAATCCACTATTTGGTGATCGTGCTATACAAAGTATTCAAGATGAAAATAGTGCTTTGTCTAATGATTTAACGCTTATCTCAAATGCTGCTGATGAAGTTAATAAAAGATATGACGAACAAGCCGATGCCCTTGAAAAAGTTTCTGAGATCAATCAAAATATTTTAGATCAACAAAAGCAACAACTTGATTTAGCAGATGCAATAACATCTGGAGATATATCTGCAGCAGCCCGTGCTGTACAAGAAATAAGAGCAGGAAACGCTGCAAGGTTTGCCGATGCTCAAAGTAAGGCTTTACAGCAGGCAAGAGAAAATGAACTTAGTTCTTTAACTGCTAGACCAGGTGGTTTAACTCAAGAGCAGATAAACAAGAAGCAGTTTGAGAATTCACAAAGAATTTATGCAATGGAAAACGATCCAGCAAGAATTGCAATATTAAAACAAATTCGAGACAAGCAAGATGACATTTATAACAAAGAAGAAGAGCGTGAAAAAGCACTTGATGCAATTAGAGTTCAAGAAGACAAAATAAATAAAATTCAAGTTGAGAACCTTAATCCACTAGAAGAGACAATTTCAAAACTAACTTATAGAAATTCTGTGATTCAAACAACAATAGACAAACTTGTAGCAGAACAAACAGAATTAGGTAAAACACAGAAAGAGTGGGATGCAATAAAGTCAAAGATAGATGCCGACGCTCTTGCAGCAAAAGATTTTGATAAGGAACTTGGAGCACTGCTTGCTTCTACTACAGCAATAGACAATAAGTGGAAAGACATTCTTGCCAAGTTATCAACATACAGCACAACTTCAAAAGAAGTAATTGACGAAAAAAAGAAAATTGAAGACAAAGCCAAAGCAGATAAGGCAGAGGCTGCTAGACTTGCAGCAGAAGCAGCAGAAGCAGCAATGCTTGCAGCAGAAGCAGCCAGAGTTGCAGCAGCCTTGCGTAAGGCTAAACCTGGTCAAGCAGTTGCAACATTTGCTTCAGGTGGATTTGTTCCAAGTGTTTTTGAATCTGGAGGGTATGCAAAGGGAACTGATACAGTCCCAGCAATGCTTACACCAGGAGAATATGTCTTAAGAAAAGATGCAGTAAAGAGATATGGCGTTAAGAATCTTGACGCAATGAATGTTGGAATGTATTCAGATGGTGGAGAGGTTTCTAAGTTTGGGTCAAGACCAAAGTATGGAACTAAACCTGAAACAAAGGATAACTGGTTTACAAGTTACATTCAGAGACTAACAAAATCTCAAGAAGATGCAGGAAAGATGATTCCATCATTTATGAGAATGAATGGAAAAGCAGATGCTTTGGGGGCAGGATCAGTATTAAGGCAACTAACTGGGCAAGGCCAAGCAGGAGATAAATTTGCTGCTGCACTATTCCCACTAAACTTCCTTGGTATAGGAAAGATTGGTAAAGAAGGAATACAGGCAGGATCTCCAATAATAAAAAAATCTTCAGGAATTTTATCAAAGATTTTTGCAAATATTTCAGAAGCAAGAAATTGGGTTCACTATGCTCACAAGTCACCAGACGAGTTACTTCCTAGTATAGGTAGACCAACTGATGCAATGCATCAGTATGGACCTGGTACATATGGATCAACAACAGGTACCTTTATGGGAGATACATTTGGAACAGAAGCACACAAACTTAGTTTATCCCCACTTGCTTGGATTAAAACTGCTTTAGGAAAAGGAGCAATTGATGATGCTCAATTAGCAGTAGAAGCAGCAAAATTAGGTATAGATCCTAAAGCAACTATAACAGATGATTTTGCAAAACTACTACAAGCCCAGGGATACTCTGGATATAAGACTGACGATATTGTTACAAATTGGAATGTTGGATCTCCAGGTTTTGGATTAAAGAATTCCCAAGGCAAAATTCCTTTTGGAAAGGTTGCTCCTTCAGCCCCTGTTCCTAAGCCTGGGAAATTTGATCCTACTCTAATTATGGCTCAAGGTGGCTTAGTACCAAATTACTTTGCAAATGGCGGAGAAGTTCCAGGACCTCCAACTACAGGAAGATTTCTTGAATCGCCTTATGATACTGCAAAAAGAGAGTATCAAGAACAAAATAAAAAAACAATAAAAATTTCAATTCCTCCAATCAGAGCCAACTTTAACACAAACTCTTTTAAACTAAACAAAAAACAAAAACAAGAACTTGATAGTCTTGCAAAGGAAATTGCCAAGCATAAATTAAAATCACTTGTAGTTCAAGGCCATGCTGACTCAAGAGGTGGAGTAGATAATGATTTGCTTTCACTAAATAGAGCAAAAGCAACAGCACAATATTTGTCTAAACTTGTGCCAGAAACTGCGTTTGTTCCAGTAGGTCATGGTGTTTATAAGCCACTTGTTCCAAATACAAGTCCAGAAAACATGGCTCAAAATAGAAGAGCAGAAGTATTTTTACCAGATACATATAAAACAACTTACCCAGAGTATAAGCCTGAAAACCATAGATATGAAATTATTGGTGGGGGATCAATATTACCTACAGATGGAG
>Ga0315909_10003215_pt1 | contig 20128 bp, 24 predicted proteins | sample LakEriMetagenome_11_FD_203527 | JGI IMG/M metagenome (GOLD analysis project Ga0315909, IMG submission 203527) | Freshwater fungal communities from buoy surface, Lake Erie, Ohio, United States - Buoy 2 MA125 | ecosystem: Environmental > Aquatic > Freshwater > Lake | place: USA: Lake Erie, Ohio... | reverse complement strand
TAACGATAAGGAGCTAGCTTCTTACCATTTACATCCTCAATCTTAGGGAATAGAGTCTGGAATATCTTAAGCACTTGGCTTGGGCTATCCCAGTTAACTGTTGAATCCTTTAACTCTGACTCATCTAAGAATAAGTCTAGTTGTTTCTTCGCTCTGTACATTTCGAACTCTGGATAAGATAAAAGACTCGTGTCTAATTGTTTCCCTAAAAGGAAACTTTCTTGCTTATTCCTATCAGCTAGTTTCTTCCATTGAACAGTGTCAATCTCTAGCCCATTGTACTCAATCTCAGAGAATACAATGACAGCTTGATTCTCGAGCTTAGCTACATTACTTAGAGTCTGAAGCTGTAATAGATCTACCTGTTGAAAGTAAATGTCTATTAGATACTCAACGTCCTTAGCACCATAGATAATCTGTTCGTCAGTAAATGGAGTTGATGATGTTTGAGTAAACCTATTACGTACAGACTTATCTAACTCTTTATCAAGATACCTCTTGACAAGCTTAGCTAATCCAAATCCGTAATCAGTTTTCCCACAGTGTAAAATCTTTTCGCATAAATATGTATCATGAATGTTTACAGTATCTATCTTAAGATAATGCTTAATGAACTTGTAATCAAACTTTGCATTGTGGAATACTTTTACGATATCCTCATTGTTTAATACTCTGTTCAATTGCACCTGATCTGCATAAGTTAGATCTCTACAATCAATTACATACTGACGCTCTGCATCACCGATTTGCAGCATAAGTAGTTTCTTACATGTAAAATCAAATCCTTCTGTCTCTGTATCTACGCCTAATACCTTACTGGTTAGTAGATCTTCAACAGCTTCTTCAATTGTACATGATTTAAAACTACTCGCTATCAGTGCTTGGTTCTTGCTGATAAAGAAAATGTTGTTCATGTTGTTGTTGTGCAATTTTGTGGTAAATATAAGCCATCACATTGGCAGCAAATTCTACGTCATATGATGCATTACCAAACTGGAAGTGTTTCTCTCCACGTTCAGCAGCCATCATAGCTTGTAGTTCAAAGGCTTGATAAGTCCCAGACTCCATCAAGTCAAATACTAATTTCATTCTCGACATACAGTTATTGATTTTTAATTGTTTCGTAACTAGTAACAAACGGACAGTGTCCCTTGTTTTCTCTTGATTATATACCAGAGAACAGACAGCAGGTAACCCCAAACCTGCTATAGTCTATTCAATGGTTATTCGTAAGTACACAATGATAGGGTTTTTGAAATCAGGATGGGATTCGAACCCATACCTCTGCAAGAGTTCAACGGAACTTGCAGTGCTCTACCAGTTGAGCTACCTGATTTACTCAGCTATGATTAGCTGAAGAACGGACTAGAGTCAAAGCTCTTACCAGCAGGAATGCCAGTAGATACGTTTGACTTAACAGCATCAGGCTCAAGGAAGTCATGATTAGCTTTGTTAAACACTACACGAGTGTTAGCAAAGATGTACATGCCCTTGTGAGTGATGAAGTCTCCATCTTTACCACGACGTTTAGCCGCAGTTTCGATGTTGCTTGCCTGCCAATCTGTAGGAGTTACAGTCTCGAAAACTTCTACTTTCATTGGGAAGGCTTCACCATTGATGTGAGCTACTGGATTGATGACATTCAATGGGAGAATCTCACGTCCCATTTGGTCAACCTCCCAATCAGCATCATCCATCAGGTTGATGTTGAGATAAACTGAAGCATCCTTAGCTTCAGCAGTAAGCCAAGCACGACGAGCACCATTACCTTGTGAGAAACGGTCGTCTGACTTGTTAAAGATAGCAAGTGGGTTTGCTGCAGTAGACTGTGTTTTGACAATCTCAGCAAATTCCAATTGAATCTTACCTCCATTAACCTTACGAGCTTGGAGTAAAAGGGTTTGACCCACTTGCAATCCCTGCAATGAGCCACTGTTGATTGTGTTGTTCATCATGATTTTGATGATTAAATAATAAATTAAATGAATGAATTGATTTTACCACTCTGCATTAAAGGGCTTGTGACCTTCAGTTGTTACACTGGCTGCATTAGTAAAAGGGGACTAAGCCCCTGTAAACATTCTAACTAGATCAGCATGATCGTCATTAGTTTGTGGATCAATCTTAGGAAGCTCAGGCATCCCAAGTTGTTTAGCTGAATAGACATAGTGATCTATATAACCCCATCCATTACTTAGATTATATGTAGTCTTTACATATTCTTCTAAGGCTTTCTCGATATCTCTATCCCAAGCATTATGGAGTTTACGATACTCATGTAATGTCAGACCATCGAGTCTAGGAGTATAGCCCATGTCAAACCATGAGCTATATCCTGTACTAACTCGCACTTTCTCAGCAACAAATGTGATGATAGGAAACGGTATTGTTTCTTCTATCTCAACTCTCTTGATGTAGGTAAGTGTCTTCATATTAGTAGCTGATTCTATCTGATTCATCACCATCGAAATAAGTGCACTCATCAGGTGTAACTAACTTGAATAGATAGTGATTACCTTTAGAAGATATCAAATGGTATGTATTCGGCATGCATGAATTAACAGCAGCTACAACATCCCACCATCTGAGATCACCCCATCTTTCTGCTAACCCACCATACTCTTCATATGATACTATCTTACCATCAGCAGTAGCTTCGAATACATATGTCTCGCAAGCATCATCACTGATAGATGCAATGATGTATTCTGGTACATTAGGACGTTCACGATACTGACGATACTCTGAGTCATCATCTGGATTAGCATCCTCATTGACCATATCAATGAACCACTCAGGTGTAGATTCTTCAGGAATGATGCATTCTTCCTCTATTACTTTATACTTAGAGGGATCCATACCTAATCCAATGGAGTGATCTATCTCTGCCCACTCTCCGTGATGATCTTTGTACATCACTGTCTTGCCTTCAATCCATGCAATATATACAGGGAGAAGTTCTTTAGCTCTTTCTCTTGTCATGATTTTATATGTGTTTGTTATTGATTTAAAAGTAAATAACGGTTTAAGCCTCACCGTCAAGCCACTATTGTATGAAGTCCAATAGTTAAAGTCCTATCTATTCCACCCACAACCACCATTGTCTTGTTTGACAAAGTTGTGATTGTGTGTAGATCTTAAATGATCTTGATAATAGCTACTTTTATTAGTAGCACAAGATGACATTAGTATTATCACTAGGATAATACCTAAGATAACAAGTGCAAAGCTTGTTAAATCTTCAGCAAATTTAGTCTTAGTATTTCTCATAGTGTTATATTATTAGAACTTGAGAGTTTGATTAAGACTAATACGTTTACGTTCAGCACGTTCTTCCATCTCCATGCTATATACTACAACGTATATGATGGTGATGATTACAGTTGCAAAGCCCATCCCGAATTGATAGTCACCACTCATGATATCCATGAAGTAATGATGGAGGTTAAGCATGATTGCTGCATGTAATACAGCAGGAGTAATGAATGTAACGGTAGCAACTACTGCAATCTGAGTAATTACTTTGATGAAATTAAGTGTGTAATTCATGATGATTTAAGTTATTGATATTGATTTAAGTTATTGAATACAAGAGTAACACTTTAAGCATCAGTGAGAAGCAGCTATACATATGATACATTTATAGTATGTATTCAATGTGTATTACTATAGGTTATAGCTATACCTTATCTATGCCTATGTTAAGCAAGCATAAGATGATGAAGTGTGATACCATGTTATATAACTAATTAGATAGTCATCATGATACCACACTTAATGGATGTGAGAGTATTGGCAATCAATCTCTCCAACACACATAATAATTTATTAGTAACGAGTAACAACACGAGAATTAAACCAAAAAAAGGGGACGAATGTCCCCTCTTTTTAAACGAATGATTACTTCTCTTCGTTTGTGATGATGCCCTGTTTACGGGCAGCTTCAACAATCATCTTAAACTTAGGATGTTTGTTGTGAACAAAACGAATCATTTGAGTTTCGTTTGTAAATTGTTCATCGAGGGATGCAAATCCCACGAATACAACTTTACCGTCAATGACTTCGATTTCATCGTTGTCTTTGAGTACATCACGAGTAGAGAGGATAATACCTGAAAGTTTATTCTCCTTGAAACAAAGTGATGCGGAAGCAGCAGCAACCATGTTGCTTGCTTGTTGAACTGGTGTTTTCTTGCTCATTGTGTTTGAGTTTATGAAGTTTACGAATAAATTATTATGGGGGATATACTTATCCTCCAAAACTTAGCGGGGGTCTTTGAATACGTAGGGCATCACTCTCAAAAAATTTCCATCCAGAAAAAAAATTTTGTCAAGTTTTTTACGCAGTTAACTTGACCGATAACACACCCAATTACACCCAATAAGGTATAATGCATTAGTTATCATTCAATTTATACCTGATGGGGTACAAAATTATCATTGGGGTTTGTAACATTTTTACCTATAAATTTGTTACAAAATAAACAACAATGGCTAAAGCAAACACAGTTAACTCATGGTCCCCAAACCCTAGAAAGAAACGTCCAGGGGTACATTCTAAGAAGAAGTACTCTAAGTTAAAAAGCTCAAAACTTTATAAAAAAGTTAGCAGAGGGCAAGGATAATTGTTTACTTTTGCCATTAGCAACCACTAATGAGTGATCACCCCTGAGGGCTAGAAAGTAAGTAGGGGGTCAGACGTTGGGTTCTATCATGCTCACTTTCAATTACATAGAGTATGAAAGTTGTCCCCGATAGTTGCTGAAACGGATTTGATATAAGGTTCTGGGGTGGATTACGACTATAGGGAAGAATGGAATGTCCCACCGAAGGCTAAAGACGGCAGAACTGAAAATCAAGTTTAAACAAAAAATCCTAAGGGGATAGGTGTGCCCAATTGGGAAATTTAGTTTATCTTTATCTCAAAATTTCTCTATGGCAACTAACATTAAAGCAGGGCTATATCAACCCCCATTTACTGAGGGGGATGAGGCACTTACTTATATGTTGGTTTACATAGACGATAAAGTAGTACAATTTCTTGATGAGGATGAGAAATTTATTTGCCAGATTAGCTATGAGGAGTTGAGAGGAGTGATGGGGATAATGGCTGCAGAGCAAGAAAAAACACATCTTAGGATACAAGCTCATATTAAAAAGAACTAATAGATATGAAGCTTTCAAAGATCAATAAGGTACAGACTAGTCTTAAGCAACTTATAGATGTAGATACTTCTTCAATTTATGGGGAGGCATTTAGAGCTGATGATATAAGACATAACCAAGTACTTGTAGCTAAGGTTTATAATGAAAGGCAAGACTCATTTAGATTTGAGTATTTGTCTGACTTCTTTGCTGCTGGTACAGGGATAACGCTTACCACCGATGATGCTGGGGTAACTACAATAACATCTACTGCTACTGGTAGTGGGGTTAGTACAAACTCTAATGTGCTTATTGACTGTGGGGCTTTCCTCACCCCTAATGAAAATGTACTTGTAGACTGTGGAACTTTTTAAACTAATAGAAACTAATGGCTCTTAGAATACGTAGAGGCTTATCAGCAGACAGAACATCAATAACCCCCGAACAAGGGGAGTTTTTGTATACTACAGATACCTATCAAGTCTACATTGGGGATGGGGTAACTGCTGGAGGTAAGCCGCTATACACACTTACTACTTTAGGGGCTATCGGGCTAACAGATTTGTCAGCACTAAGTCCGCTAGCTTATAACAATACTACAGGACAATTTTCTATTCAAGTTGCTACAGGATCACAAGCTGGATACTTGGCTTCAGCAGATTTTACTACATTTAATAGTAAACAAAATGCTCTTGAGATATTCGATGAGACTACTTCAATAATCACTAACCCATCACAAATTAAATTTGTTGGAACCCCAGTAACTGCAACAGTATCTGGAACTATAGTTACAGTTACAATTAGCGGTACAGGTGGAGGGGGTGGTGGAGTAACAGGGGTATCTGTTGCAACTGCTAATGGTTTCTCAGGGGTATCAGACTTAAATGCCACCAACCCAACTCTTACTTTATCTACTACAATAACAGGGTTACTAAAGGGGAATGGAACTGCAGTATCAGCTGCTGTGGCAGGGACAGATTACCAAGCTGCCTTAACTGGTACTGGGTTGGTAAATCTTACTGCAGGAACAGTATCATACGTAGCTAATAACTCTACTAATTGGGATACAGCTTACTCTCAAAGAATCTCAACATTTACGACAACAGGTAATAGTGGGGCTGCTACTTTTTCAGGCAACGTACTTAATATCCCTAACTATACTGCAGCAGGTATTGGGGCAGTTGTCCCAACAAGAACTATAGGAACCACTACCCCATTACAAGGTGGGGGAGACTTAAGTGCAGATAGAACTCTATCTATTCTTCAAGCTACAACTTCACAAAGTGGATATTTAAGTTCTACTGATTGGAATACGTTTAATGGTAAGCAAGCTGCTCTCTCAGGAACAGGGATAGTTAAGTCTACTGCAGGAACAATTACTTATCTAACTGATAACTCAGCTAACTGGGATTCAGCATTTGGATGGGGAAACCATGCACTTGCAGGATATTTAACAACAACTGCTGCCTCCACTACATATGTCCCACAAAGTAGAACTATAACTATAGATGGAACATCGCTAGACTTATCAGCAGATAGAAGTTATACAATTACAAAATCTTTAAACGATCTATCAGATGTAACATTATCTTCTGTAGGTGGGGGAGATCTTTTACAATACTCAGTAGCTACTAGCCAATGGGTTAATGTATCACTAAGTGCTCTTTTAACTATCGGGGCTGCTAATGGATTAAGTTTTTCTGCAGGTAATGTAATACTTGGGGGAGAGTTAGATTTTACTACTACAATTGCTACATACAATACTACCTCTACAACACAGTATTCATTAACATTTACTTCTGGAAGCTCTGCATATACATCCCCAGGAACTGCTGGACTAAGAGTGTTAGATACTAGTGCTAATGTATCAGGTACTTCAGGATTTTATGTAGGGGCATTGACTAATCATGCAATATTTGCGGAAGGAAGAGGATCTGCAACAACCACTGATCCTATCTATACTTTTGAAAGAACTAGTGCTAACTTATCAGTTAATAGTGCAATAGTTACTAAGTCTACTAACGCAGGAGGAATATACACATGCGTTACCCCAGACTCCGCATTTACTGGTAAAACTACATATGTAACTAGTAAAATTCCTGCAGTACTTATAGAAAAAACTACAGGACTATTTGAGTATAGTTCAGTTTCCCCAACAGAAATATTAGAGCAACCATATGATAAGTTCTTTAGAAATCAAATATATAATCTACTTACTTTAAGATTATCTAAAGGACCAACACCAGGAGAAAACGTACCGTACCAAGGTATAGAAGCTTCATTTGAGTTGCAAGGTGGAGGTACTACGGGAAGTGTAACAAAAATTGCATCATTAAAAGCATATAGAGTTAGCAACACCCATAATGGATCTGAGTTTAGCATCAGTACTAGAATGAATACTGAATTCTTTGGAACTGCTAGAGGTCAAGAGTATGAAGGATTTAGACTTGGGGATAGTGGAATAGTGACACTTCCAGCTTATGCCGAACAAAATGCAAATAACACTTTTGCTGTAGGAGTAAATAGTGTAACAGGAGCAATAACTAGTGTAGCCCCAACAATTTCTTTTTCTACGTCCCCAAAAACTATAACATATGGAGATACAGTTTCTTTTGTTGTAATTGATGAAGCAGGAACAAGTACAACTACTGCACAATTAAGCGGTCAATTTTTATACAGAGTAGAAAGAGTTAGACTTACAAATAGAGGATCTGGATATGTTACTGCTCCTGCAGTAACTTTTGGTGTAGTAGGCGTAATAGGGACTGCAAGATTAACTAGTACAGGAGAGATAGATTATATTGAAATATCAAGTGCAAGTTCTAGAGTTTTTGCTATAACTACTGTAACAATAGCTCCTCCAGCATCAGGCACTCAAGCTACTGGTGTAGTAGAACTAGGTGATGGATACTTATTTGCGGTTCAAATTAATACTGCAGGTGCGGGATATACACCAGGAGCAGTGAGGGTAGAAATGATTACACAAGTTAGAAGTGCTGTTCCTCCCCCATCTGTATTAGGGGTTGATAGTACTGGTAAAGTAACTAAATTTAGATCTGGGGTATTCTCATTAGATTACATATTAAATAGTGAATCATTTACAGTAACAAAATTTGGATCTGGATCTAAAATAGTTAATCCTACAACTATTACATCTTTAGATACACTTACAATTAATACTAATGATGACTTCGAAATTAATTCACAGACTAGTGCTAAAGTAGCAGCTAGTAGTGACGGATCTGGTCTACTAAAAATAGACTCAGAGTTTGCTACAAATCCATATTTAATTGGCTCATCATCTGTACTTTTAGAAGCTAGTACAAGCGGAGGTACAAATGCAAGTTTAGTATTACTTAGCACAAAACTAGATATTCCTACGTCACTTGAAAATGGAGCAGCATTATCATTTTTATCAAAAACTGCTGGAACTACTCCAGCAATAGAATTCTATTTATCTTCAGGAGTAGATACCCCATATTTCTGGAATCCTGGATATAACGGAGTACCTGATTTTTCTGGAAAAAGAATAGGATTAAAATTAGTAGATGATGATACTAGCTATACATATTTAGACTTAACTACAAGCTCATTAGATTTTAAGTTAGCAGCATCATATGATTCTAGTGGAGGATTTGGACTTTTTGAAACTGGGAATGATTCTTTAGCATTTACTAGAGTAGAAAGTTCATTATTACAGACATCTAGAGCATTTGAGGATGTGGGGGGAGTATATTCAATAACTAGTTCTGCCTACCTTTCAGATGATCCTAGTATTCCTGGCGCTTTAATTGGAACATATGTATCTAAAATATATGCTAACTCCATACAAAATGGTGGTGCTAATCCCCCAGGGGTAAAACTATCAGTAGAGAATACATATGGAGGAGTAGCATCTTCTATTTTTATTAATGATACTGATATATTTATACAAATACCAACTACTGCTACTGTTACTAGTGGAGATGTATTAACTCTTACTGACAATTCTACTGGACAACTAGGGTATACAACACTTGCAGCAGTAGCAACAAGCGGAGACTATGCAGATTTAACTGGAACCCCAACCATCCCAACAACCTTAGATAGTTTAACTGATGTAAGCGCAGCTAGTCCAACAAATGGGCAAGTACTATCTTATAACACAGGAGCTAGTGCATGGCAAGCAGTAACATTCTCTGCAAGTGGGTTAACTTTGCGTACAAATACTGTTGGTAATGGTTCTCAAAGTATCTTAGACTTAAAGGAAGGTACTGGCATCGATATAGTTGATGATGGAGTAGGAGGAGTTACAATTAGTGCAACTGGAGGAAGCGGAGGAGTAGGATTAGATTCAGTATTCATGTTAATGGGGGCGTAAAAAATAAAATTAAATGGCAACAACTTATAAAGTACTAGGGCAATCAGCCCCATCAGCAACTACAGAGACAGATCTATATACTGTCCCTGCTGCTACACAAGCAGTAGTTAGTTCAATAACTATTTGCAATCGTTCATCGTCAGCTACGGCTACGTTTAGAATCTCAGCTTCAGTGGCTGGGGTGGCTACAGCTAACAAGGATTATATCTACTACGATTTGATCATTGGACAAAACGATACGTTTATTGCAACAATTGGGTTAACTTTGGGGGCTACGGATAAAATACGTATCTATTCGTCTACTGCTAACTTATCATTCACTGCAGTTGGATCAGAAATAAGCTAATAAACTATGGCACAAGGATATTCATCATACACAATAGTAGATAGCGGGGTATCAATTAAAGATGGTCCTAACTTAGATGCATTTAGCAGACTAAGAATATCACAACCTGTCACTGCGTTCTCATCACAGTTTACATACAATCTAAATCCATTGTTATTTGAACAGATAGCAAGCGGAACAGGGGCGACTGTAACTCATGATACTACTAATAGAAATGGATTGATGACCTTTAGCTCTACCCCAACTGGGGGACAAGCGTACATGCAGAGTTATGAATTCATTCCTTATCAACCTAGTAAGTCTCAACTTGTTTTTATTACTTTTAATATGGTAGCTGGCGTAGCTAACACATTAAAGTTTGCAGGACTGTCAGATGGAAATAATGGAATTGAATACCAACTAAATGGAACTACTAAACAATTTGTTATTTACTCTGATACATCTAATGGAGACCAAACAGTAGTTCAATCTTCATGGAATTTAGATAAGTTAGATGGAACTGGAACTAGCGGAGTAACTTTAGATAATTCAAGTACTCAGATTTTAGTAATAGATTTTCAAGCATTATATGTAGGGAGAGTTAGAGTTGGTTTTGATATTGGGGGACAGATAATTTATTGTCATGAATTTGTACATGCCAATTTAGTAGCTCATCCTTACATTCAAACTGCTAATCTACCAGTTAGAGTTGGAATGACTTGTACAGGTACAGTATCTACTACAATGAGATTTATTTGCTCAGCAGTAGTAAGCGAAGGAGGAATTGATTCTGCAGCGTTATTTGGGTATGACTTTGCAATTGCAAATACTACTGATGTATCAGTAACTACATCAGCTACTCATATGTTATCCATTCGACCAAAAACTACTTTTAATTCTTTAACTAATAGGATAAAAATTATCCCTACAGGAATAGATCTTATAATAACTGGATCAGGTACAAATACAGTATTTTGGGAATTAGTAATAGGGCAGACGCTAACTAGTGCTACAGCTACAGATATAAATAGTACATACTCAGGAACAGAATATTTAACTGGAGGAACACTATCTGGATCCCCAATAGTTATTGATTCAGGATATGCAACAAGCTCTAATCAAAGTAAATCATCTTTTGATGGAGCTATATCGTCTAGATACCCAATAACTCTAACTGCTGCTGGAGTTAACAGAGATTTAGGGCAGTTAACTTTAAGAGCAACGTCTATTGCAGGGGGAACATTTAATTGTAGAGCTATAATAAAGTTTAAAGAAATAAGATAATGCCTTTAAATACTATTGCAAGGGACATATCATTTACAGATAGTACAACTTTAGATTCTTTTTCTAGGGTTAGAGTATCAGAAGTTTCTCAAAAAACATTTATAGACTTTCCATATGGTATAACCAATGACCCTAAAATAAAACTCAATATAGGATCAGCAATTAGACCTACAATTACATACAATTCTACAAATAGGTCTGCAATATTTAGTAAAACTACAGCTACTACTGGAGTTAATATAATAACAATAACATCTGCAAATCCATCAAATCTAAAAGTAGGGTATACATTTAAAGGATATATAAGTTTTAAATTCTTAAACACCTCTTTACTAACAAGCACTGAACTTACTGGTGTAGGATTTGGTGGAGAATCTTTTGACTCTGTATTTAATGGGGGATACTTACTTTTAGCAAATTCCACTGGGTATGCCCTCAGAACATATAGTACAACCTTTGGGGGAACTAGTACAAACACAGTAAATAGATCAAGTTGGGATGATAAATTAGATGGTACAGGACCAAGCGGATTAACTATTGATTTTACTAAAGCTCAGATTTTTTTTGTAAAAGCAAATACTGGGAGGTTAACAAAGATAACTTATGGATTTGTTATAGATGGGGAGGAAATACCAATATACTCTGAGTATATAGGAAAAACTGGAAACGTAGTATCAGGTGTTCAAAACTGGATATCTAATTTTAATCCATACGTATTTACTAATCAAAATACTGTAACTAGTGCTGGAGATGTACTTGAAGTATACTCAATGAGTGCTACAATAGAAGATGATGGCAGTAAAAGTACCCCTATTCAATATGATTTTTCTACTTCTTTATCTACTGGAAGTTTAGCAGCTGGAGCTTTTAGAAGAGTATTTGCACTAAAATTACCAACTACATCTCCAACAACATATGCTTTTATGAAGGTAATCTTAAAATCTCTTAAGATTATCAACACTGGGAGTGTACCACTATACTGGGAATTAAGGGCTATGGAAGCTATACCATCTACTAGCACTTCTATAAATCCAAATTCTATATTGGAAATTAATACAACAGTCAGTACAACTACTACAGTTTCAAGTAAAATAGTAGCTTTAGCTGGATTTGCAGCTAGTGGGGAAATAACCGTAACTAAAATTCCCGAATCAATAGCAAATGGATATCCTATAGATGAAACTAATGGATCTGTACCAACTGCAGAAAGAGGAATATCTTTATGGATAACACCTGTATCTAGTACTACAGCAGTTAGTGCTAATGTAACTTTAAATTATAAGGAAATATATCTATAATGGCACAAGGATATACAAAAGGAATTCCACTTAGCACTGATGGCACACTGTCAGCTAATAGTGATTTAATAGTTCCGTCTCAAAAAGCAGTTAAAACTTATGTAGATGCTAACTCTGGAGGAGGAGGTGGTGGTACTACTACCAATGCTTTAACAATAAATGACTCTGGTAGTGGAAATGCTTCTGGAACTACATTTAACGGATCCGCAGCAATTACTATCTCATATAACACTATTGGGGCACAAGCATCTAGTTCTAATCTTACTAACTTATCAACTTTAACTTATGCCTCTACTTCATTTGTAAAAATGACTGGAGCTAATACATTTACTCTAGATACTAATACATATTTAACAACTTCAGCAGCTGCTTCAACTTATCAACCAATAGATGCTGATTTAACATCTTGGGCAGGAGTAACTAGAGCTAGTGGATTTGATACTTTTGCAGCAACTCCGTCATCTGCAAATTTAATCTCACTAATCACTGATGAGACTGGAACAGGAGCATTAGTTTTTGCTAATTCCCCTGCTTTAAGCGGAACTCCTACTGCCCCAACTGCCACTGCTAACGATAATAGCACTAAATTAGCAACCACAGCTTACGTAGATAATGCTGTAAGTGCAGGAGGAGGATTAACTTTTAACCAAGTACAAAGAATAGCATTCCTTAAGATATGATAATACTTAGTAATACAACAGATTCATTACAGGTAGTCCTAGGAGGAGCTATAACTACTAATCAACTTAGGTGTTATGTATCCTATAGAGATACTACCTCTAGTACAATTACCCCTAATAGGGCAGTAACAAATACTAATGGCACCACTCCAGTTACTCTACTATCTGCCCCAGCATCTTTGTCTCAAAAAATTGTAGATTATCTTAGTATTTACAATGCAGATACTGCTACTGCAGTGGTAAGTGTATATATAAATAGTAGTTCTGTAACCTATGAGTTAATAGACACTATACTGAATCCAGGAGAAAAATTAGAATTCCAAGAAGGACATGGATTTAGATCACTAACAAGTGATGGATCTTTGAAAGTTGGAGATAATCAAGGAGTTAATGCTATCTCAAAAGCAATAAGTACAGTATCAATATCTTCTAACGTAGTAACAAGTGCTACAGCATACTCAAACATAACAGGATTACAATTTCCAGTAACAGCAGGAGAAACATACTGGTTTAAATTTTCTTTGTTTTATACTATGGCTAGTGCTACTAGAGGAATTGTACCATCTATAAATGGACCTACTAAAACATACTTAGCATATATGAGAACTATACACGTTAGTGCTGGTATATCTTTTTTCACATCTAAAGATTACGATGCTGCTTTAGGAGGATCAAGTGTAGTATCAGGAGCTTTAACTTCAGCAGCTACAATGGAGGGTATCATAACAGTGTCTGCTTCTGGGAATGTTATTGGTAGAGTCGCAACTAGCGTATCAGGTGCCTCAGTAACAGTTAGAGCAGGATCTTTAATATACTATCAAAGATTAAACTAATGAATATAGGAGACACTATAGTATTAAATGGAATAACCTACACTGTATGGTTAATAGAGGGGAATATATATCATCTGGAAGACGCAGATGGTAATGGAAGATGTTATGTAGAATCAGCTTTACTTACTTTAGACTAATGATAATACTTACAAATACTACAGATACTGTACAAGTAATACTATCACAAAGTGTTGCTGCTAATCAAATGCAATGCTATGTTTCATTTAGGGACACAACATCTACTACAATTACCCCAGGAAGTAGAGTAGTAAATACTAATAACACTACAGCTGTAGATATAGTACAAGCTCCAGGGTCATTAACACAAAGAATTGTAGATTTTATATCTATCCAAAATATAGATACATCCCAAAACGATGTTACTATTAGATTTAATGATAATAGCACTACATATATCCTATTTAAAACAAGACTTAATATAGGAGATAAGATAGAGTATCATGATGGTAAAGGATTTAAAGTTATAAATAGTGCTGGAGGTCAAGTAGCATATAAAATTAATGATACAGTTCCGTCTAATCTTAATAGAAGCACAATTTATTTACCTCAAGATGTCAATGTAACTACTAGTGGAACAACATTCGTATCTCAACTTACAATTCCAGGCTTAGAATTCCCTATAATAGCTCAAAAATGGTATGCAGTAACATGTAATGTAATATACGACATAAATGCTACAACAATTGGAGCTAGAATTGGGGTAGCTCTAGAAAATTTGCAAACAGCTGAATACTCAATAATGGGAATAATTGGTGCAACAACAAGTAGCTATATTGTAAACTATTTAAATAATGTTGCTTATGTAGGTAATGCTACAAGTGCAACTTCACCATTTACTACAGAAAATTGTGCAAGAATTGAAGGAATGTTTAAGGCTACAAGTAATGGAATGTTTAGACTAGGAGCTGGACATGAGCTTACTGGAACAATGACAGTTAAAAAAGGATCAATGATTCATTTTACACAGATAACATAAAATGCTTATATTAACTCAAACTACAGATACTTTACAAGTAAAACTAAGTGGGACAGTTACTACTGCACAAGCACAATGTTTTGTGGGGTATAGAAATACAACTTCTTCTTCAATAACTCCACTTAGAACTGTAACTAATACTAATAATACTACTTCAGTAACATTAGTATCTTCTCCATCTGCATCTAATCAAAGAGTTGTAGATTACTTAAGTATCTATAATGCTGACACAGCTGCTGTAACTCCTACAATATTATTTAATGACAATGGAACTGTCTATGAACTATTCTCAGCAAGTATTCAGCCTGGAGAAAAAATAGAATATCAAGAAGGAAATGGATTTTCAGTTATTAGTTTGAACGGTGGAGTTAAACAGGCTACAGAATATGGAGTACAAACAACGACTGTACCTTGGACTACAGTTGTGTTATCTGCCGATGTGACTAATTCAAATGCTGTAGCCAGTACTATGGAGGATGTAACAGGTTTATCTTTTTCTGCAGCTATTGGAACATATTGGTTTAAACTAGAAGCTGTTGGAAGAATAAGTGCTGCAGGTAGAGCTGGAGCATATGGATTTAATGGGCCTACTACATCTGCATTTGGATTTTTTGGATATGCATTTTCAACAAGTAGTGTATTAAATGGAGGTAATCCATATGCTTCTAGCCAATATAATGCTACATCTGGAGCAACTGTAGGACCTAGCTGGGCGACTAGTACAGGTTTTCTAATAACTAATTATGTTGTTGAAGGATTTGCTACATTTACAGCTAGCGGAACTTTTCAAGTAAGACATACATGTACTGCAGCAGGTGGATCATTTATCTCACTTGCAGGAAGTATCTTACAATATTATAAAGTCTTATAATCAAATACCATGAAAATAAATTCAGTAAAATTTAAGGATAAGGCATCCTTTGAAAAAAACAAGAACAAACCTAATGTGGTTGCTGTTCACGAACCTTTTGGCATTATTGTCTTTAAAGACGATACCCCAGTAACTCCTGACACTGCTAAAGTATCTCAGAGCAATCAAGTAGATGCAGCATTAGATCAGATTTCTACTGGTCTTGCAATTTTAATTGGAAAAGACTATACTTCAGCAAAAAACTATCTTGATACTAATAACATAGTAGTAATAGATTCATTTGATGTTACAAATACTTTTTTTGTAGAAGTTCCAGATTTTGTTCCATTTGATTCATTCTATGGAAGTATCATGGCAACAGGTTTATTTCTTAGTGTAGAACCTGATTATATTGTACCAATGAATGTAACGGCTGAACAAGCATATACTGCACATTGGCATCTTCCAAATATGAAAGCATCTGAAGCTTGGTCTCTTTTACCAACAGATGGTAGTGGAGAAGTTGCTGTACTTGATATCGCTTGTGAAACAGGTCACGAGGACTTGCAAGGAGCACTAAGTTCTTTATCATGGAACTGTGTAACAGATGCAGCAGATGTAAATCCTATATCAGACTACGAAAAACATGGCACCTGCTGCACTGGTGTAATTGCTGCAGTATGCAATAATGATACTGGAGTTCTTTCATTAGGTAATAATAAAGTCAAAGTACAGTTTCTACACATAGGATATAATTCAAATAGTGGTGGAAGTTTTCAAACTTCAGATACTATAGTTAGTAGAGCTATTAATAAAGCTATTGCAAATCCAAAGTGTTATGCAATATCTATGTCATGGGGTGGAACAAGTAATTATCCAATTTTTGCAAATGCTCTAAATACAGCTAAAACTGTAGCTAGAAATGGTAAGGGCATTCCAATCTTTGCCTCAAGTGGTAATCAAAACAATCCTAGTTTTACTCAAAATCCAGCTGCATATCCATCAGTAATGGCCGTTGGTGCATCTACATCTGCAAACACTCGCGCTTCATTTAGTAACTATGGTCCAAAGCTTTTTGCTGCTGCTCCTGGAGTGTCACTTCTTACAGTAGATAGAACAGGTGCTGCTGGATATGGTGCAGAATCTTATAGAGGGTTTTCGGGAACTTCTGCTTCTTGTCCTGCAATGGCAGCAGTTGCTGCAGCTGTTCTTATAAAGAATCCAGAACTTACTGAAACGCAAGTAAGAGATATTCTTAAGAATTCATCTAGAAAAACAGGTGGGTATTTGTATAATGCAGATGGGTGGTCAACAGAACTTGGGTATGGGGTTATTGATATGTTTGCTGCTGTTACCCAAGCAAGTGGAACAGACCCTGGAGAACCAACTCCTGGTCCAACACATAATTATTATGGTACAATTTCTACTCCTGCCACAGCTCAGCAAGGAACTATAATTAGTGTAGTTTGTTCAGTAATTGCAGATAAGCCAGTAACAGTAGATACAGTAGTTCCTATTACAGTAGCATTTAAAAATACAACTGGTGGAACCCTTAACTTTTATAGCGGTAATTTGACAATTCTTGCTAATCAAAGTTCAGCTTCAACTACTATTCCTCATACAATCTCAAATACTGCTAGTGGAGTATGTCAGTTTGCTCTTACCGTAGATCCTAATAACTTTGTTCAAGAAACTAATGAGAATGACAATGTAGCAATGACATCTATCAATGTTACACTTCCACCTGCTCCTACTCAGGGGGTTGATCTTGGAATTAAAATCAATAGTTATGAGTTCTTAGATGCAACAAGAGTAAGAGTTAACTACACTTTTACAAATACAGGTAGTGTTGATATCCTTAATTTAAAAGCTACAGCTGGATTTGATGGTAAACCTGCAACTACTTGGACTAGAACTGAGGTTTATAAGCCTGGACAAAGTAGAACAATGGGTTCAGTATTTTATTCCACATCTTGGGGAACATTGCCAAATACTTTCCGCATTAAAATTACTCAAGTAAACGGAATAATTGACGAGAACCCAAACAATAATGAGTCAAGTATCCTAATTGTAAAATAGTATGTTAAAGAAACTTATCTATAAACTACAGTTGTTTGATGGAGTATGGTCAGTTCCACTGTCAGTACTCTTATTCTTACTATTAGGCAAATTCAGCTTTGAATACTTTGGGGATACCCCACTCATTTCTACAGAGTATTTACAACTGGTAATGCTTGCTGCTGTTATACTAATTTTTGCTAACTTTGTCGTATTCCTAGGAATTAGATTTAACTTTAGGAACCTGCAAAAGGACTTTTACTCAAAAGAGATGAAGCACCTTGCAGGAATGGAACTAACATCATGGCAAAAAATAAAGTTATACTTATTTGTTTACTTTGGGTTTTTACTATCCTTCCTACTAATTCTTTGGTTAGTAATGACGGCTACTGCGTGAAATTAACTGCAGGATCGTTCATTGGAATAGTCGAGAAAGGTGGAAATAATAAAGGATTTACAGACCCTTACTTTCGTAAACTGATGGAAAAACAAGGATGGAGACCAGGTTATGCCTGGTGCTCCTTCTTTGTTATGGGGGTACTTGACGAATGCAATGTACCACATACAATAACTGGATGGTCACCTACAGCCTATAATAGAAAAGATGTAATCTTTACAAATGGCAAGTTTGTACAATCTTACTCTCCAAACGACGTGTTAGTTATGACACTAAGTTATGGGGATAAGAATAACAAGGCTAGATACAAAGGTATCGGGCACACGGGAATTGTAGAGTTAGTAGGAAAGTACTCAGTTAGAACTGTAGAAGGAAATACTAACGATAGAGGTACTAGAGATTCAAGAACAGGGGACGGAGTATATAGAAAAGTTCGTCCATTATCTAGAAATTTACATATAACCAGATGGAAAAAAGCTTAACCATAAAAGTAATCCAGATATTATCAGCTATACTATTATTAATAGCAATGATAACTACTATAGGCACTTGTAATAAAGAAAAAGAAGATCCTATTAAAGATAGACTAGAAGAGATAAATGATAGTTTGATGCATGAGATGATGGAGAACTCAATCAAGATTGACTCCTTATACGATAAGATCGACTCATTAGATCTTCTATCAGATACAATAATTAATAAACAACCCATTGTCAATGAATACTATCGTCAAGAGGTTTATAATATCCTTAATACTGATGCTCGTGGTGCTAACCGCAAACTCGCAGAAGTACTCAAAGTTTCCGATTCACTCCTCAAAGCAGGATTCTTTTCCCGTACTATCGACATACCAAACGAACTTAATTAATCTGAACTTTAACTCTATGATGTACTGGTACGATACCGCTACCAGGTTAGAGAGACTATACAATCTTCAGAAAGAGAAGCTAGACTATTACTACAAAATAACTGGAGTACAAGCTACTAATGTGGAAATACTTCAAACTGCTTATGAAAATAAACTAGCAATTGATAAGAAGATTAAGACGGATAACGAGAATGAGATGATAAAGCTTAATAAGCAAGTTAGAGGATTGAAGATAAAAAACACCATACTAACTATTGGGGTAGGAGGCTTAGTAGCAACTACACTTTATTTTGCTGTTTTTTAATAACGCTATTGATTATATAAAGGTTCTTAGTATATTTGCATAAAACCAAATGTAACATGAACTTTAATCCTACAAGAGATTGGGTAGTGCTCCCGATTCCAAATAAGAAAGTAACAGACAGTGGTATTCTTCTATCAGATGAAGCTGCTAACTCGCTAAAGTCTAATATTCTCCAAGCTGTAAAAGTTGGTCCTGAATGCAAGCAGGTTAAAGAAGGAGACACCGTATACGTGCACCCGCACACGGAAGGAGTAATTATCGATGTTGAAGGAACTCAGTATGTAATGGTCAACGAATTCATGCTTCTTGGGGTAATTAACAAGTAAAAGAATGGTAGGGACAGTAACAATTTCCCTAGCTGACTTTGAAGCCCTTCGTAGACAAGCAGAATCAGGGAGTAAAGCAACAGAGGATATCGTAAAAGCTGCCAAAGAATTAGAGGTTTTTCTCTCTTTTCTAATAACTAGAGAGAATATCGATGAGCATGTTGAGGAGTTTAACAGTTACTCTAAAAGATGCAAGATTAAAATAGTAGAAGGCAGAGCTAAAATCCAAATTACAAATGAAGAACCAACAGAAAATAAGGAGAATAGTTATCAAGACGGATACGACCCAGAAGTTTCTCCAGATATTTAACGGGATACTAGAACTGACAGATACTGAACTTAAAGTTCTTGCTGAATTCATTAACTCTAGTGAGACGGTTAATCTATGTTCTCCTGCTAATAA
>Ga0315909_10003213_pt1 | contig 20136 bp, 38 predicted proteins | sample LakEriMetagenome_11_FD_203527 | JGI IMG/M metagenome (GOLD analysis project Ga0315909, IMG submission 203527) | Freshwater fungal communities from buoy surface, Lake Erie, Ohio, United States - Buoy 2 MA125 | ecosystem: Environmental > Aquatic > Freshwater > Lake | place: USA: Lake Erie, Ohio... | reverse complement strand
AACCCTGTAGGGTTATGTGTCATATAAGGGATATTGTCCCCTTCACACTCCACCATATATGTTATACCCTAACAGGTATACTCATATCATATTATATACCCTTTAGGGTATTTCATTATCCCGATGGGGTACAATACCATTCACAGTAATACTCTATGTCCCTTATATAGTGTGTCTTTCATTAGGGGGTTTTTATACATAGGGGAAATTAGGAAGTAAACAAATGAATGGACCCATTAGTGTAATGACCCGAAGGGGAATGGAACGACACGATAGTGGAATGGGGGAATGAGTTTGTTTAGTTCGTAATTTATTACTATATTTGTACTATGGTTATTACAGATAGATTAAAACAACTTATTTTTAAACACCTATATAAAGAGTTAGGTAATGTGGAGATAATCCCATATAATGGCTCTGTATGGTTTATTGATAGGGAAAATAGTTATTGGTATTTTCAGTTGTCTAAACAGGGATGTTTATATTGGAGATACTCATTCTTCCCATCATTTTTCAGCATTTTTTCTTTGGAACAGAGTGAGTTTGAACCAATACTATCTTCTTGGGTGGAAGAGGTATTAAATAGTAAGGTATCCACAACAGACATTGAGAATGTTATTTCTTTCAGGGAGGTGGAAGAGGTATTAAATAGTAGGGTATCCACAACTAATAGTCTATGGCCCCCTCGAATGCACAAGGTGGAAGAGGTCTTAAATAGTAAAGTATCTACAACTTATTCTTGTACTTTCACTTCAGACGAATTGTTGGAAGATATATTAAATCATAAGGTATGTGAAACGGATGTAGAAATGTCTGTTATGAATTATGTGATGGAACAGGTCTTAAATCAATAATTAGTTATTCTCTAAAATACCTGTATAGAAATCTAAAACCATATTAAAGATATCATCTAATACATCTTTTGGTAGTTCTTCATAAGGCATATAACTTTCTCCTACATCTTGTGAGTAACCATAATGGAACACTGCAACATCTTCTTTATATATCATTTCTATTTGTGAAAGTTTACCATCTTCATCCTTGATAACTATTGGGTTTTCATTCATATCCATTAGTGTGATATATTCATCATTGGTTGTTTCTACTATTTCCTTAATAATCTTAATCTTATTGTTTGTTGTAAGGAACTCATCACCTAACATATTTATAATGTATTCTATACCACCGAACATTTTTCCTGTATTTAGTAATCCCACCTTACTTGCGATAGTTAATAACTTCATTTGTCTTACGGTGTATTCTTCCCTTAATATTCTTTTTATGTTTTCTTGTAGGTTCATAATATTATATATATAATTATATTTATTATTATATGAATATTGAACATAAGGTTAAATCTATTGTTAAATTAATTAACGTATTATATAAACCACTCGGTATTGAGATTAATGATATTGACGATAATGGATTTCCTCAAACATTAATTAATATATACTTTAGTGAAATTGATGATTCATATATATCCAACCCTCATCATAGAGACGTAAAATACTTAAAGGAACGTAATTTTGAGTTTAAATTGAGAAAAGATATCCTTGACTACTTGGATATTAAAACGTCGGGCCTTGACCCTAATACGGGGTTTTCTCCATATAATGAAGAGGATATTACCATAAACGTAGTGTCAGAATTATAATATGAAATACATTATAACAGAATCACAGCTCGGTAAAGTAATCTTTAAGTTTCTTGACAATCAAAAATTTGTTAAGATTAAAAAAGGTAGAAATTTATTTTTCACTTATTCACCTGATGACAACTGGGGTATTATAAAGTATGACAATCATTTGTTAATAATCAACAAAGATTTAACACTTGAGGTTATGTCGTTTTTTTCTATAGACCAAGATGATGCTGAAATTTTGATAAGGGATTGGGTCAGTAATAAAATTAATAAACAAATTGATATTTGGGATGTTAAAAGTTACAGTGGATTAATGGCCGATGTTAACTTGAGTATTTAAATTTTAACAATATGAAATACATTATAACAGAATCACAACGAGAGAAATTAGTATTTAAGTATCTTGATAGACAGAACTTTTATGTTACAAACTTTACCGCCGATTTTAACTTTTATAACCGTGAGGATATTGAAAATCGTAATTTTGATTCCAAGATTATAATCTCCACCCACAAACAAAAATATTGTTTTATGGATGTAGATTTTGTAAACACAATATCCAACTTTTTTAGTTTAGACAGAGGTGAAACAATGAATATTATTGGAGATTGGGTTGAGAGTAAAACAGGATTTGAATTTAATAATTTATTAATTATTAATTAACAATCACCGATTGAACCAATTATTTTATGTCCTCTTACTTTACCTCGTCCAATTTTGAATTGATGTATCTAATTAGTGGTTCGTCAAATGCGTATACATCTTGGAACATATCATAATCTTTTAACAGGTATCTGTTTGACGAAATGAGATTTTGAATTGCGTCATATAAAGCATCACTTTTATTCTTTCCCCTACTTAAAGAAATTTTAACATCCCTAACCAACCACTCAAGGTCATTAGCGGTTACCCTTCTTCTAATGTAAGCTGGTAGTTCAGTTTCTTCCCTTAATATTGACTCATTAACATTATCTGTTATTCTTAATTTCTTTTTAACATAATCAACAAGCGGTCTTTCATATCTCAAATAAGATTCCCAATAATCCGCCTCAACACCGAACTCATCTATGTCTGCAAATTTTCTTGATTTGACAAATTCTCTTATACCATCGTAGATTGCCGTATCCAAACTCTCACCGTAATCAATCATTTCTTTAACATCATTAACTAACCAATCAAGGTCTTCAGGACTAAACCTTCTTCTGAGAAATGCGGGTATTTCAGTTTCTTCCTTTAATATTGATTCATTAATCCCCTGTCTTTCATTATACATCTGTATGATTCTATCTCTATAATGATTTTCTAATTCTGTATGTATATCATCATACCAAAACTCATCTTCAGGTAATGTGCTAGTAAGCATCCAGTGAATTCCATCCATCATCATAGATATTGTTAGGTAGATTAATCCATCTAAAGAATGTGCCCGATTATAATAAGCAGATTCAAAAGATTCAAGAAATTCTTTTTCCATTTCATCATAAGGAATTCTTCTTCTTACCCTTGGTGATAACTCTTCCCTTAATATTCTTCTTATGGTTTCTTGTAGGTTCATATTAATTTATATGTGAAAATACTTTTCTTATATTTTTAGGTAAAGAATTAATTGGTATAACTTTTGCTCTGATTGTTTTTAATTTGTGTCTTACGGCCTTTTGTGCTCTGTGGTGCCCATCTATAATTGAAATGAATTTATTATTGTCATCGACAAATATTAATATTGGGTATTTTAAATTGGCACTCTCTATTTTTTTAACCTCGTCCTCATCTTCATCCCAAGTTAATAACTTGGACTTAATCTTGTTCAAAGAAATTTTCTTAACAGGTATATCTTCTGTTGCGTTTAATAAATCCATAAGAGTTATTTTATCACCCTCTTCATTTTCCCAAGATGTATCGTGTAATCCTTCATTGGTTACACCCATCATTTCTTTAATTCTTTGTATGTTTTCTTGTAGGTTCATATTACTATCGCTCTAATTTGTTTACTTCTCATTCCTTCAGAGGTCTGACCAGAATAAAATGATTCACCCATAATATATATTCTTTTTCCTTTATGTTCTTCCAAGAATGATAAAATAAATTCCATTGCCGTTAATATTGTATCTACCATTTTGTATTGAAAATCATCTTGGTCAACAAGTTCTTTTCTTATAGAATTAAATTTTGATGTCAATTGGTGTTCTATAATTCGAAATACCATATTTGTTCTAACAATAAATTGTTTACCATCAATTGTAATCAAAGGAGAATCAATTATTTCAAATTCATATGTTGTTTCTCTCCTTATTATTGTTTCAATTTGATACTCTAATATTTCGTTAAGTTCTTCTTGTAGGTTCATATATTTAAATAACTATCTATAATTTCTTGAACTTCAGGGTTATCTCCTGTGTATATTATATCAATAACATATTTGTGTAGGGGGTAAATTTCATTTGTCATTACTCGTTCTTCAAGTTCATTAAATTTTTCTTTGTATTCTGAATCAGGGTCAATACCGTGATAATTAAATGGTTCTACTTTATACTTTGTCTTTAGTTTGTCTTTATCAACAACAAAGGTTATTCCTGTATCTTCTAATGATGAATCAAGACCTATTCCAATTGTATTATTTGGTTGCCAATTTTTATCTCTTGTAAATGATATTGCAGTTTGTGTTTTGGTGTTTGCCAATCTTGTATCTAAACCTAAATAATCACCTGACGGTAATACCCCCCTTAATGAATCTGAATTGATTATATCTAAACCTCTGTTTGTTGATGTTTTATGATATAGTAGCTCTCCTTGAATGTCCTCTAACTTTTCGTTAAGGTTCATCATTTCTTTAATTCTTCTTATGGATTCTTGTAGGTTCATTTCTTTTTCTTTTTAACACAATTAGGGTATCTCTTACCAAACATTGTCTTCATTCCTTTTTGAGTATAACCTGCCCAACACTTTTCCGTTAACTCTTGTGTATCTTCTTCAACAGTTTCTCTATTGTATGGTCTAAATCTTGATGGGTTTGCTTTAATAGCACTCTTGGGAAATCTTAAACCAGCACCTTGTTGTCTTGCGTTTTTTAATGTTCTTGCGTATTCAATTAATTCTTCTTCTTCCGAATTATACCTTTCCTTTATTCTATCACCAAAATAGTTCATAAGTGGAACTCTAATTTCGTCGTGATATATTTCGTCATTATCAAAATAAATCCTGTTCTCATCACTAAAATAATCTTGTTCTAAAGACGTAGTCATTTCATCTATAACAAGTTTAGCAAATGTCTTTAACGATATATTCTTTACTGGTGAGAATTGATTGTATAATCGTTCTCCATCAATTAAATCTAAAGCCTTTAGGAACGCCTCTTCTATATCCGAGTTCGATAACCTTCTTTTAATAACTGAAGGTATCTGAGATTCCTCTCTTAATATTCTTTTAATTGTCTCTTCTATCCTCATCTAATTTTTCATCAATAAAAATATGCACTTCAGGTAATAAGTGCATTATTATGTTATATACACCTGGTAGATAAACTTTCTCATACCATTCAAATAACTCTTCCACACTATCAAAACTTGTTTTATCTCTAAAATCTTGATAAAAACTTCCAAATCCTTCTGTTTCAACAACCCTTTGTCTTTGTATTGGTTTTCTCTTATCTAATAGAGTATACCATTCAATCTCAACAGGGGTATAATCCTCTCCATCCCAAAATGGCGTTGCCATTACCGTTATTGACTCAGTGTATTCATCAATATAGTGCCCTGTTTGTAATTCACCCTCCCAATAAAAAACCCCATTCGTACTTCTTTCTATTTTAAATCCTTTATAAGTGTCTTTTAAATTACCATTTATTAAGTTTTCTTCTAATATAATATTTGCGGTTTTTGAATCAATTGGAGTATTAGATATTTTAACTATCTTTGTCATACTCATACCCATCATCTCGGAAGCATTATAAATTCCAAACTTGTTAATATATTCTTTAGCAAGTTTACTTACTCTATCTTCCTTTAATACTTTTCTTATGGTTCCCTGTAGGTTCATACAATTATCTTCTTAATCTTTCTGCCTCAGCATTACGAAGTTTAATCAAGTATATATCTTCAATATACCCAGGCTCTTCATCTTCATATTTCAATAAATCTTTTTTTGAAAACAAAGTATTTTTCATAATATAATCAATCATTTCATCCGTAGTAACATCGTCAGGTTTTGTTACTGGTGGGACACACACATCCGTACTATCACTTAAACTTAATTCATCAACAGATATATCATTTCTACCCATCATATTCGATATTTCACTTAAAAAGGTATCCTCAAACCACTCTTCAATTAAGTAATAAAGATAATTTCTTCTAACAGGAAAAGCATTCAACATCCCATCAACAAAACCTTTAAGTATCATTAAAGTTGAAGTTTCAAATTTTCTGTCAGACGTTGGGGTTTTATCGTTAGTTTCTTCAAAGAATAATACAAGATTCATTATTTTTGCCCCATTTTTACAAAACTCAAAATCGTGTCTTGTTTTATAACTTTGAATGTGATATATTTTAACACCTGAAGCCATATCATTCAATCTATCCAAAATAAATTTCTCGGATTTTTCATTTGGTTTTAGGTAAGCTTCGTTAACCTGTTCTCTTAATACTTTTCTTATGGTTTCTTGTAAGTTCATACTATTATAAATATACTTGTATTTATAATCATATGAAGTATATTTTTACTGAATCACAATATAAATTAATTTCTGAAAAAGTTGAGAGGACTTGGAGAGATAAGGAACACGAACATCAGTATCCAAAATTAAGTAGTAAACTTATTCCTTTAATTTCTAATATGATTAAATCATATAATGAAGATGATGAACATAGAATTGCGTTAAGAGATTCAGATAACAAGATATTAATTTTATTTTTACCATACAGATATTCAGATAAGGTTAGTGAAAATGGTGAAATATATTACAGTCGTAAGTTAGATAATATGTTTGAGGAAATGTTACCACATCCTTTATGGTTAAGACACGGTAAATACATAATACAGGACGTTTACAACTCATATTTCCCTGATGCAAACATTATGGATGTTAAAAGCGTACAAATGGTTTAATATGAAATATCTAATCACAGAATCACAAAGACATAATTTAATATTCAAGTACCTTGATAATCAGGATTTCATCACCGTTGAATCTCCAAAAAGAATCTATCTTGTAAATTCTGAGGGTGATAAAATCTCTCAAATTGTTGTAGATAAAGAAGATGGTTTCTGTGAAGTAAACTATAAATTAATTGATGAGATATCTTCTTTTTTTTCAATCAAAAGAGAACATCTTTGGGATGTTATATCTAAATGGGTTTCTGAAAGAGAAGGTATTATGATTTACGATATATGGTCAGCGGAAGGCTATGTGAGAAACGAGTTAATAGTTAGAAAGTAATCACAGATTAGTAAGCGTATTCGGCATTATCAAACGTATTAACCTCTTCAATCTCTTCCAATCCGTAGTAATTTTCTTGGAACCATTTAACTAAACTATTATTCACTTCATCCCAAGTTTTCATTGAGAACATTTCATATAATGAACCCCATACTTTTTCATCTACCATAACTTCCATTGCATCTTTTCTGTTATTAAAAAAGATAACCGCAACTAAATTATCATTATTATCAGTTATATCAAACCTTCCATCTTTATATTCCTCTTTGAAATTACCGTTAGGTTTAATAAGAGATGTTATAAAGTGGTTAACCATCTTTTCTCTTTTAGATTCTTCTTTAAGTATTCTTTTAATTAATTTTTCCATCTTATTATTATCCATAAATAACTTCACCATCAGCACCTATAACTAAGATATATATTTGACTAATATCTCTTGTAGATATGTTTATGTATTGAAGTAAGTAAACTATATACTTATCAATTAAATAATGTGGGTCCAATCCTCTCTCATACATAGTATGATAGTCTACCATATCAGGGTCGTTCACATATATTTTAATATAAATGTCATAAAAGGGTAAAGAAAAATCCTTATCCCAATCAACCTTTGTCTCAATTCGGTCAATCATCGGATATACCTTTTTAATATAATCCGAATTAACTAACTTATTTAATATTTCAGAGGTTAAAATCATATAGTAATAAATACATTATTGCTGATTCTTTTTCTTATCATAAAACCATTTGTAGATTTTGTAAGATTCTATAGTTGAGACAGAACTTGAGATGCCATCATCAAATAAATTTGAAAACATATCCTTAACTTTTCTTTTAATATTTGTCATCATACGTTGTAACATATCAGAATCCTTCCCATTGAATGAATCGTTCATTAATACGGTTATATGACATCTCCTACCATGCTCAGTTGTGTATACATCAACAACCACATCATAAACATTATCAGGGTCTAGTAATATATTTGACAAATCTTGGGAATTAATCTTACTGAATTGTTTGGCAACCAACTTTTCAAGTTTGGTTCTCTCACCAAGTTCCTCAGTTTGTTCCTTTAACACTTTTAAGATTATATCTTTCATTATTTTATAAATACAAATATAAATGAAAAACCCTACCGAGTAGCGAATTCGATAGGGTTTATGTAGCCTAAACTACAGCGGTCCTAAGTCCACTTCCTTTATAACCTTACATTATTATCGTAAAGTTGTACAACAATATCAAAAATCCTATCAATCATATCATCGTCTAAATTATAATAGAGAACTCCAAATCCACCTTCAGTATCTCCACTTTCTTTATCCCAAACCATAATACTTACTTTTGATGCTCCGAGATAATGTATTTCCCTGTATTCAAATTCATTCTCATTAAAGAAAATTGGTTCTTCATCTATTTCAGGTAAACTAACACCATAACCTAAATCTTTAAAGAAATCTTGGATGAATTGCTGTTTAATATCTCTTGTTAAATATTCAGGTCCAATACCCATACCAAATATTTTGGTATAACTTAAACTTAACATCTCTAATGTCTTGAAAAGACCTAACTTCTCAATTTGTGTAACGATTCTATCCCTAATCTTACCTTCATCACTTTTAGGTGTTGATTCCTTAATAATTCTTCGTATCAGGTCTTTCATATTCCATAAATATGTCGTATCTTCGTATTCTATGAATAACTCAACAATATACCAATACGAGCAAAGAATCAAGTACCTTGAATCACGTGTCTCAGAGCTTGAGAATGAGTTATTTATGTCCAAGTGTTCAGGACATCGTCAAATCAGAAAAGAATCTAATAACAAAGAGGATTTGTTGTTGGCACTTAAAGAACTTAAGTCTAAAAATAAAAAGACAAAAAAAGATAAGGAGACAATTGAGATTTTAGAAACAGTGTTGAAAGTTAAACTGTAAATTATTTTTATTTGTTCCTATTTAAACCCACGTAAAACGTTTCATCACCACTGGTAACTGTAATATTTTTACCTGCTGTTGATACGTTTTTGAGGTTCTCTTCAGGTAAGTCTAATGTAATTTCTTCTTGTTTTCTTTCAGAAGATGGGGTTTTTAATTTCAGTTTTAAAGTAATTTTATTACCGTTTTCTTTAGCGTTTAATACATTTAACTCATCAATTCCAACACTTCCAAATGGGTTAGCTCCAGACTTTCTTCTTAAACCAATACTTAAAACTTTACCATTAACTGTTAAATTTAAATCGTCATTTACTGTTATTATACCAAAATTAGTAATAATATGTCCTTGGTTTGGTGTTACATATTTCCCAGGGTTAGGGTTAGAAGTAGGTAAATCCATAGGTAAGGGTAATGTATTCTCATTAACCAATGGTCTAACATTACCCATTTCAGTTCCCAATAAATCATAAAACTTTTTTAAATATTCCATAGTCTTTTTTATATAAATATATATTCGTTTTAATTCGTCACGTTTATTACTTAACAGTATTAACTTCTAACCCGAATGTGTCTTTAAACCATCCTTTGAATGGTTCTTTCCATTTTCCTTCTCCGAACATATCGTCAAGTTCTGATGACTTTTCAATTGAAACTTGAAGTATTGGTGATATAACTTTTAGGTTATAATCTTCATCTTCTTCATAGTAATCTGACCCGTACCAAACAAAAACAAAATCTTCATTACTGTAATTCCCATAATAAAACTCAAATATATTTGGGTCCTCAGACTCATATCCATTATGGTCGTATACATATGGGTTAGTATAATGAATTGAATCAGGTTGGAATATTGAATCAAAATAAGCCAACATAAAATTGTTTAATTTTTCGTATTGAGTTTCAGTTATTATGTACTTCATTTCATTTGTGATATCGGTTCTCCACTGAAAATGTCTTCATTTTCATTCTTTACCATATTTTTATTGAAGGCCTTACGAGCCATCTCATTCTTATAATCATTAATTACAGATGGTATCGTACAAGGGTCAGTACCAATATCATTTAATCCCTTTTCTTTACCTTTAAATATAACCCCTCCGCAAGTTTCATTTAATCTTTTTTGATAACCGTTATTTAGGTCAGTCAGTAACTCAGTTTTATCCCTACCTTTATATTTACCTGTTTGGATAACCTTGTAAGGATGTTTTTTTATTTCGTTAATGTTATTCATTTCGTCCTTAAATATGGTAGTGTCACATTTAGTTTTACGATAATATTTGTACAATTTAAGTCTTTCGTTAACTTCAGGAGCTTTACACATTTGAATTGTAAACTCTTCTTTCAATATACGTTTGATTACATTATTTAACTCCATATCAATAAATATATCGTAATTTGTTTGATTTGAAAGGAATAATTTAGTACATTTGTAATGTAAAATATAAAAAACAAATACTATGTCAAAAGGTTCAATTAAAGGTCGCTACATCTGTAAGGTGGGATTTTACGATGTTTACGCAAAAGACAATCTAAAATCTTCAAAAGAAGAGAAAAAGAAATGGTCAATCGGTGAGGTAGTCTCAACTGATTACAACATTTATCACTCCAAAAAAATGGTAGAAAAAGGACTCAAGTCAAAAGATTCTGCGGTTGGTAAAGCCAAAGAGCTTTTGGGAGTTAAATACCGAGAGGTGTACGGTCTGTGAGAATAAAAAGAAAAACCCCAAAAGGGGTTTTTTTATTTCATATTATTAGTATTTATTATAAAAAACATATTATGAAAAAGATTATCAATTTAACCGAAGGTGATTTGAAGAAAATAATATCACGTGTTATCTCTGAACAAGTTCTAAGTGATTATAATAAAATAGTTGATTCTATTAAACAAAATAAACGTTTTGAAGAAGTAATCTCAAATCAAAATATTACTAGATATAAATTTAATGGATACGGTGGTGGTAAAATTGGTTTTATTGATATTAAAACTAAAATGGGAACTCCTGAAATCACTGTTTACACAATTGACAGTAAAGGAAATAAAGGAGATGTAAGTACTGTAAAAACAGTTCAAGACTTACAAAACATTATGAGTCCATATAACTAATGTCCGATAAGAGTTATAAAAGATTTGCCAAGGTATACTCCAAGTTCATTAAACAAATGGACATTGGTGGTATTATTGTATATGATACAGGTAAAAAAGAAACTGTATCTTTATACAATACTTTTGTAGAAGTTCCAGTCCTTTCAATTAAGAATCCTTCTGATTTACCTTTTTCTTATAGCTCATTACAGGAACAGGTTGCCTCAGAAATAGAATACTTTAATGATTTATCAAGTGCAGGGTTGTCAGGATATCAAATACATAAATTTGTTGTATTTGACTATTTCTCATATAATGAATATTACTATCCTGATAGATTATCCAAAGAGTTTAAAAATTGTCTTTCATCTGGAAACTTTGAAATGAAATATAGGAATAATAAAAATCAAATTTATACAATCTACTTTAAATATAATATGTCAGACTTTGATATGTTTTGGGACAATTCTGAGGTGTTAATGATAGATGTCAATATCAAAGTTGGTAAAGTATGGTTTGAAGATTTGAATACAAGTGAATCTTACTTTATGGAATTTAATGATTCCGAACTTTTTGAGTTAATAAATGAAATTAAATATGAAGATAGAGACATATTTTTGAACCCCGCATGGAATTCTTGTATTGTACCTTACATAATTAATTACCCATCATTCTTTGATAATGAATGGCAAATTGTGGATATGAACGTAATTCCAATTACTTAACCTTGTAATATAGGTTTGTTTCTAAACGTAATAAAATCTCCATTTTTAGAAACCACATAGTCAGTGTTAGCGAAAATATAATAATTTCCTCTTTGTGATATAAACATAAGTCTATCTACGGTATTACCATATTTCTTCATACTGTGAGTCGGGATTTCATATCCATTCTCAGTTTCTCTTATTACACCATTCAATGGTTTAATTTGATAGTATAAATCCTCAGAATTAATCTTTAAATCTCTCCCGTACTTAGTATCTTCAATTGAGCCAGGACAATACTCCGTAATCCCTTCTTCACCAATATTGTGTATCTTTAATAAGATACGTACAGCCAATTGTTCTCTTTCAATACCGCTAGTTAATGTGGTAAGATTAAGTCTCTCCATCTCATCTAAATGTACTGAATCAGGACCAAAATATTCAACCTGATTATCTCTAACCCATTCTAAAAATCCTTTGGACTCTTTACTAAAATTGTCAGTGAAGTTTTTTAGAGTTACTCCATTTTCCTTCATATAGATTTTAAGTAGGTATCCGATTACTTTTGAATTAGTGTTAAAATAATTAAGTATGGACCAATTGGATACCAATGAGTTATTCAACCCGTATTTGATACCTCTAAAATTAATTACACCTCTGTTTGTCTTACACTTATCATCCTTAACTGACTCACCATACATAGGTTCACCATCTTCAGTCTTTAATTCACCATAGATTTTTTCTAAGATGATATTAACCACTGATAGAAACTTATATTCTTTCTTAATCCTTGAAACGACATCAGTCATTGTCATTGATTTTGAATCCTCTTCAACATTTGGAAAATACTTTTTGTAGTCAGTATAACTCATATAAATTGACCCAGTCTTTGCCAACTTTAAAATATCATTACCATTCCTATCCCATTGTGGAATCTCGTACTCTTCTCCGTCTTTAACTAAGGTAATTATTGGAATACAATTATCATTCTCATCACAGTCCAAGTTTTTATTCTTATCGTCCGTTAACCTTTCTAATCCATCAAAAAAGACAAACCTATTACCTTTAAAAGGTGAGATTTTGAATGCGTCAAAACTATATTTGTCATATATTTCAGAGTGAATCCCCTCTTTAATTAGACTTAATTGTTCTTTTAATATTTTAATAATTAATTTTTCCATATAAACATATAAATAGTCTAAAATTAAATAGCAATTTTTATAGTACCAATAAGAGCAAAATTGTTACCTGTTTCAGGTCTCAAGTCAATAATATATTTCTTACCGTTATGTTCATATTTTCCCTCCAATCTATAAACAGGAAAATCATACCCTTCAGAATTCAATCTAAAAACAGGCACTGAGAAATTCTTATTAATCTTATCCATAAAACTTTGAGGAGTCTCTATTTTACTCAATCCCAATGGTTGGGTATTACCTGTGAATTTAATTTGTTTATAGTTTTTTAACACACTTGTTTTAGTCGGAGTATATTGTTCATCAAGTATTTGGTCAGGTATATCCTCTCTGTCAACAGGTGTAACAAATGTTACTAATCGGACATACTTCGGTAACACTCCAATTATATGACCAACTATTTGTCTTACATTTTCTCTTAATTTACTCGCCAACTCACGTCCTATAACATCGGACAAATTAATCTCTTCACCATATTCAATGTCAGGAAACGGTTTATCATCATTAGTATAAATCCATTGCTGATGTAACCATTCTGAATCTACTTCCAAATTTTGTTTTAAAACAAAAACATTTGAGTTCATCATTTCAGAGGATTCAACTTCTGTTTTAATCCACCAATCAAATGTCTCAGGCATTTTCTTATTTAACCACTTCTCAATTCTTTTTTCGTCTACAACAGTTGTTTCACGATTTTCAGACTCATTTAAAGAATTAATATCATTTTCAATAACATAACTAATATTACTAACAGGTTTGTCAAATTTAATCCACTCGTCGTCAATTCTTTCTAAAATAGTTCTAATATCATTCTTAATTTTAATATCAACACTTTCAGTTATAACATCATACTTAGATTTAAGAACCTCAAAAGTTAGAGTATATCTACCCTTTTCATTCTCATACAAATTGAAGTTTCTATATGTGTTTGGTGTTACGGTATTAAGTAAATAATTTAATACCGTAAGTTTACCGTTATTTGAACCCATAATTAAAATACAATACCTGTGTTATGAATCTCGTCCCAATTATTCTCGTTACAATATTTTAAGAAATCTTTCGGTGTCATTTTATATGATTCATCAAGACCATACACCCAAGAAACAAACTCAGAACAATACATCTTATCTTCTTCGTGATTCTTTGCTTTCTTATTCCATTTACCTGTTAACAGTGCAATTGGTTGTTTAATAAGTAATCCTTCAAAATCATAAGCAGTTAACCCAACTTTACTCATAGCTTTAGTTGCAATTTTCTTTTCAGCAATTGGTTTTGGTCTTCTGTGTATTACAAAGTTATATTTGTATTCATCAAGCCAAGATTGTAATGGTTTAACATTAACTCCATTGTCCTGAGCGTCAATAATATATGGTTCGTCCCAAATCCAAATAAAAAGGGCAGTATGGTTAATCTGTGACTTAGTTGCCCATCTAATTAATTTACTAATTAATCTGTTACCACGACAATGTAATACATCGCCAGTCTTAAGTGTTTCTAAATTTAAACTCATATTATTTTGAAGGTTTTAGTACTTGCATTGCCTCAGGAAATTCCTTATTTAATACTTTCTCGTTTTTATTAGCGTAAGGAATATCCTTTAACACATATCTAATTGCATTTAATCCTGAGATTCTCTTATCATTCGAATCTAAAACAACCCAAGGATGGTTAACTGTTGATGTCTTGTCAAATAGTCTTTCTTTAAACTCAGTAAATCTATCCCAAAGGTCTTGCATTTTAGAGTCGTTTGGTGAGTATTTCCACTGTTTTAATGGAGAGGCTTGTCTCATATCAAAACGAGCTTTCTGAGTTTCTTTATCAATTGAGAACCATAATTTAAATAGGTAATCACCATTCTCGACTAAAGATTCTTCGAAGTCCCCAACTTTCTCCATAAAGTCTTCATATTCCTCTTCACTACCATATCCCATTACAGGTTCAACCAAACCTCTATTGTACCAACTTCTATCAAAGAAGTTAATCATACCAGGTTTAATTTTGTTACTATATCTACCAAACCAATCTTGTCTTTCTTCAGGGGTTGGAATACCCAATGCAATAATATTAAAATATCTTGGATTTAAATTCTCAGTGAACTTCTTAATCGTTGAACCTTTACCTGCAGAATCTCTACCTTCAAATACAATGATTACAGTCTTACCGGTATTATTCAACCAATTCTGTAATTTTAATAGTTCAACTTGGAGATAATAAAGTTCTTCTCTGTAAACTTTTTTAGGTAATGTTGATGGTTCATCTAAATCAAATGATGGTCCGTCATCAATTTCAGGTTGGTCAGTGTAAATTTGTTTTTGACGTGCCTTTAATGATTTTAAAAGTTGTTTAAGAAATTCAAGTACGTTGTCAGTTTCATTACCTTTTAAACCAAGAGTTTTAATCACACCTCTTTCAAGTAATTTAAAATCAATGATTTGTTCTTTAGAGTATTCAATAATTTTATTGAAACTTTTTTGAATCTGAGCACTGTAAACTTCGTGTGATTTTAATAAATCAATTATTTTATTAATTTGTTCAATACTTTTACCCTTCTCACTATCTTCAAGTATAATAGTGTCAGAGTCTATTCCAAGTATTGAATGAATCTTTTTAACTTCGTTTAATAACTTACTCATACCAAATAAATATTATCTTAATAAAATAAAAACTTTATTATCAAATAAATAATTGTAGACAGTACTACATTAATAAAAAAGTTATTGACTTCATCAGAAGGTTCAGGTTTTTCTTTTGAAAAAAACAGAATAACCATTCTAATAATCACAACATAAAACACAATCGTTAAAAGTTCATTTAACATTATCCTTTTGGTTTAAATGACTTAGATAATTGCATTATGTCTAACTGACCTAAAAATCTATGAGTTAAATTAATCTCATCTAATTTATTTATCTCACCGTATATTCTTTCTCCATCAAATTCTTTAAGTAATACATCCTTAAGTTTACCATTATCAAATGATTGAAAGTTATCCAACAGGTTCTCAACCAATTGGTAATAATGTATAGTGGAATGTCCGTTCAATATAACTTCTTTGGTTTGATACTCTCCTTCAGACATATTGATAAACCAATTCTTACTTTCCTCGACAGGAGCATCCTTAATTGTCACACTATTACCAAGACCATCATTAATCCTTAATCTAATATCATCAGTTATTCTATCGACAGAATACTTCCTTAATATATCAACATAGTTTAATGTCATTGGGATAGATAAACCAAATGAAGTAATAATGTCACTATTAAATTTATTAATTGCCAAATCACCTCCGCCCATAATAAATTCACATACGATTTTTTGTATAGGTTTATTATTCTCATCGTAATGATAAACGTCAGTGAAACAATAAACACCATTTGGACTATTGGAGAAATCATCTTCCATACTAAAAACAAATGTTTGTGGTACTGGATATTTTAAACCTTCGTGTTCAAATTTAATTATATTTTTAGTGTCCAACGAACCGTTTAAAATACTAACGCTATTCTGAACATCAACTTCAAAAATACCTCTCTTTCTAAAAAATGTTCTTAATTTGTCTTTAAGAAACTCTATAACTTCGTAATTATCCATTAAATTAAATGTAATAAATTTTTATTTTTTGGTCTATAATCTACATATACTTTCATAAAATGTAGTCGTTTAGTTGAGAATATTTCAGCTAAACTTTTAAGTTCTTCATACAATTGGTCAATGATTTGATATCTAAACATAAAAACTTCAAATGGGAACTCTCTCATTGGGAAAGTCATTCTGTAGAAATCATCGTTCATAAATTCAATAGAGACACAAGACATCGGTAAGTTGTATTTAACTAATACTTTATCCCTGATGTGTTTCAAATATAAAATATCCTGAGGTTTTAACTCACTAATCATTCTTATCTTTCTCTTCTAAAGATAGAAGACCCTTTCCATATTTTTTTATTCTGTCGTAATATCTAACTTTAACGTATTCGTGAATTGGTATTGCTTTACCATCACCATCAATTCTAACAAATGTTATGAATGTCTGAGTAACCGCCTCTTGTTTACCAGTATGTACATTATGTTTACGAACTTCAACATATAACTTAATAGATGTGGTTCCGAATTTTTCAACTCTACCATAAACTTTAAGTAAACTACCAACCTTCACAGGACTCTTAAACAACAACTCGTCAATTTTGATAGTAACAATTCTTGATGTGTCACATATCTGAGCTGCGTATGACGCTGCCGAGTCATCAATAAGGGACATTAAAACCCCTCCGAACATATTGTCGTGGACACCAATATCACCCTTTTTACATATATAAGTGGTTATTAACTCCATTACACGTTAGCCATTTTAAAATTCATCTCAACCATATTAACAGTTTCTGAAATTGATTTCATAATCAAATATGGATTAGCGTTTGATGCTGGTCTTCTATCTTCAATATAACCCTTCCAATTACTTTTCTCAGTAGTTTGTGGTACTCTAATTGACGCTCCTCTATCACTAATACCCCAACTAAACTTGTCAATAGATTGTGTCTCGTGTTTACCTGTTAATCTCATTTGATTGTCTGAACCATAGTTCTCAATATGTTTTGAGTGGTTTTGTTCCATTGCGAAGAATAACATATCAAAGTAAGGTTTACCTCCAACTTCTCTCATATACTTGGTTGAGAAGTTTGTGTGTAACCCTGAACCATTCCAATCTCCGTGAAGTGGTTTTGGGTGATAATTAATTCTTGCTCCGTATGTTTCACCCAATCGTTGTAATAAGAAACGACAAAGAATAAGTTGGTCACAAGAATCTAATGTACCTTTTCCCATCACTTGGAACTCCCATTGTCCAAGAGCTACCTCAGCGTTGATACCTGTAAGATTAAGTCCCGCAGATAAACAAACATCCAAGTGGTGTTCAACGATATTACGTCCTGAAACATTAGTACTTCCAATACCACAATAATATTCACCTTGTGGTTTCATTAAACCTTTTGTGTGACCAAGAGGTAACTCACCATCATAAATGAAATACTCTTGTTCAAATCCAACCCACATATTTGGGTCATCTTTAATTGTTGCTCTGTGGTTTGATGGATGAGGAGTTAAGTCAGAGTTTAACACTTCACAAAGAACTAAGTATGCGTTTTTTCTTTGTGGGTCCTGAATCATCTTTACAGGTTTCAACATACAGTCAGAGTAATTACCCTCAGCTTGTTGTGTTGATGACCCATCAAAACTCCAAATTGGTAGGTCTTCTAATTTTGGTGTTTCGTTACCTTCAGTTGTGTAGATTTTAGTTTTACTTCTAATGTTTGGTTCAGGTGTATACCCATCTAACCAAATGTATTCTAATTTACTTATCATAATTTCATTTAATCCATTTCATAGTTATCCACATCCAAATCATTGTATGCTTTCTGTACACTATCAACCCAAGGTAAACGCATAGTAGTTTGAATCTCCTTTGCCTTATCAAGGACTTCGGTCCCGATACCTTTCTTATGAGCCACCCATAATAATTCTTCTACCAATTCTTCGTTGTTCATAGTCAGTCGTTATAAAAATCAAAATCGTCTCTCTTTCTACCTTTATTTTTTTTATATTTGTTTGGTTCGGTATACACATACTCCTTAGCAATATTGAATGCTATCCAATATCTAACCCATATTAAATCAACACCAAAACTATATGTGGTGGACCTCATTTTTTTACCGTCAGCTTTTTTACTACGGAAGATACTACTCAAATGACGTGAGGTGAAGAACCCCAAGTGTCTGTAGCTGTTAGATTGCATTGTCTCGTCAGTCCATACTGACTTTACGTAAGAGTTAACTTCGTGATTACCTATATCAAAACCAAAAATTTTCATATATAAAATATAGTAATATCCTTAGTTTATTCAATATTAGATATTATCTTTTTCAAATATTTCCCGTAACTATTTTTGGAATATCTTTCAGACAAAGTGTTGACCTGAACATCATCAATCCAGTTGTTATTGTACGCAATTTCTTCAATACAACCCACCATTAGACCTTGTCTTTCCTGAATGGTCTCAACATATTGCCCCGCTTGATTTAATGACTCAAATGTACCCGTATCAAGCCAAGCAACTCCTCTTGGTAACTTATGAACTTTAAGTAAATCAAAATCCAAATAATGTTGGATGACATCGGTGATTTCTAACTCACCTCTTTCAGATGGTTTAACATTGTATGCAACCTTAACCACAGAATTATCAAAGAAGTATAATCCTGGTACCGCATAGTTTGACTTAGGTTTCTTTGGTTTCTCTTGAATACCATTCACTTCTCCTTTCTTATTGAAGGATAATACTCCGTATCGTTCGGGGTCATTGACTTGGTAACCAAATACCAATCCTCCATTTAATCCTTCAATCTCAGATTTAACTTGTTCGGTATCTATACCATAGAATATATTGTCACCCAAGATTAAACAAACTGAATCATTAGCAATAAATTTCTCACCAAGGATAAATGCTTGTGCGAGTCCTTCAGGTTTCTCCTGAATCTCGTAGTGTAAACTAACACCCAACTCCAATCCGTCACCCAATAATTTTTCGAATAGTGGTTTGTCTTGAGGAGTTGAGATAATAAGAATCTCATTAATACTTAACGACATTAATGTTGCCAGTGGATAGTAAATCATTGGTTTGTCATATACAGGTAACAATTGTTTTGTCACCGACAATGTAAGAGGATGTAATCTAGTACCCGAACCTCCTGCAAGAATTATCCCTTTCATTCCTCTGTAACAGTAATTTTTATTCTCTTACCATTTAAAGTGATTGGAGTGATTGTCATCGTTTCGTCCATTGAGATTGTTTTACCTCCAACCTCAACTTTATACAATGTCATACTTTCGTTCTCTTGTCTTGACCAGTAGTCAAGTCCTCGGGCAATTTCGTTTGTTACCCATTTAACTTCCCAATTATTATCCATATTAATTATTTTTTCTCCATTTATTATCTGAATCCATTTCAAACTCACCAATAAACTCCTGTTTCCATTCAGTTGGTTTTATCAAAGATAAGAAATATTCTCCATTGTTTCTAAGATACAAGTAATATTTTTCACCAACTATCGGTTGGAAGTTGTAGTTTGAAGAGTAAACCATTCGATTC